>CABEDY010000207.1_pt1 | contig 28373 bp, 25 predicted proteins | sample 3423171 | NCBI WGS metagenome assembly CABEDY01 (sample SAMEA5534333, study PRJEB31848) | metagenome | biome: tundra; feature: field; material: soil | place: USA | collected 2013-05 | depth 0.15 m | reverse complement strand
CCTAATACGGCCAGGCCGGTTTGCTGAACAGCCCGCCATCCACCCAGATGGTCTGGCCAGTGATGAAGCCGCTGGAATCACCGGCGAGAAAGACCACCGCATTGGCCACGTCCGCAGGCGTTCCCACGCGGCCGATCGGCGTCAGATTGGCCCAGGTTCCGGCAAAGTCCGCTGCTTCGGTTTTGGTCCGCTCGGTCTCAATCGCGCCGGGCGCCACGCAGTTTACCGTGATCCGATAGGGCCCCAACTCGACGGCGGCCACTTTGGTGAACATCTCGATGCCTCCGCGGCTGGCGGTGTAATCCACCAATTTCGGAAATGCAATCTTGTTACAACCCGATCCGATATTGATGATGCGGCCCCCGCCTCGTTCTTTCATGTGGCGCCCCGCTCGCTGGGTGCACAGATAGCATCCCTTCAGGTTGGTCGCGATAGTGCGGTCCCATTCGCGCTCTTCCAGATCGAGCAGCGCCTTCCAGGTCTGGACACCGGCGTTGTTCACCAGGATGTCGAGGCGCGGGAACTGTTGGAACACAGCGTGGAACATGCCATCCACCTCGCCGGCATCGCCGACATTGGCCAGAACAACCAGCGCCTGGCGTCCCAGCGCACGGATTTCGGATGCGGTAGCTTCGGCGCCGGCCGAGTCCCCATAGTCGTTGACGGCGACGTCGCAGCCCTCGGCAGCCAGTTGGAGCGCGATCCCTTTTCCGATGCCTTTGGCCGCGCCGGTCACCAGGGCAGTCTTCGCGGGAAGGAGCATGGTGACATTTTAGGTTGGATTGCAAAAAAATGCTTGCCCTCTAGGTCAAATCGAAGGACACTGAAAGTTGAATCTGTTGCGTGGGAGGCTTTGCAATTGAAACTGAGTGACGCTGCTGTCTGGGAGCCCACCGAACGGTGGACCACCGTGGACGCGGGCGAATTGTATGACGTCTCGAGTTGGGGCAAAGGCTACTTCTCGGTGGGCGCGAATGGTCACCTGTGGGTGCATCCTTCGAAAGATCCGGCGCGAAGCATCGACCTGCTGGAGCTGGTGGAAAAACTCGAGCTGCGCGGCATTTCGTTGCCGATTCTGATCCGCTTCGCGGAGATTCTCAAACATCGCTTGGGAGAACTGCACCAGGCGTTCCAAAACTCCATCAACGAACACGGCTACAAGGGCAAATATTGCTGCGTCTATCCCATTAAAGTTAACCAGCAGCGCCAGGTGGTGGAAGAAGTTTTCAAGTACGGCCGTCCGTATCATTTCGGGCTGGAAGCCGGCTCGAAGCCGGAACTGTTGGCAGTGCTGGCCATCGCCGACAACGAGACACCTATCATCTGCAACGGATTCAAGGATGACGAATACATCGAGATGGTGATGCTGGCCAAGAAAATTGGGCGGCAGATCATCCCGGTGGTGGAAAAATATACCGAGCTGGATCTGATTCTGAAGCACTCGCAGCGCGTCGGTGTGCGTCCGGAGATCGGGTTGCGCGTGAAGCTGGCGAGCAAGGGGTCGGGCCGCTGGAAATCCTCGGGAGGCTATCGGTCCAAGTTTGGGTTGACTGTTACGGAAGCATTACAGGCGTTGCAGCAAATGAAATCGGTGGGCATGGAGGATTGCCTGCACCTGCTGCACTTCCACCTGGGCAGCCAAATCACGAACATCCGGCAGATCAAGGCCGCGGTGATCGAGGCGGCGCGAATCTACGTCGAGTTGAAGCGCGCCGGCGCAGGACTGAATTATTTGGACGTGGGCGGCGGTTTGGGCATCGACTATGACGGGTCGCAGACCGATTTCGAGTCGAGCGTCAATTACACGCTGCAGGAATACGCCAACGACGTCGTGTATCACATCCAGAACGTGTGTGACGAAGCCGAAGTAGTGCACCCGACCATCATCACCGAGAGCGGCCGCGCCATCGCTGCCTACCATAGCGTGCTGGTATTCAATGTCGTGGGCGTGAGCGGATTCGGTGACGATTCGTTTGAGCCGGTGCCGGACGATGCCGAACAGCCTCTGATCGATTTGCAGGAGGCCTACAAGTCGCTCAGCTCGAAGAACCTGCTGGAGAGTTTTCACGACGCGCAGCAATCGCTCGATTCGGCGCTGAACCTGTTCAGCCTGGGTTACCTGCCGCTGGTGCAGCGCAGCCAGGTGGAAAAACTGTATTGGGCCATCTGCCGCCGCATTCACAAGATGGCCAAGGAGCTGGAGTATTATCCGGAGGAGCTGGAGCCGCTGGACGGGATGCTGTCGGACACGTACTTCTGCAATTTCTCGCTGTTTCAAAGCATGCCCGACAGTTGGGCGGTGAAACAGCTTTTCCCGATTATGCCGATCCACAGGCTGAACGAAATGCCCACCCGCAGCGGCGTGTTGGGCGATATATCGTGCGATTCCGACGGCAAGATCGACCAGTTCATCGATCGGCGTGATGTCAAGAAGACGCTCCCGCTGCATACTTTCAACGGCGAGCCTTACCTGCTGGGATCTTTCCTGCTGGGAGCCTACCAGGAGATTCTGGGCGACCTGCACAATCTCTTCGGCGATACCAATGCCGTCCATGTAAGCCTGGGCGAAAATGGCGACGTCGTTCTCGACACGGTGGTGAAGGGTGACACGGTGCGGGAAGTGCTGGATTACGTGCAGTTCAACTCCAAGGCGCTGCTGGAGGAGTTCCGGCGCGATGTGGAAACCGCGCTGCGGGAAGGCAAGATCGGCTACGAGGAATCCGGGCGGCTGCTGCGGTTTTATGAGGATGGGCTGAACGGGTACACGTATCTCGAGCAGTAGGGGCCAGAAGGCAGAAGGCAGAAAGCAGAAGGCAGCGCTTTCTGAAAACCTGCGGATTGTACTGGTTGACACGCGCAATCCTTTGAATATTGGGGCTGCAGCGCGTGCCATGAGTAATTTCGGATTCGCGCGGTTACGGCTCGTGAATCCTTATCACGTGGCTTATCAGGAAGCGCGATCGGCCGTAAATGCGCACGAGATCCTGAAAAGCGCGGAAGAATATAAAACGCTGGCAGAGGCTGTGGCCGACTGCACGCTGGTGGTGGGGACTACGTCGCTGGGGCATCGCGAGCTGCAACATCCGTTACGCGCACTGGAGTATGGCGGGCGCGTGCTTCGCAAGCATCTGGCTTCAGAACCCGCGGCGCTGTTGTTCGGATCCGAGAAATTTGGGCTCTCGAACGATGATCTGAGCTATTGCCACTGGCTGGTGCGGATCGGAACCGAAAGCTCCATGAATCTGGGCCAGGCTGTCGCGGTTTGCTTGTATGAGCTGACGCGAACGGCGGCCGCGCCGAAGCCGGAGAAGCGCAAGCGGGCGCGCGCGGAAGATTTAGAGAGGTTCACGGCGCGATTGACTGAAGTGCTGGCGCTCTCCGGCTACGTTCATTCCTCCGGTACCGAGGCCAAGATCCGCCGGCTGGTGCGAAGGCTGGATCTTCCAGCGCACGATGCCGAGGTCTGGCTCGGGATGATGCGGCAAATCCAATGGAAGCTCGGGCAGGACAACGGATGATATTCTTGGGGGAGCGATGACGAAAGTTCAGTTGGGATACGATCTGGTGCGCCCTTTGACGGACGCGGACGCGAGCAAAGTGGCGGACGTGCATAGCCAGTACGGAATCTTTCAAGTCCATATGACGCCGGCGATGGACAAGCTCGCCGTGGAATACGACGCATCGCGATTGTCGGAAAAGGATGTGGAGGCAGTGCTGCAACGCTTCGGGTTACCGATCCAGCGCAAGTGGGTAGTTCCTTAGCGCCACGCGTGCCCGAAGCCAGAAGCCACACAACTTAAGTGGGGCGGACGCCCTCGTCCGCGCCGGACCCCCTGGTCCGGCCCTTCCATCACACGAGAATAGCCGACGTGGGCGTCGACTGCGGTCCAGGGGACTGCCCCACATTGTGAGATCTTCAATGAACTTCAGAGACAGGAGACAAGGGATACGCGTTCAACGAGCTGTTCGCTGGCTAGCTCGAGAAAAAGTTCAGCCTGTTCGCGGCTGACGGAGGGCGCACCTTCCAGGAAGGCGTCGATAGTGTCGCCACGCTTGAGGTGATCCAAAAGCATTTGAACTGGAACGCGAGTTCCGGCAAAACATGGTGCCCCGCTCATGCGATCCGGGTCGATCCATAGCACCTTATTTAGCTTGGCTCTCCGCTCCCCGCTCACTCTTCAATGATATCCTGCGACGTGGGGACACGTATGGCCAGGTTCGTAATCGGTCTTCTGCTGATTGCACTGCTCCTCTTTGCCGGCGGACCCGGATTCCGGAGCTACGCGCAGCTCGACGAGCATTACGCCAAGCACGGGGCCGAGTTCGGCCACATCAGCCAGGCGGATTATCTGCGGCTGGCGCAGGAATTGAGAGACGCGCCGGCCGGTGGGCCGATCCTCGAAGCGCGGCGTCCAAATGGCGAGTTCAGCCGCTTCGACCGGCGCAAGGGTTACTTCGGCGCGTACAATCCCGATAGGACCATCCGCACTTTTTTCATTCCTAACGATGGCGAACGGTATTTTCTAAGGCAGGCGCGGAAGTATGACTGACCAGGAAATGGCGACCTATCTTCGCGACAACGGATATCCTGAACATATTGTCCGCGGCGGGCGCGCCGGGTTGATCGAGCGCTGGGGCAAGTTTGTTGAGCAGGTAGAGCACGGCTACAAATTGGGACTCGAAGATTATCGGAACGACCTGGATTTGCGCGGCATCATCGCTATGCTCGGGTTAGATGAGGATGTGCAGGATCTGGACAAACGCTTCGAAGCGATGCTGACGGATCGCGAGAAGCGGGTTTGGGAATCATCGGCTGCCGATCCGTTCTGGGATTTCGGATATCCGAAGAACGCCGGTCAAAGATTGATGGAAGATATTAACAATGAAGGACTTATATCTCCAACATCCGCATCTCAATAGATATTGGGTAGATTCCGTGTTAAGCTGGAAACAATGTCCCAGTTAGGCCATCTGAGCCTGCTCGAGGCCGAAAGCATCCACATCTTTCGGGAAGTGGCGGCGGAGTTTCAGCGGCCGGTGATGCTGTATTCGATCGGCAAGGATTCGTCAGTGCTGTTGCGGCTGGCGCAGAAGGCCTTTCATCCCGGCGCCATACCGTTCCCGCTGCTGCACATCGACACCACCTACAAATTCCGCGAGATGATCGAATTCCGCGATTCATACACGCGCGAGGTGGGCGCGAAGCTGATCGTTTACACCAATCAGGAAGCGATCAATGACGGCGCGAATCCGTTCAAGCTGGGAACGCAGAGGTGTTGCGGGCTGCTGAAGACCAAGGCGCTGCTGGATGGTCTGCGAGCGGGAGGATTTGACGCGGCCATGGGAGGAGCGCGGCGCGATGAGGAAAAATCGCGGGCCAAAGAGCGCATCTTTTCGTTTCGCGATGCCAAGGGGCAGTGGGATCCGAAGAACCAGCGGCCGGAGTTGTGGAGCCTCTACAACGGCCGCATCGATCCGGGTGAGAGCCTGCGCATCTTTCCCTTGTCGAACTGGACGGAGATGGACGTGTGGCAATACATCCACGTCGAAAAAATCCCAATTGTCCCCATGTATTTCGCGAAAGAACGCGAGATGCTGGCGCGCGGCGACCAATTGATACCGCTGGAACAGCCGTTCATCCCGATGTTGCCCGGGGAACGTCCCCAAATGATACGCTGCCGGATGCGATCGCTCGGTTGCAGTCCCTGCACGGGAGCCATACGCTCGGACGCCGACACGGTCCCCAAGATCATCGAGGAGCTGGTTTCATTCCGGCGCTCGGAGCGCGAGAACCGGGTGATCGATCACGATCAAGACGGCTCCATGGAAATCAAGAAGCGTGAGGGATACTTTTAGATGGTGGCAGCCATAGATCGTTCCCCCGCATTCGAGATCGAAGAGTTCCTCTCCGAAGAGCGTGCGAAGGATTTGCTGCGATTCACGACGGCCGGCAGCGTGGACGATGGTAAGTCCACACTGATCGGCCGTCTTCTCTACGATTCGCAGAGCATCTACGAGGATCAACTGAAGGCGGTGACCAAGGCGTCGGTGAATCGTTCGGCGGGGCCCATCGATTTCTCACTGCTGACGGATGGTTTGCGCGCCGAGCGGGAGCAGGGCATCACCATTGATGTCGCTTACCGCTATTTCGCGACAGCTCGGCGGAAATTCATCATCGCCGACACGCCCGGTCATGAGCAATACACGCGCAATATGGCGACCGGAGCGTCCACCGCCGAACTGGCCATCATACTGATCGACGCGCGCAACGGAGTGCTCGCGCAGTCGCGCCGGCACGCCCACATCGCTTCGCTCCTCGGGATTCCGAACTTCGCGATCGCGGTGAACAAGATGGATCTGGTGGGTTACGATGCGGATGTTTTTCGCGCTATCGAGACGGAGTTCCGCGAGTTCCTTTCGCATCTGCACGCCCCGCATACGTATTTTCTTCCCATCAGCGCGCTGGCCGGCGACAACGTGGTGCGGAGGAGCCGGAACATGCCCTGGTTCGGCGGACCGAGCCTCCTGGAATACCTGGAGACCGTGCCGGTGTTTAACCGCACGCGCTCTGCGCCGTTCCGTTTTCCAGTGCAGAGGGTAATGCGGCCGGACCAGACTTTCCGCGGCTACGCGGGTCAAGTGGCATCCGGAATCATCCGGCCTGGCGACGCGATTCTGGCGCTTCCCTCTGGAAGACGGTCGCGCGTGAGGAGCATCGAAACTTTCGATGGGGCGTTGGAGGAAGCCGTTGCGCCCATGGCGATCACGCTTACGCTCGAAGACGAGTTGGACATCAGCCGCGGCGACATGATCGCCTCGGCCGAGCGAATTCCCGAGGTGGCGCGGCAGTTTGATGCGAGTGTGGTTTGGCTCAACGAGCAACCGCTCGATCCTTCGCGCACGTATGTGCTGAAACACACCACGCAAACCACGCGAGCCGAGATCAAGGCGTTGCAGCACCGCTTAAACGTCACATCGCTTGAGCGGGAGCCGGCCGATCGTCTTGAGATGAATGCGATCGGCGTGTTGCGGATCGAAACCAGCCGTCCGATTTATTTCGATGTTTACACCGAGAATCGGACCACCGGTAGTTTCATTCTGATTGATCCCGACAGCAATGGGACCGTAGCGGCGGGGATGATCATTGGGGCCGTTCCGGCTGCGCGCGCGAGAACGACAGTCATCTCCAAGAAGCAAGGCCGCGTGACCCCGGCGGAACGGATGGCACGCTACGGTCACTCGGCGGCCACGGTGTCATTAGGGCCTAGAACACAACTGGCCGCGCTGCTGGAACGCAAACTGTTCGATCGCGGTTGTGCGGTGGTGATTTCGAACCTGGCAGATCCGCACACCTTGGCAACGGACGCCGGCTGGCTGGTGCTGCTGGTTTCGGATCAGGAACCGGACTGGCAGTTGCCCGAAGACGACGCGCAGGCAGCGGATCAGATCATCGCGACGCTCGAGGATGCAGGCGTGCTGCTGCCCGCGGAACGACTGACCGGGGGCGAAGGGATTTAGCGCCCGTAGGGCAAGCCTCCGGCTTGCCCAAATGCACGAGCCGGAGGCTTATGCTACGTATGATGACACTGGATCAGAGGATTGAAGCAGCAGGGGAGTTGATCGGGCGCGTCTTCGCGGACAGTTCCGCACCGGCATGCGTTACCTGCAGCTTTCAGACCGAGTGCATGGCGCTAGTGGATCTGGTGATCGCGCAAAAACCGGATATTCCTGTGTTGTTTCTTGAAACGGGCTATCACTTTGCGGAAACCTACGCCTATCGCGACCAGATGACCGAGCGGCTGCACTTGAACCTGGTGAACCTCGCTTCCAGACAGACCGTGGCTGAGCAGGAATCGCAATTCGGCATTCTGAATCAAACCGCGCCGGACCGTTGCTGTGGCATGCGCAAGGTTGAGCCGCTGTTTCGCGGACTGGACGATTACGGTGTCTGGTTCACGGCGTTGCGGCGCGAGCAATCGCCGACACGCGCCAATTTGCAGGCGGTGGATAATTTCCGGCTGCCGACCGGCAAGCAATTGTTGAAAGTCAGTCCGTTGGCGGATTGGACGAACGCGGATGTGTGGAGCTATCTGAAGCGGCGCGGCATTCCGGTGCTTCCGCTCTATGAGCAAGGTTATACCAGCATTGGTTGCGCGCCCTGCACCACGCCGCCCGCCGATCCGGACAATCCGCGGTCTGGCCGCTGGGCAGGACGGAAGCTCGAGTGCGGCATTCACATCGCAAGCGATTGACGGCATGGAAATCGCACTTGGATTTTTAATCGCCGTCGCGATCGGTATCACCGGCGTTGGAGCCGGCATCATCACCGCGCCCGTTCTCATCCTGTTCTTCCATGTTCCGCCGGTGTATGCAGTGGGGACCGCGCTAACGTTCGGAGTAGCCGTAAAGGTGTTGGTGGTTCCCATGCAACTGGCGCGCAAGCAAGTGGATTTTCGCGTGCTGGGGTATATGCTGGCGGGCGGACTGCCTGGAGTGATCGCGGGCTCGCTCATCCTTGCCAAGCTCAACGTGCCCGGACGCCTGGGCATTTTGAACACGGCGCTCGGTTCCACCATCGTATTGATTGCCGCGCTCAATCTTTACCGGGTGTGGCTTCGTCCGGACCAGAAGCCTGCACGGGACTACTCGCGATGGCTGCCCTTCATCACGTTGCCGATCGGCGCGGAAGTAGGTTTTTCGTCCGCCGGAGCGGGAGCGTTAGGATCGCTGGTGTTGCTTGCAATCACTCCGTTGACCGCGGCGCAGGTAGTGGGAACGGACCTGTTCTTCGGTCTCTGCGTATCGCTGGTTGGCAGCGGATTCCAGTTGACTGCAGGCAATTACGACGCGGCCATTCTGATCAAGCTCATCATCGGCGGCGTGGCGGGGGCATTCGCCGGCACCTATCTCGCTGCGATCGCACCGCAACGAGTGCTTCGAATAGCGCTCTCGCTATGGCTGATCTCGCTGGGAATTCAGTTGTGCTGGAGCGGTGTTCGCCACCTGTGAGCGCGCGCAAGAGTACCGGTCGCTTACGCTCGCGGTTCGGTAACACTCTCTAAACGTGAGGCATCTTTCCGAACCGCGAGCGTAAGCGACCGGTGGTTTTTCACGGGTTCTGACACTGATGCGCGGGGCTACAATCCCACACCGTCGGCGCCGAATCGTTACGCCCGCAACATGCTGTCTATTGGAGCCCCGCGCGTAAGCAAGGGGACAGGCGCCATTGTTGCCCAACGGGTTCGTCTTGACTTTCCCTGCCCGAGTATTCTACTGTAAACATTCGACTTGGCAACGCTGCAGGTCCGCTAGCGAAGCTATGGCAGAACGACAAATGCTGCTCGATTCCAATCTGGACAGCGTGGAGGTCGCCGAAGCGGCGGTGCTGGCGGATGCCGTCGATATTGGGTTCGAGGAGGAACAGTTGCACCAGATCGGCATGGCTGTTCGGGAAGGCATGGTGAACGCGGTGGTGCATGGGAATCGCTACAATTCCCGCAAGAAAGTGCATTTGTCCGTCACCAAAGCGCCGGACCGGCTGACTGTGGTGATCGCGGATGAGGGGGAAGGGTTTGACTTGAATACCTTGCCGAATCCGCTGGCGGAGGAGAATTTGCTTCGTCAATCGGGACGAGGACTGCTCCTGATCCAGGCCTTCGTGGATGAGTTTCAAGTTCGCCGGGCACAGCCCGGTGGCACAGAAGTACGGATGGTGAAGTACCTGGCCAAAGCCAGTTAATCAAGATCTAAGAGACAAACGCAGGAGGGTCCAATTTTGTGAGCGTTAAATTAACAATCCGACAAGTAGGCAGCGTAACGGTAATCGATGCCGCCGGACGAATCACTTTGGGAGAGGGCGCCAGCCAGTTTCGCGATGCGATTCGAGATCTGGCCGCCAAAGGCGACAAGAAGATTTTGGTTAACCTGAGCGAGGTTTCCTACATTGACAGCTCCGGGATCGGAGAGATGGTTTCGAGTTATACCACCGTTACCAATCACGGCGGCCAACTGAAGCTGCTGGGATTGAGCAAGCGCGTGAAAGATCTGCTGCAAATCACGAAGCTGTACACAGTGTTTGAAGTGTTCGACGACGAAGCCGCGGCGATTCGCAGCTTCACCTGAGCGCAACCGCGGGGCAGGTTCCTCGAGCTGCCTGATCTTACCCCGTACTTTCGCTACAGGCTGCGGGACGATCGTACTAGCCTGTGAGTTCCTCCCAGTCTAGTTGAGAATCCGCGCGCAGTTTTTCTCGCCGCCCCACGTTTTGCGACACTTTGTCTCATCCGCAAGACGGCGGAGACAGAACGTCCCGCGCATCGAAGTTTTTCCAGCCATCAAACACAACGACATGAATCTGTTGTAACGGTACCCGAGTTGGTGCTCCACGTGCCCTTTGACAGTGCAGAGGAGTAGAGCAACGTGACCATCTTGGAAAAACTTCACCGGCCCGTAGTACTGGCGGGCGTGTTGGTCTGCGCGAGCATCATCTTACTTCCAACCGCAGGAAAAAGGCGCGCTGAAGCTACGGCGGCGAGATCGGCGGCAGCGGCCGCACAGACGAGTGAACTCGATGTGATTGTGCGCTTCAAGGCGCCGCTTACCAAGAGTCAGCACAAGCTCGTGAGCTCATACGGCGGGCGCTTGTACCGGGAACTACCGATCATCAATAGCGCCGCATATCACGTTTCCAAGCCTGGCCTCAAGAATTTGCTGGCGAGCGGCACGGTCGCCTCTTATGGCATCGACCATCAGGTGAAAGCGAGCATGGACGTCACTGCTGCGGCAGTGGGAGCGAATATCGCAAACTCTTACGGCTGGACCGGCCAGGGCGTCGGCGTGGCGATCATCGATTCTGGGATTGCGAATCCGGTTCACCAGGATCTTACGGATTCGAGCGGTAAGTCCCGCGTGAGCTATTCCACTTACCTGCGGCAGGAGTCGACAACCGACGATCTGTACGGTCACGGGACCCACATCGCGGGGATGATCGGGGGGCGCGGCACGGATTCCACCGGTCCGCAGTACACCCGGACGTTCAAAGGCGTGGCGCCCGGCGTCACCTTCGTCACCTTCGCGGTGCTGGACCAGCACGGCGCCGGCGTCGACAGCAACGTGATCGAGGCCATTCAACAGGCCATCGCACTGAAGTCAAAATACAACATCCGGGTGATGAACCTCTCGTTCGGCCGCCCGGTCTTCCAAAGCTACCGGACCGACCCGCTTTGTCAGGCCGTGGAGCAAGCCTGGAAAGCCGGCATCGTGGTCGTAGTGGCAGCCGGCAACAACGGCCGCGACAACTTCTTTGGGACGGAGGGCTACGGCACCATCAATTCGCCCGGCAACGATCCCTATGTCATCACCGTCGGCGCCATGCGGACCATGGGAACCGTGACACGCAGCGACGACGCGCTGGCTACTTACAGCTCCAAGGGGCCAACGCTGATCGATCACATCGTCAAGCCGGACATCGTGGCTCCCGGCAACCAGATCCGCTCCACGCTGGCCCTAGACGGCCGGCTGCGCCATCAGTACCCGGTCAATGACGTGGACTTGAGCTACTACGTCAAGGGCGGCAGCACCCAGCACGGCGATCAATATTACGAGATGAGCGGCACTAGCATGGCAACCGCCGTGGTGAGCGGCGCGGCGGCACTTCTGATTCAGAAGGACCCGACCCTGACGCCGGACCAGGTGAAGGCCCGCCTGATGCTGACCGCCTCTAAGACGTTCCCGCTGTGGGCCAACGCGACCGATCCGACCACGGGCATTACGTACACGGTGCGGCACGACATTTTTAGCGTCGGCGCCGGCTATCTGGATGTCATGGCCGCCATCAACAACACCAACAAAGCCCCTGGTCCCGCGCTTTCGCCAGTAGCCACTTATAACGCCACAATACAGCAGGCTACCTTGAGCGACAACGTCAACGGTGTCCTGGCCATTTGGGGCACAGGCGCAATCTGGGGTACCGGCGCCATCTGGGGGACGCAGGTGATCAACGGCTCCCTGGCAGTTTGGGGCACCGGCGCCATCTGGGGTACCCAGACTGTCAGCAGCACCCTGGCGGTTTGGGGTACCGGAGCCATCTGGGGTACCGGCGCCATCTGGGGAACCAACACGTCGATCGGCACCGAAAGCGATCCACTCGCGGTGTATGGCGAGAAGTAACGCTTGATGTTTGTATAGCCTACGTGCTCATCACCGGGTGGCGCCCGCCATTCTGACGGGAAGCCCACCCGGTTGCTTCGTTCCGGCGTTGAATGTTTTGCGGGAAACTGCCGATTCCTCAAGTGTACCGGTATGACTTCCCACTTCGGCGCGCAATGAACTGGAAAGCAAAGTCTTACATCGGCGCCGTCATCACGATTGGCGCTGTCATCCTGGCCAGTCAGTTGACACAATTGCACGTGTCGAATCCCGTGCGGTTCTTGGTTCTGGCCGCAGTCACGCTGCTCGGGTCGAGCCTCAAAGTCAGGCTTCCGGGTGTGACCGGGACGATGTCGGTGTACTTCCTGCTGGTTCTAATCGCGATTACCCAGCTTTCGCTGCCGGAGGTCCTGGCTGCCGTGGCCGTGGCTTGCATCTTCCAGTGCTACTGGCACGCGCAAAAGCGGCCCGCTTGGGTGCAAGTCTGTTTCAACGTGGCAGCCTGGAGCCTGACGGTCACCGCCACCTACGCTGTTTTCCACTGGCCGATCCTGGATGATCACAATTTCGGACTGATTGGACGCCTGGTAATCAGCTCACTGGTCTTGTTTGGGGCGAACACACTTCCCATCGCACTGGTGATTGCTCTCACGGAAGGCAAGTCCGCTCATCGAGTTTGGAAAGAGAGCTATTTCTGGTCTTTTCCCTACTATCTGATGGGCGCAACCATCGCGGGCGGTCTAACCTATCTGAGCCGCTGGCTGGGATGGTTTACCGCGTTAGGAGTTCTTCCGGTGATTTACGCGATCTACCATTCCTACCGCCTGTACATGGGGAAGTTGCAGGATGAGAAGGAACACGCCGAGCAGATGGCCTCGCTGCACCTCAGAACCATCGAAGCACTGGCAATGGCGATCGACGCCAAGGACCACACCACGCACGACCACCTGCAGCGAGTGCAGGTGTATGCGATGGAGATCGGCAAGGAGTTGAGCCTGACCGAAGAGGAGACGGAAGCATTGCGCGCGGCATCGCTTCTGCACGACATCGGCAAGCTGGCCGTCCCGGAGCATATCATCAGCAAGCCGGGCCGCCTCACGCCGGACGAGTTCGAAAAGATGAAGATTCATCCGGTGGTTGGGGCGGAAATACTGGAGCGGGCACAGTTTCCCTACCCGGTGGCCCCAATTGTACGGGCGCATCATGAGAAGTGGGACGGGAGCGGCTATCCGGACGGAACGAAGGCGGAGGCGATTCCGATCGGCGCACGGATCTTGTCAGCCGTGGATTGTCTGGACGCGCTCGCCTCGGACCGCCAGTACCGGCGCGCACTGCCGCTGGACGAGGCGATGAAAGTGGTGAGTTCGGAATCCGGCAAGGCCTTCGATCCGAAAATAGTCGGGATTCTGGAGCGCCGCTACCGGGAGTTCGAGGAATTGTCGCGCACTGGAAAAAAGGTCACGCAACTCGGGAACCTCTCGACGGATATGAAGGTAGAGCGCGGGCAGGCGCCGGATGCCGGCTTCGAGGGTAGCTCCGCGCCGCTGCTTGACAATGGCACTGGGCAGAAGCCGGAGCATTTTATCGAATCGGTCGCCGAAGCGCGCGAGGAGGCGCTCGATCTGTTCCGGTTGGCCCAGGCACCCGCCAATTCACTGCGGTTGAGCGACACGCTCTCCATGCTGGCCACGCGCATCCGGCGCCTGGTTCCCTACGACTCGCTGGTGCTTTATGTGATACGCGATCGGGTGCTGGTCCCGGAATATGTAATCGGCGAGGACACGCGCTTGTTCGGCTCGCTAACGATCCCGCTCGGCGAAGGCTTGTCGGGATGGGTGGCGGACAACGACAAACCGATCGTAAACGGGAATCCGTCGGTGGAGCCGGGCTATCTGAACAGCCCGCAGGCTTTCAGCAAACTGAATTCGGCGCTGGCGGTTCCGTTGAAAGGTTCCGAGCGCGTTATTGGCGTTCTGTCGCTCTACCACGCCGGCCGCGATGCTTATTCTCGTGACCACTTGCGCGTGCTGCAAGCCATCAATTCGAATCTGGCCATGACCGTCGAGAATATGCTCGAGCTCGAACCAGGGAAGCCGGCGGCGGCCGGAGACAAGGGGACGACTTTGCCCGGTGTGCGCTCGCTGTTTGTGCGCTTGCATGACGAACTGGCCGGTTGTATCGATTCACGCTCCAGGCTGGGCGTTTTGGTCTGCCACATCGACGGTTTCTCGAACATCAGCGATCAACTGGGCCACGCTTCTGGGAAACGCCTGCTGGGCGCGTTATCTGCGGAACTTCGCGCCAACTGCCGCAGCTACGATCACGTGGCTTGGGCGGGTGGCGACGAGTTCGCCCTGGTGATGCCGGGCCTCACACGCGAGTCCGCTCAGGAGCGCATGCGCGAACTCGAAAACCTGGTTCGCCAAGTCAGCAGCTCGCTTTGCGGGGAGGCGCTGATCTCTCTTGTCTTTGGAGACGCTTATTTTCCAGAAGACGGTCGGAGCGCCGAGGAATTGATGGATGTGGCGGACCGGCGGATGCACCAACAGAAACAAGCGCGCGGCAGGGAACTCCCTTCTCCAGACCTCCAGTTAGTCAACTGAGACGTATCACTGGCCGACAGACGCCGCCCGGAGAGTCTCCCGCGAAGCATGTTCCGGCGCCATCCGAGCTGTTCGCCGAAAGAAGCGGCGCCGGCAACTCCGGCATCGGTAGGGATCGATGCAAAAATGGTTCAGGAAAGCGGCAAGGAGACCATTTCTCCGGGAGCGGCGGGTATCGCGCGAACCACAACCTGGGCAACTGGTATCTTCGACTCTCATGCCTATTTAGAGGAGAATCGGCGGCAATCCTCTCTCTAATTGTTTGGGCTAAGCTTTAGGGAAGCTGCGGCATCGCCGAGCCGGGAATCGAGTGTCCAAAGGCGGCATCGTGTGAGCGCGGCCGATGCGAGCAGGTGCGCGTCGATCCAGCCGATACCTTTGCCATAGAGCCGATGCTGTTCTAGAAACGCCAGGACCTCTCCATGTTCGGCGGATAGCGCGAACGGCAATTGTCCAAGGTCGCCGAGAATGCTGGATCTTCGGTGCAGGCTGCCGCAAGCTATTTCGCCGAGTACGAACGGATGCATCAGAATCTGGTCATCCATCAAAAGCTGCTGCAGGCGCGGATCGCCCTTCCGGAGGTGATTCACCCATACGGAGGTATCCACGAGTAGCATGAGGCGTACTCCTAGCTCGCGGATGCTGCCCTAGCCCGGCTTGGGCGTCTCCGCCGGCCCGCTTCGAAATGAGGCTGCGTGCCGCCCAGCGCCGCCAAGCGGCGGGCAGTTTCTTTCGCGATGAGGGCATCGAGACCGGCGTGTATGAGTGAGGTCTTCTCTGAGATTCCCGTGGCCGCTCGAGCTTTCTCTATCAACTCCCCGTCTAAATTTAATGTGGTCCTCATATGCATAAGTATGCATCTTTTGTGCATACTTGTCAAGCCTGCTACTTGGCGGCGAAAATCTTGACGATATTCATCACCGGTGGATTACTGGAAGAGAGCAGCGGTCCATCCCGCGTGGCCGTGGCGGTTACGTAACCTTCCCCGCCGTGCGCGGCGTAGCCGGCCGCGATGTCGCGGAAGAAATCCTGTACATTCTGATCGATGGGCGCGCCTTTGGGCTCGTGCTTGTAGGGATCCACCACCCGGATATGCCATTTAGCGCCGCCGTCGGTCAGGTATGCTTCATACAGCCAGTCCGAACCGCCGTGGCTGTTCGTATCCGAAGGAATCGCGATCGGCACGTTGACGCGTGTGTCGGTGAGGGCGTCCTGGGTGCCGTGCACACGGCACTTGCCTTTGGGCTGGCAGTTGGCATTGATTTCGTAATAAAAGTAGATCTTGTCATCGCCAGCCAGGCCTTTCACGTAGTGCGAGAATCCAAATTCGGTGCTGGCCCGGTAGCAGCGTTCGTCGTGGAAGAACACGGATTCCACCAGCGTGTGTCCGTTCCCAGAATCAACCTTTCCTTGATATAAGACGTGCACCGCGATCCCCTTCCATCCGCTGGTCGATTCGCTCACTTCGAGATAGGTGGGGAAGCGATAGATGGGACCGGTCAGAGGTCCGCTCCAGGTTTGATTTTGCGAATCGTAACGGTAGAGATCGACATTGGGATTCTCCTGCGCATTACAAGCCGCGGACAACGCGCCTTTGGGTTGGGTGGGATAAGGAAGCGAGAATTCGTACGGCCGGGAAACGGGCGGCATCGGCTCGGACTCGAAAGACTCGTAGGTGAATTTATCGGAGGTGAGTTCGGACCAGCACGGATAGGGACATTCAGCGGCTGCAAGTCCGGATACTGCCAGGACCGCGAGCACCGACTCCCTCACGGTCGCGGTTCGGTAACGCTCTCTAAACATGAGATATTCTTTCCGAACCGCAAGCGACCGGTTGTTGTGATTTTTCCGCCACATATGGATGACGTTAGGAGGACGGCAGGCGTTGCGCCCAGACTCATTTCACTGCGATAGTCACACCATCCTGGCTATTGGCGCTTCCAATCGATAAGACTACCGGCAAAATACCGGGCGGCAAAAACCCGCCAGGTATTTGGGCGTTGATCTGCATTAGTCCGGGGTAACCGGGCGCCGGACCAGCATAGAGCAGAGCGGCCGTATAGCCGCCGATGGTCAAACTAACGGCACTCAAGTCGTTGCCTTGGCCCGTGGCATACAGCACGATGATGGATTCGCGGGCAGCGGGATTCGACGCCGAGTTCACGGTCCCATCCTGGTTAGTCGCTGCTGCCTGTCCCACTCCACCGGCGACGGTGAAGATACCCGGCACAGCGCCTACCACGTTGGGCGAGAACACAGCGACAGCGGAGCCGTCCACAACGATGCTGATCTGTGTTGTGGAGCCGGGTGTGAGAGTCGTCGGCGCCAGCGCGTTGATTTGGCTGGCTCCAATGTAGAAAGTGGTGGCCGATTTTCCGTCAAACAGAAGCTGCGTCTGTTTTGGATCGAACCCGGAGCCGAAAATAGTGATGATCTCGCCCGGAGCTACGTCGCCCAGCGTGAGAGACGCGCCGTTCACCATGGTGGCGCCGGTTACCTGCTGCGGCGGAGGGATCGTAACGGTGGAAAGGGTCAATGTGCGGATGCAATTGTTCCCGGTGTCGGCCACCCAAATGACACCAGTTGAATCCACGGCGATGTCGGACGCCGCGTTCAACTCAGCGGCGGAGGCTGGCCCCCCGTCTCCAGCGAAGCCTTGCACTCCGGTGCCAGCTACGGTTGTGAGAGCACCTGTGGACGACGTCCAACCGCGAATCAGATTCGTGCCGGTTTCAGCGATCAGCAGTAGCCCATCCGCGGTCAGCGCCAGTCCGCGCGGCGACTGCAGCGGGTCCGCGGCGATGGAGAACACGCCTGAAGCGGAAATCTCCGAGACGCGCGCCAGTTCGCTTATCCACACGTTGCCTTTGCCATCCACCATCACGGCCGCTGGTTTCAGAACTTGCGCCAGAACGCTGGTGGTCCCCGAGAGTGCGATCTTCACCACGCGATCGTTCCCCGTATCGGCGACGTAGACAGCGCCGGTTCCATCCACGGCAACGTACTCGGGATTGTTCAAGCCATCCAACACCGTCGAGATATTCCCATCCGGCGTTATCTTGCGGATCTTGTTGTTGCCGGTATCGGCGATGTAGAGATTGTTCGTGGAATCTATCGCCACGCTTTCCGGGGAATTCAGGGTCGCGGCCAAGGCCGGGCCAGCATCTCCATCCGCGCCGGCGGTACCCGTTCCGGCGATAGTGCTGATCATGCCACCTGGTGTGATTTGTCGGATGCGATGATTCGCGGTATCGGCGATATATTTGTTGCCTTGACTATCCAGCGTGATGCCTGAGGGGGTGTGCAATCTCGCGGAGATGGCAGGGCCGCCGTCGCCGCCGAAATAGAGGCTCAACCCGCTGCCCGCAATGGTGCTCACCGTTCCGACATTTGACACTTCGATCACAAACTGGCCGGTGGTGGCGTAGACATCCCCGGCGGCATCCGTGGTCACGTCGAGTGCGGAGGCGACGCCCGCGAATGGCGTATTGATAGTCCCCAGGTAGTTGCTGGCGGCGATATATAATGAGCCGCTGCTTACCGCGACACCGGTGGGAGCGGTCGTGTTGAAAACGGTGCTGATGACGTTCCGATAGGCTTCTCGGATGCAATTGTTCCCGCTGTCGGCAATATAGATTGATCCGTTTCCGTCGGATGCGATTCCAGCGGGCGAATTCAGTTGCGCGAGGTTGGCTGAACTTGCGTCGCCACTGTATCCAGCCGTTCCCGTCCCCGCCAGGACCGTGAGATTACCGGCCGGAGAAACACGATAGACAATGTTCGCGCCAAAATCTGAGATGTACAGCGTACCGTCGGGATCTACCGCAACATTGCGGGGCGCGTTGAACTGAGCGTCGACTGCGGGACCGCCCAGTGCTTTGCTCTGCGCAATGGATCCGCCGCCCGCTACCGTTTGAATGTTCCCGTTTGTGGTCATCTCCCGGATGCGGGCGTTGCCAAGGTCGGCGATGAAGAGATCCCCGGCCCCGTCCAAAGCCAATCCGTAAGGTTGGTTGAGCATAGCTGCATTGGCCGGCCCGCCGTCTCCCGCAAAGCCCGGCGCCCCTGTGCCAACCACCGTGCTGATCGTGCCGTCGGGAGCGATCTTACGGACGCGATTCGCGCCCGCGTCGGCCACATAGATATTTCCGTGACCATCCACGGCGATGCCTTCGGTTTGACTGAAGAGGGCTGCCAAAGCCGGGCCACCATCGCCCACTGAATTACTACCAGCCACGGATTGAATCGTGTATATCTGGGCCGCGGGCTGGTCTGCCGCGACCAAAGACGCACAGATCAATCCGAACAGAAGTAGGAAGCGAGTGCGATGAACCACGGAATAGACCTCTTTGGAGTAGTGTGTCTTACCAATGGAAAATTCTCATCTCGCTTCCGATAGATGAGTGTATGAAGACGTTGTCCTTACTGTTCGCCGGAATGATGCTGAGCGGGATGGCGAATGCACAGCCGGCTCTCCGTTTGAAGGGTTTGAATTCTTACGCTGCTCCGCGGATGCCTCCGGCAAGGCCGCCAAGAACGCTAACGCCGGGCCGGTCTCATATGCTTCTTCAGTTTGCGGCCAACCCGAGCAACGCTCAATTGGAGAAGCTGGCGAATCGGGGCCTCACCGTGCTCTCCTACGTTCCAGACTTCGCTTTTTCTGTCACGGTTCCGGACGGCGTCTCGTGGGAGGATTTGGACATCCTTTGGACGGGCCGGCTACGTCCAGATGAAAAGATCAGCGCTGCGTTCGATGGGAGGAAAGCATTGCGCAGTGCTGTCGCTGCCGTTGTGGAGTTATACCCGGATGTGGATCCGAACGATGGCCGGGTGATCGCCAACGACACCGGGCTGCGTGTTCTGGACAATCCGGACTTGCTGCCAAATCATCTGCTGGTGCGTGGCACCCGCGAGCAACTGTTGGCCTTGGCGGATTGGGACGAGGTTTCTTACATTTTTCCAGCTTCCAAAGAACTGACTGACGGTATGCCACTACATACATGTGCTGGCGCACTGACCACCCAGGGACCAGTGCAGCAGGCGATTCCCTTGGTCGGCGACGGCTGGGACGGCTCGGGTCTGGGTTCAGCCAGCTTGAACTACGCCTTTTTTGACGTCACGGCAAAGCTACCTGCAGGCTCCGCGGAGGCTGAAATTGCGCGCGCGTTCTCCGAATGGGCCAACGTTGTCCAAGTCACCTTCACGCCCTCCGACAACCCGAACGCAGATCAGACTATCGGTATCCTGTTCGCCACCGGCGCGCACGGAGATGGATATCCATTTCTCGGAACCAGCGTTTTGGCACACACCTTTTACCCGTTTCCAGTTGACCCGGAACCGATCGCGGGTGATATGCACTTCAATGACGCCGAGACTTGGCAGATCGGAAGTGGCGTGGATCTGTTCAGCGTCGCGCTGCATGAGACCGGGCACGCTCTGGGACTCGGCCATTCCGATGTGCCGGGTGACGTCATGTATCCCTACTACCGGATGCACACCGTGCTGATGCCGAATGACATTGCGGCCGTCCAGGAATTGTACGCAGCTCCAAGCACAGCATCGAGCCCGAGTCCAAGCCCGGCGCCTGCTCCTGCGCCCGCTCCCGCGCCGACTCCCGCGCCTGCGCCTGCCAGTCCACTGGTGCTGGCTGTCGCCGCCCCTCCCAGCTCTACCACTGCGTCATCGATTTCGATTAGCGGCACCGTTTCGGGTGGATCGGGAAGCGTGCAAGTGAGCTGGACCTCGAGCAATGGGGCATCGGGTGTGGCGCAAGGGTCGTCCAATTGGATCATCCCCACCATTCCACTGAGCACGGCCAGCAATATCATTACGATCACAGCCGAGGACGCCCTGATGGACGTGTCTACTTACGGCGTGACCGTCAGCTACGAGCCGGCAAGCCCAGCGCCTGCGCCAAGCCCAACGCCTTCGCCGAATCCTCCGCCGGCGACGCCAAACCCTCCGCCGGCGCCGAGTCCGAACCCTCCGTCCGGCCCGGACACCACGCCGCCGTCGCTAACGATTCTGACGCCGGCAACCAGCAATTACTCGACGTCCGATAGCTCGTTAGTGGTGACCGGCACGGCAACCGACAATGTTGGGGTTGCATCCGTGACGTGGGCTACATCCAACGGAACCACGGGAACTGCCAGCGGCACTACTAACTGGAGTACGCCCGCCATTCCGCTGTACGTCGGGTCTACCACTATCATCATTACCGCGTCCGATGCCGCGGGAAATACAACCTGGCGCTCGATCAGTGTTACAAGGGATTGACGGGCCGGAGGCCGGCAACCGAGTTACACCAACTGAGTCAGACGCGACCCTTCGATCAGGATCGTCTCGTCTCGCTCCGGGCCTGTCGAAATGCAGCCGATTTCGACGCCGGTCCGCTCGCTTAAGAATTTCAAGTAGTCTTTGGCGCGTGGCGGGAGAGCTTCCACGCGTGTCAGTCCGCGGGTCTCCGACTTCCAGCCGGGCAGCTTCTCATAGACGGGCTCAACAGCCTCCATTTCGCGAAAAGTGGCCGGCATCTGGTTGGTGTTGCGGTAGGCGGTGCAAACCTGGATTTCGTCGAATTGGTCAAGCACGTCCAGCTTGGTTACCACTAAACTCGAGAAACCGTTGATCATGGAAGTGTAGCGCAGCAGCGGAACATCGAACCATCCGCAGCGGCGCGGCCTTCCCGTCACAGCTCCGAATTCCTTGCCGGCTTTGCGAATCCTTTCGCCTTCTTCTCCCAGCAGTTCGGTAGGAAAGGGCCCGCTGCCAACGCGCGTGGTGTACGCTTTGGAGACGCCAATCACGCCGTGAATGCTGGTGGGCGGCACGCCCGCGCCCGTGCATGCTCCGCCGGCGGTGGCGCTGGACGACGTAACGAACGGGTAAGTTCCGTGGTCGACATCCAGCATCGAGCCCTGCGCACCCTCGAACAGAACGCGCTTGCCTGCTTGCATGGCATCGTGCAAAAGTTGAGCCGTATCGCACACCATGGGGCGAATGCGATCGGCGAATTTCAAATACTGGTCGCGGATCTGCTCGTAATCGATGGTCTCCTGGATGTGGAATGTCTGCGCCAGCAGTTGCTTGTCTTCGGCGAGCGAGGTGTACATGGCGCAAAAGCTCTCCCGCTCGTACAAATCCGCGATGCGGATGCCGCGCCGCCCGGTTTTATCCTCGTAGCAAGGTCCGATGCCGCGCGAAGTGGTTCCGATCGGCACGCGATCCGCCCGCGCCTCCGACATCTTCTCCACGATCCGGTGAAACGGGAAGATCACATGCGCGCGATTGCTGATGGCAAGCTGTTTCGTGACGTCGATGCCGGCCTTGCGAAGCGTTTCTATCTCGTCGAGTAGCGCGGCCGGATCGACGACCACGCCATTTCCAATCACCGCCTGGATGCCCGGCCGCAGCACGCCGCTCGGTATCAACTTGAGGACGAACTTCCGGTCGCCGATGAACACTGTGTGGCCGGCATTGTGGCCACCCTGATAGCGCGCCACGATGGAGAACTTCTCGGAGAAAAGGTCAACCACTTTACCTTTACCCTCGTCGCCCCACTGCGCGCCCAACACCACGATGTTTCCCATGTTTTTACTCAAAACGTCTCATTGTACCGTGCGGAGGCGGGTGACGGCTGTGCATTTTTCGGACGCGGGTTCGCCACGCAAATGCCCCACATCCGCCACACAACCGAGCCGCGACTGGAAGGGAGCGTGGAGAGATTGCAAAGCCGTACAGTGCTGGTAGCGCTCCCTTCCGGTCGCGGCTCGGAAGGCGTGGTGCCCGAAGCGTGCGGAGACGGTGCAGTTACAGCAGTTGGCTGGTCCGTTCCAAGGCCGCTTCGATTTTCTGTTTGTTGGTCAGGACCGGTTGGAACAGATCGCCCACCCTTTCAAATCGATCCAAAACATTGCGGATGGTGAATTGTTCCGGGTCGAGGCCACGGCGGACTTCGGGCCAGGCCAGCGGCGTCGAAACCGGAGCGCCCGGGTAGGCGCGCGCAACATAAGGAGCGGCGATGGTCTTGGCGCTGGAGATTTGCAGATAGTCGAAGTAGACCTTGCCCTTCTTCCGTTGCGAAACAGTGCGTGGGGTGGTGAACAGTTCCGGCTTTTCGCGGATCACCAGTATCGACAAAAGTTCCGCGAAGGAACGCACCTGCTCATAGGTGTAAACCGGTTCGAGCGGGATATAGATGTGCATGCCGTCGCCGCCGGTGGTTTTGGGATACCCCTCCAGACCCATGGCATCCAGTTTCTTTTTGACGATCTGTGCCGCTTCTACGATCTGATGGTACGGGCAGCCTTCGGTAGGGTCGAGATCGATGAGCGCGAAATCGGGATTGTCCAGCGAGGGAAGCCGGCTCATCCAGGGATTCTGATCGATGCACGCCAGGTTCGCGAGATACAGCAACGTGGCGCGATCGTTAGCGATGATGTAGTGGATATTGTCCTGATTGTGTTCGGAAAAAATGGGCTCGAGCCGCACCCAGTCCGGGACTTTGTCCTCCGCATCTTTCTGGAAGAAGAAATCGTGATCGATGCCGTTGGGATAGCGCTTGAGAGAAAGCGGGCGGTCGCGCAGATGCGGAATGATCAAGTCCGCGACGGAGTCGTAATAATTAATCAGATCGCGCTTGGCGATGCCCTCGCCGGGGAACAGCACTTTGTTGAGATTCGTGAATTTGAGACGATGTCCGTCGATGGTGACCGTCATCTCAGCCGGGGGCTTGGCGGGAATCAAGGGCTCGCGTTTGATCAACGGCGCAGGGCTTTCGGCAACGGCGGTGGGTTCTTCTTCCTGTTCAGCCGTCTCGCGAACGCAATCTTTTGGATCTTTGTCGGCGCGCAGTGCGATGAACACCGGAGCGCGCAGCAGGCCATCCGGAGTGAATTCCAGAAACTTGATCTCCGCTACCAGCTCCGGCTTCAGCCAAGTGACATCGCGTAGGGCTTTCACGGCGCCGCTGAACGGACTCTTCTTGATGATGAGAGGCTCGATGCGTGAGTAAATGTCCTTGAGCGATTTGTCGTTGAAACCTGTGCCGACCTGGCCGGCGTGGATTAGTTTGCCATTGTTATTGAGGCCCAGCACCAGCGAGCTGAAATAATCGCGCTCGCCGTGAGTGAATCCTCCGATTACGAACTCCTGACGCGATTCCACCTTGATCTTGAGCCAATCCTGGTTGCGCCGGCCTTGGTATTTGCTGGAGCGCCGTTTGGCCAGAATGCCTTCCAGGCCATGTGCCCGCGCGGCTTCAAGCATGGCCGCGCCGTTGGCGATGAAATGATCCGAGAAGCGGATATGGTCCGTCGGTGTCAAAATCCCTTGGAGCAGCCGCTTGCGTTCCTCGAGCGGGACGCCACGGAGATCGTAGCCGTCGAGATATAACAGGTCGAACAGGAACAGAGTTACTGGGGTGGAGCGCGCCAGGTGCGCGATGCTGTTGGGATCAGCCACCGAAATACGCGGCTGGATCAGGCTGAAGCTGGAGCGGCCATTCTCATCCAGCACGGCTATCTCGCCATCCAGAATTGCGCTGGATGCTTTGAGAAAGTGAGGCAACACTGTCAGCTCGGGATATTGCTGATCGCAGCGCTTGCCGCTGCGCGAGAGGATGCGGAGTTGATTGTCCTCGACGAATATAATTGCGCGGACGCCGTCCCATTTCACTTCGTAGAGCCATTGGTCGCCGGAGGGAGGGTGGGTGGTGAGGGTGGCTAGCATGGGGCTGATCGAGCGCGGGATGGGGGATTGGATCGCTCCAGGGATGGTTGCTGGTTGCTGGTGGCTGGTTGCTGGTGGTTCGGTAACGGCAGGGAGATTTTCGGCGATTTCTTGTTGGGTGCGGCCTGTCAGGACGCTGTGGGAGTGGTCTTCGATGTTCCAGCCCGGTTTAGCCTCGGCATCTTTCTTTTTGATGATCAGCCATTCGTTGCCTTTGCCGCGATTCTTCATCTTTACCAGCGCGAATTCGCCGCGCAGCTTTTCGCCGTGCAGCCGGAACTTCAGGTCGCCGCGTTCAATCTGGGCGTTGGCGGGGGCATCGCCGAGCAGTTCGTAGACACCGCGATCCCACAACATCACGCTGCCGCCGCCATACTCGCCTTTCGGAATATTGCCTTCGAAGTTACCGTAGTCGAGCGGGTGATCTTCCACGTGCACCGCGAGATTTTTCGAGAGCGGCTCCAGGCTCGGCCCTTTTGGCACGGCCCACGATTTTAACGTGCCGTCAACTTCGAGGCGGAAATCGTAATGCAGGCGCGTGGCGTCGTGTCTTTGCACACAGAAGAAATTCTTGCCCGCAGGCGTTGCGCGCGCCTCCGGTTTCGGCTCCGGCGTCTTGTCGAACGACCGCTTGCTCGAGTATTCCTTCAGGGACATCGAATGCTCAGAATCTATTCTACTTTCAGGCCCGTGAGTTAACACGCGGGTCAATCTGACTCGGAGCGTCCGGATTTGGGATTGGGTTCGTTCCGTGATTATATACTTGACAAAGTAGAGTGCGGGTGGCACACTATGTGTAGAGATCACGAAAATGAACCTGATAGACGTAGCAAAGAAGTTCGCGACCGAGGAAGCCTGCGTTAACTACCTCGAAGCTATGCGCTGGCCAGATGGCGTCCGTTGCTTGAAGTGCGACGGCCAGAACGTCTCCAGGTATCAGACGGCTGAGACCAGCCGCGAGGTTAAGAATCGCAAGACGGGCAAACTCGAAACCAAAACGGTACCCTCCCGCTTCATCTACCAGTGCATGGATTCGGCCTGTCATTTTCAATTCAGCATTACGGCCGGCACGATTTTCAACGATACGCATCTCAGCTTGGAAAAATGGTTTAACGCCGTGGCGCTGATGTGCAACGCGAAAAAAGGTCTCAGCGCCATGCAAATGCAGCGGGACCTACGGACGGCCTATAAGACTGCGTGGTACCTCAACCATCGCATCCGCAAAGCGATGATGATGGCAGATCTGGCGTTCAATGACGAACCGCTAGACGGCGTGATCGAAGCGGATGAGACATTCATCGGCTCGAAGAAATACGACCGACGCCGCAAGCGTGGAAAGTACGAAAAGGAACCGGTGTTCGGAATTGTCCAGCGCAAAGGCAAAGCGCGGACGTACCATTTCCCGCAAATGAATCGCTGGCAGATTGCCGAGAAGCTAAAGGGCGATATCTCGATAGACGCGAAGGCTCTCTACACGGACGATGGCCGCTTTTATCAGCGCGTGCCGGAGAACATCCAGAAGCACGAGATAGTCAACCACAGCGCCAAGGAATGGGTACGTGGCGACGTTCACACGGGCACGATTGATGGCTACTGGGGCCTTCTGAAACGCGGCATCATAGGATCGTTCCACAAGGTCTCGATAAAGCACCTTCACCGCTACCTGTCAGAGTTTCAGTTCCGCTGGAACAATCGTGAAGCGCAGGACATGTTTCCGCTGGTGATCGCGGCGCTGGTGATAGGCATAGCCATGCCGTACGCCAAGCTTATTGAGAAGGCTTCCGGGCCGGAGTTATCCGAACCTTCCGAGGACGTCCCCTTTTAGAAGTGGGGGCTATCTCGGACATCTTCATCGGCGGTGCTTGTAGGAGTTGCTTCAACACCGCGTCGAACTGCTGCTTTTCAACCTTCATTTGTATTTGCACCAACTTACATGGTACTGTAATTTATAAGTCACACGGAAGCGTTGGGCATCGGAAAGCCCACCGGTCTTATAAACCGTCAACTCTCTCAGGGTTTTGCGGGTTCGACCCCCGCCGCTTCCGTACCCCAAAAATATACCACAGTAGTTCTTTAGATGAGCTATGCTTTGTAGGCGTTCTTTATCACTAGCAAAACCAGGAGGTCGGCGCTAAACTGAAAGTGTGATATAAAGATTACACCGAATGAAGCCGATCCGATTGAGTGGAGATTCGACCACGGGAAATACTTTTCTTGGAAGCGGGGGGCTTCCATGGATGGATGGGTTCGCTAGAGTACATGGATGAACAAGCCTACGATGCCATCGTAGCGAGACTGGAGCGCGTTGAGGATGGAAACTTCGGAGACTGCGGTCCAGTTGGAGGCGGGGTTTCCGAGCTTCGTTTCATCAAAACCGGGCCAGGATATCGAGTCTATTTCGGAGAGCATGACGACTTGGTCATAATCTTGGGCGGAGGTACTAAGAAAACCCAAAAGGCGGACATCGACAGAGCCAAAGAGCTTTGGAGCACGTACAAAAATGGATAAAAGCACAATACGCTACACGGATTGGCTGGGAACTAAACTACGCGACAAGCGCCGCGCCGCGAGATATCTTAACGCAGCCCGTAGTGACTCTCCCGAGGCATTTTTCAAGGCTCTACGAAAGGTTGCGGAGGCTCGGCAAATGACGAGAGTTGCCGAAAACGCCGGAATCAGCCGAGAGAATCTATACAAGATTACTTCCGCCATTGGCAATCCTACCTATACCAGTCTGGACGGAATTTTAAAGGCACTAGATCTTGACTTAGAAATCATTCCACGACATGCCAGTTCGGAAAAGGGAAGCAATAGCCAAACTTTTGGTAGCAAGGCTTCGGAAGCTGCGGCTCAAGAACACAGCGGAAAACATACTACGCTTGAAGGACGCGGTACCTGCCAGATTGCCGGCGCATTGGACACAATAAGAGGGTCCTCATCGGGCCAGCACACCAGCTACCCATTTTCTGACATGCTATGGACTTCGCAAACCTCGCCAAGCGTTTACGCGATGACCCAACCTGCTACACCGTCAGTTGTAAGGTTTGTACTTAAACCGAGCAAACGGGATTCCCCTTCACAGGAATTGGTGAACGTATATGGCAGATGAATCAAAGACTACTACGGACCCCATTGTCCATCGGACAGACGACTTCATTTCTAGATACGCCAACAATCTCAGGTTTCAGTCATACGCCAGTGATCTACAAGTACTTTTTGGACAAAGTGACATGGGTTCTGGCAAAGAAGTGATTGAGCAACATACCGCGATTACACTCTCTTGGAGCCAGGTCAAGCTCGCGATTTATTATCTTACGGCGCAACTGATAATGTATGAAGAGCAAATGGAAGTTCCAGTGCAAATCCATCCGCTTCTGATTCCGATAGCGTGGCCGGACGAGCCCCCTGAAGTGGCCTTAAAAACTGATCCCAATGCAAAGCAAACGCTCGAACGCCTGCGCGAACTTCGGGAGAAACTCATCTCCGGTCTGAAAGAATAGCCGCAATGAAACACCACAGAGCAAGATGATAGGAGGGTATAGAATCAGCTGCTCACTGGCTTAGTGGAGCAACGGGCATCGTGGGCCTTTGTTGAAGCGGCTCATTTATTCTGCGGCCAGATCCATCGGTAACTGGAATGTTGCAGTTTGGAGCGGTAGCCGCGATCAACTGTGCCATGACTTGGCCGATTGCTGATCCGCTTGCGATTTGCAGGCTACCCACAAATTTATTCGAGATTAGATTAAACCGCTTCGTCCCATCGAATCGGAGAGCCTCGGTGAACACCCAAAACCGGCCATACATGATCACCTGAAAACCGGCCATAGATAAGCAGCATTCAGGACATTGATTTCGACGCGAGGGCGATACCCTTCGTGATTGTGAGCAATGTCT
>CABEDY010000198.1_pt1 | contig 28788 bp, 26 predicted proteins | sample 3423171 | NCBI WGS metagenome assembly CABEDY01 (sample SAMEA5534333, study PRJEB31848) | metagenome | biome: tundra; feature: field; material: soil | place: USA | collected 2013-05 | depth 0.15 m | reverse complement strand
CTAACACCTTTTCGACCTGGCCGACCTTCTTTTGGACCTTGCCTGCCAGCTTTTCATCCTGACCTTTCGTCTCCATGTCTGGATTGTTGATTGCCTGGCCGACCTTCTCTTTTACTTTTCCTTTGGTCTCATGAAGCTTGCCTTCCAACTCGTCCTTCGTACTCGGTTTCATTTGTGCTCTCCTTTTAGATATTGATAGCCTGCCCTGCGGAGTATGCTTCTGGGCGTGGGCTGTTCTCCGCTGGGTGCAGTTAGCGCTTTTATCCGTACCCGAACGACCGGGGGCAGGCGGAGCCTCCGCCACCCGCCCCGACACAACTCTATCAGTGCGACGCGACCTTGCTGGTCGCGGGATAGTCCGCGCTGGCTTCGCCAGACGTCGAGATATCCTGGGCGCCCGTATGCTTCAGCAAATCTTTGGCCCGGGTTATCTGGTCTGACGTGTCGCAGTGTACCGAAAGAAGAACGCCGCCTTCTTTGATGTGTCCTTCATATCGCTTGGCTTCATACTCGGGGATACCCATCCCCACGAGGGCGCCAATCAGACCCCCGACGGCGCCGCCGACTCCGAGCCCGGCAAGAGCGCCCATGATCGGGCCGGCCGCGATAAATGGACCGACTCCCGGAATCGCAAGAGCGCCGATCCCGGCCAGTAACCCTAGCGTTCCGCCGATCACCCCGCCCGTCGTAACGCCGGTGGTGGTCCCTTCTGGCGCTTTTGTGTTCTTCTCGTGGGCAAAGTCTTTCGACCCCTGGTTGTCCTGGAGCAGAACCGAAATGTCGTCATTGGAGAAACCTTCCTCCCGGAGGCGGTCGACGACCCGTTCCGCTTGATTTGCGTTGTGGTAGATACCAAACACCGCTGTCTTTTTTCCTGCCATGATTGATCTCCTTTTGACTGTGAACGAACGTGGAACTTCGGGTGAGGCCTTACGGCTTCACTGACATTTGATTAACGACCTTGTCCGGGCTGCCAGCCAATTCGGTCGCCTTTGCCATGATCGACTTCACCTCATCGTCAGAATGCACCGGGCCTTTTAAGGTCACCGTCCCGTTTTGACTGATGATTTTGACGTTATGAGCGTAGGTGGAGAGACTCTTGTCTGCAATGACAGCCTTGCGGATCTTCGCCGTCAAAGCGCGATCGGCGGCATTCATCTTTTGTTTATCCGCGGTTGCTTCCCCCGGATTCTGATCGCGCTTGTTGACAGCCGTATTGTCAGGCTGCGGCTTAGGGTCCGTCGATTGGGCGTAGGCGGGACCCACCCAAAATGACAGCAGCAGGCCCGACGTGAGTACCCCAGCTTTTGTAATCTGTGAGAGATGCATACGCCTACTCCAGGCATGTGGATGCCCAGTCTGCAAGCCGAAAAGATTGTTTACCGCGTTCGAGTGAAAAGGACACTCGGAATCGGTCGGAACGATAAACCAGGTCCATTCTGCTGACACTGCAAAATCCGGGTGCGGGCCCCCGAAGCGCAGGTTCCGGCAGAGGAGGCGCGCTGGAAGCGATCGGTAGGACATTACAGGTGGAGATGATCGTAAGGTAATTGGACGGATCTTCAGATCTCCAGAGCTGCGGCCTTCAATTCTCGTCGACCTCTCTTCGCTGGAGGTGCCCGTTGTGACCATACCCGGTCACTTGACGCTATATAGTCACGCTTGAGAGCCCTCTCAGAGCAAGGTGCAGGCCCAGCGGACGTTTGGCTGGTCACTAATGCATAGCACTCGGTCGCCGTATGACAGGACCTCACCTAACTTCCGGGAACCTCCACCATCTGCTGCGCTCGCACACATTGAGCTTGGCCCCCAATCTGCACTTCCTCTGATTGGAGAAGAGGTAAAAAATGTCGACGATATTGGTTGTTCTTCTGGTGTTGTTTCTACTCGGTGGTGGGGGCTGGGGATATTCTCGTTACCGCCGGTGACGCCCGCTGGCCATGTCTCCGCGCTGGCGAACGACTTCAGGTTGGCTCGTCGAAGCTAAGCGCGATTTGGCAAATCAGGAAAGACACGACCCCATGACAAAAATTGAACTGAACGCATTCAGAAGTGTCTTGGAGAGCCGACAGACTGATTTACGAAACGGCAGCAGAAGCCGCGAGGCTTTGGCCATCGAGACTAGTCCGGATGAGCTGGACCGAATCCAGCACGCCAGCGATTCGTGATCTGGCGATCGACAATCTCGAGCGCGATTCCAGCCAGCTTGCAGAAGTACGAAGCGCACTTCGCCGCGTCAATGCAGGCGCATTTGGATTCTGCGTTGGCTGCGCAGAGAAAATCAATCCGAAGCGCCTTGCTGCAGTCCCGTGGGCTTCATTCTGTATCGTCTGCCAAGAAGCTTTGGAACGCGAGAAAGCGCCCTGGAGCGATATCGACACATCGCTCGTCATGGCGGCCTGAAAAGCGGTCCAGCTTTTGCTCACTCGGTGCCGTCGAAGTTCAGAATATGCGGTGCTCACCAACGAGCAGACGAGAAACCATGCTTTGGACGATTGTCACAGTGTAATCGGATCTTTGGCTGTTGGGATGTAGGCAGAGCATTAGCGAGATCCTGATTCACTAACTACTGGTTGCAGCATTGGTGGTTTTCGTAATCAACCTAGTGAATTCCCGCATAGGCGCGGCTTAGCTGCCCAGCACGCTACCGTTCATCAGCACCGCAATCCGTGATCCTGGGTGGTGAGCCGCACTTCTTCTATCATCGCCAAGACTCCGCCGTCCCTATCAGGCTCGCACCTTCGCCGTCAAAGCGCGATCGGCGGCAGGTTCCATGACTCATCGTTCGAGCGAATCGCTCAATAGAAGATGACGTTGGCCTGACGCGCGCTCTTGAGGAAGGGTGTCCCCAAAGCCTGTGGGTGACATACGAAGGAGGTTCCAATGTTTCTAACGCTATTCGCTATTTTGCTTGTAATGTGGGTGCTCGGATTCTTTGCGTTCCACGTTGCCGGTGGGCTGATTCACCTTCTGTTGATATTCGCGGTGATTTCTTTGGTAGTGCACTTCTTCAGGCGTCCTAGTGCGGCCTGAAGGCAGTGGATCGGTTCCGGGAATTTAATGCAAGAGTAGCCGGGCTGACGGAATTCACAAATTGAGGAGGCTACAGTCGCCCCCACTCCGTGCTGTGGTCTACTTTTCTAGGACCTTTTCAACGGTCGCCCACTTTCTTCTGAATTTTGCCGCCGATCTTCTCGGCCTTTCCCTTAACTTCCAGGTCAGGATCGTTGGTAGCGTGTCCCAGCGCTTCTTTCACTGTGCCTTTGAGTCCGTGTGGAGCGCCTTCGACCTGCTTCAGACATAGCCCTGGGCACCGGCGCGAATCGCTCTCACCACTGAATGCTCGTCGCCGTAGATCGAGAGCATGACGAACCTAAGTCAGGCAATCAATCGATGTCTTACACCGACGCGATAATATCACGCTAAGAACACGCGTTTAAGAAGTTGGTAGACCACATGCAGGCTTGAGAGGGAGGATCCCGATGGGACACATCGTGGCAACCTCGGCGCAACACAGAGAACAAAGGAGATGATCATGGAAACTGACAATAGAGTCGGCTATTTCTTCCTCGGTCTTGGTTTGGGAACCGCTGTTGGATTGCTTTTCGCTCCAAAATCTGGTGCCGAGAGCATGAACTATTTACGATCCAAAACGCAGGAAGGCACGAGCTATCTGAAGAACCAGGGCGAGCAGCTGGTCAACAGCGCGACCCAGACGGTCGAGCGTGGCATGGAAACATTGCAGGATCAAGTCGAGAGCTTTTCGGAGGCAGTCGACGCTGGGAAGGAGGCCTATCGCGAGGCGGTAGCAACGTTACCCTCTACGGTCGGCTTAACCGGGCGCGGTTAAATTTTTCGATTCGGATGAGGGCGGGCTGGCCAGGCCGCTCTCTTCTATCCTTGACTTAACTTAGATGGTTTCTTTCCCTTAGTGCCTTATACCTCATGCTGCTAACGACCATGCTTGGTCATGGCAAAAGACGCCCATAACAAGGCAGCCGAGCATCATGAAAACGCCGCGAGGGTTCATCGTGTGGCAGCGGAGCGGTATGAAAAGGGCGATCCTATATTTGGCAAGAAGCTTTCGGCGACCGCCCACCAACACTCCTGCAAATCACACGAAGCATAGCAGGCGGCTCACGACAAATCTGGTCAACTACGTAACCAGCAGCTTGAATAAACTTACGTTGGATCCCATCCCGCCAATTGCATCGGTCAACGATGCGCGGGTAACCATCTCGAACCGTACTCACGATGGTGTGGCAGGGGGCGACCCGCCGCCCCTATGGCGATCAACTCGGCTTCGGTCCGGCGATGCGCATCGGAACCGCTACTTGGACCAACCGTCGCTTCGCAGGCATTAGTTTAGCGATTCGCGGTTTAAAGATCTTGTGCTCGCCCTTGTCGGTTTGTGCCACAGGCTGATTGTTTTCATCCGAAGAGAACCCGGTAATTGTGGCTTTACGATTCTTAAACTTGCCGACCAGCAGGACATCACCTACTGCCAGTCTTGGAAGCTTGTACGCTTTCTCTTTAGTCTTGCGGTTATCCTGCTTTAGCATGGTGCTTGACCTTCGCTATAGCACCCGCAGAAAAGCTACCAGATCCGTTTTCTCGGATTGTGCCAACTGAAGTTCCAGCACCAAATTGAAGAATTCCACCGTGTCCTCGAGAGTTAGCAAACGCCCATCATGCAGATACGGCGGCGAATCCCTAACTCCGCGAAGAGGAAACGTCTTAATCGGCCCATCCGCGTATGCCATCATCCCATTGACCAGATGCGGCTTGAAAAATCGCTCCGTCTGGAGATTGTGCATGAGGTTGTCGGTGTAATACGGGGCTTGATGACATTCCACGCACCGCGCCTTGCCAAAGAACAGCAGCTGGCCGCGCATTTCCGCCGCGTCCGCCTTCTTGGAATTGAGTTTCCCATCCACACCGAGTTTGGGAGCCGGCGGAAAGTCCAGCAGTTCTTGAAACTCCGCCATGGCGTGCACTTGGCTCCCGCGATCGAGAATGTTCACGCCCTTCTTCTGCGCGATCACGGGGTCACCGTCGAAATACGCGGCGCGCTGTTCAAACTCGGTGAAGTCCTCGACGGTCTTCAGCGCTCGCTGCGAGCCGAACAAGCGTTGAATATTCACACCGCGAAGTGACGGCGTGTTGACCCGATGCCGGAACTCCTGCGGCCGGGCGTCACCCGCCAAATGGGTAGCTCGATTGGTGTGACCGTTCGCGTGGCAGTCGAAGCATGCCACTCCCCGGCTCGCGCGTTCCGAGCGCCGGTCTTCGGTGGCATTGAACTGTTGCTGCGGGAACGTCGCCACCAGCAGGCGCAATCCCTCTAACTGCTTGGGATTCAGAATGCCATTGAATAACTCGTAATAGTTGTCCATGGTGACCAGCTTGCCCTGCGATACATCGCCCAGATCCACCCGGGTAGTTAGATAGATTGGCGGCGGGAATTCTGGTATCAGATGATCCGGAAAGTCGAAGTCGAGATCGAAGCGAGCCAGGTCGCGCCCTTCCTGTTTCTTGATCTCGTCGATTTCGAGCTTGGGGAAAAGCATGCCGCCCTCGGGATGATTCGGATGTGGCAGAGGCTGGAAACCGGCCGGGTACAAGTCCCGTTCTTTGATTTGCTCTGGGCTCAGCTTAGAAAGCTGATCCCAGGTCGTGCCGCTGGCGAGTTTGACTCGCACGCCCTGTTGCACTGCCTTGCCCCCCGACATTTTGACTTCCTGAGCCGGGCGATTGCTCAGATCATAGCGCTGCTCAAGCAGCGCCATCTGCCGCTTCATGATCTCTGGCTTAGCCGCGCTCATGCGGGCCCGGATGGTCGAGAAGCTCTCGTGAATGTCGACCGGCGCGTAGCTCGAAGGCTTTTTGTCGTTGTCTTGTGAGCGCGCGGCACGGGCGCTCATCAACAGCCCGACGGCAAGCACGATCCATCTTGATTTGTGAAGTTTCGTTGTCATTGTTTTGAGCAAGCAGCGCCGATTGCATCCAATGCACGTTCTCGGCCACTCCCGGAACGAGATTGTGACTAAGAAACCGGCGCGCTGGGGTTCAAAGAATGAGGGAGCGACGTCCTAGGGATATACCAACCAAACATCCGGCCAGGGTGCTCTTCGGGGGCCCTCATGCTGTTAACGATATCTGGTCATGTGACCAAGTATCGTCAAAGCAGGAACCGCACTCGATGAGCGTCAACGATAACGAAGCACCGCCCGCCCCGCGCTTGGAAATCTGCCGACTACCTTGCCCGAGGCGCAGAATTGCATTGCCACCACCTGTATGGCCAAGGGACGAGAGTGTATGTTTCCCACGTGCTTGATCTCTCTGATTTGCAAGCAAAAATGACACGATTGCCTTTCGACGGATTCGAGGCGAACCCATGTCAACGATGCGGTGAGTACTCGATAGCACGCAAGTTTCCTGTGCGGGCGCTAACGGGCGAACGAGCCGACCCAATCCTGTGTGGCGCATGAAACCGTTTGAATAAGGCCGGTCAAGCAGACCGCGAGTCGACCACAACGAAGCATCCGACCAAGGTTCGAGACCACTACAACCTCCGCCGAGTTAGGCGTTTGACACTTTCGGCCACCATCGAGCTAGAGCCATCTGGGGCTGCGATGCGCTTGCTCTTGAGCCCTCAATCGAATACACGAACCGCGCTAGAACCAAGAAAAGCCTCAATTAATCGCAGTGAGTCTCTCGCGCTCTTCGCAATCCACGGCGACAAGTATATACCCGATTGCGGCAAAGGGGATTGATCAACTCTAAATGTGATGCGCGACATAAAAATGGAAAACATGTAGGAACGTACGAAAAACCGAGCCGCGACCGGCAGGAAGCGCTATCCGAACGCAGAGCTAGCGGCACTCGTGGTATCGCTCCCTGCCGGTCGCGGCTCGGCTAGAAAGGTTCCACATTTATGTCGCACACCAGTGTGCCTTCGGGCATTCGCCTCCCCAAGTTTCTTGGTGGCCTCTTCCTTAAGTTTCTTATGATCGGTCTCCGATGAGATTGGCCTATCCACAAGGAAGACGTTTAGCCACTACCCCCGTTCGTAGAAGGGAGCACCCATCATATCCCATAGTCAAGGAACGGCTCGCCACTCGGAATTCCCAAAGCCCGGGGTTTCCGGGAGAGTGGTGGCGTGATCAGCGATGCGGCAGCTCGTCTCGGAGTGCCACGGACAACCTTGAATGCCATGATGAAGAAGCTGGGGATCTCCCGCAACGATCTTTCATGATTCGGATCAGCGAGCATCAGACGTGATCACACGCCTCACAGCCTCATCGAAGCCCTTTCTCGCGTCAAATCCCCGGATCATTCCGGCGTACTGAACGTCCGTCAGGTGGTGGGGTTACGATTGCCATAACCATATATGGTCAAGTGCCCAGGTATGGTCACTTGCCTCGCGCCCTCTCCTCCAAACGAGGTTCCATAACTCATCGTTCGAGCGAATCGCTCAACAGAAGATGACGTTGGCCTGACGCGTGCTCTTCAGGAAGGGTGTCCCCAAAGCCTGTGGGTGACATACGAAGGAGATTCCAATGTTTCTAACGCTATTCGCTATTTTGCTTGTAATGTGGGTGCTCGGATTCTTTGCGTTCCACGTTGCCGGTGGGCTGATTCACCTTCTGTTGATATTCGCGGTGATTTCTTTAGTGGTGCACTTCTTCAGGCGTCCTAGCGCGGCCTGAAGGCAGTGCCACGTCTGGATTTAGGTTGCTTCGAAATGCGTTGGACCTACATCTGCCGTCACAAAGACCGGAAGTCTCGCTGCTTTTAAGCGTGATGCAACTGGAGGAGAGTGCGAACCATGAATCTAACTACATTCAATCCGGCCATAAGAGACACCAAGTTATTTGACCGGCAGAAGTTTGTTCTAGCTGTACACCAGGCTCTCAAAGAGCACGACAAAGACAAGATCAAAGCAGGCGGTCCCGGCCATAATATAGCCATAGACTGCGATCGCGAGCTGGAACATTTTGCAGACCGCATCTTGGAACTAATGGACTAACGCCGAAGCCAGCGGTCCATTGCCGGCCATCGATTGGATGGTGGACAGTTTGTTGCTGCGCGCAGGGCCAGCCTGCGTCGCCAAACGATGCCGTTCAATTGCGAACCTGGGCTCTATCGTCTCCGAAGATGCCGTACTTCCACTCGAAGAGATTGCCCGTCGCATTCTCAGCCAAGAAGAAAACTCGAACGCGAACATGGCGGACAGAGATACAAGAATCAAAGAGAGTGGTCCGCCCTTCTAAAATCGTCACCTCTGACATGCCGAGACTAGTTCTTGTGAACCGGCTGTCATTCCGTGCTTGAGCATTTCCAGGACACGCCGCGCCAATTCTGCTCTGGCGGACAGCCGATCCGTGGCCGCCAACGAACGCGGCCCAGCCATGCCGTTTAAACATGAGTCCGAACCGCGCCATCGATGAAGTATTTTCGGTTCCGCCTACGCTGATGGGATTAGCTTGCCTGTCCAGCGATGCCCGTCCGTCAGACCAGTCCGGTATTGCGTTCGATCGTCTTGATCACCGAGTCCATCTTCCCGCTCAACACTTGTTTGGCGAGGCTGAGGGTGAAGCCTGTGACCGCGTGAAAGGGAAGATGCGACGGCAATGATAATGCATAAGAATCGACCACCACATCGACCACGACGGGCCCGCCCTGGTGCGCGAGTGCCACCGCGAGCCCTTCTCTCACGTCGCCCGGTTCTTCGATGCGGATGCCCTTCGCGCCCATCGCTTCGGCGACCTTGGCGAAATTCGGATTCTTGAAATCGACGCCGAATGGAACGACGCCGGCTTCCTGCATTTCGATATTCACGAAATCGAGTGATTCGTTGTTGAGGATGATTTGCACGACCGGCGTCTTCCGCTGCACCTGCGTCAGCAGGTCGCCGAGAGCGAGCATGGTGAACCCACCGTCGCCGCACAGCGCGATTGTCTGCCGGCCCGGATAGGCGAGTTGCGCACCGAAGGCGTTGGGAGCGGCATTGGCCATGGAGGCCCAGGAAAACGAGCCGAAGAGCCGACGGTTCGGGCCGCCCTTTATGTGACGCGCCAGCCAGATGCAGGCCGTTCCCGTGTCCGCGAAAAACAGCGCGTCGTCCGCAGCCAGCTCGCTGAGCGTCGCGGCCAGGAATTCCGGCCGGATCGGCTTGATCCCCGGCCCTTTCTCGACATAGTTCTGCAGGAGCTCATGGAACGAGGTTGTGTCCGCGACATGCTTCTCTAGGAAACGGCTGTCGCCCTTATCGCCGAGCTTGGGGAGCAGCGCGGTGACGGTCGCTTTGATGTCGCCCACGAGCCCTAGATCAACGGCGGTTCGCCGTCCGATGTGCTTCGGGTTCCGGTCGATCTGAACTTTCTTGACATCGCCGCCCGGAAGAAATTCCGAAAACGGAAAATCGGTGCCGAGCATCAACAGCAGATCCGCGTCGTGAATGGCCTTATAGGCTCCGCCGTAGCCCAAAAGACCGGTCATTCCGACGGCATGGGGATTGTCATGTTCCAGCCATTGCTTGCCGCGGAAGGAATATCCGACGGGCGCCTTCAGTCTGGCCGCGAGTTGCAATACCTCTTCGCGTGCATCGCGGCAGCCGTCGCCGCCGAAAATGGCCACTTTCTTGGCGGCCTCGATCATTCGGGCCAGCTTGTCGATATCCGCGTCGGCCGGGCGAAATACCGGCGCAGCGGGGATCGTGAACTCATGAACGGAATCATCCGCCGCGTTCGCCGATGCGATGTCACCGGGCATCGAGATCACTGTCGGCCCCTTGTCTACCATAGCCGTCAGGATCGCGGTCGTGAATACGGCCCGTGCCTGTTCAGGGTTGACGACCCGCCCGACATAGAGACAGGCCGTATCGAAAAACTTGTAGGGGTTCAATTCTTCGAGGGCGGCCGTGTCCATGAGCTTCGTTTCGACATCGCCGGCGATGGCAATGATCGCGGCCCCCTCCTTGCGCGCGTCCATCAGTCCGTTGAAAAGATGCGTCACGCCGGGACCTGCGGTACCGCATACCGCGACGGGATCGCCGGTCAGGTACGCTTCGGCGACCGCGGCGAAAACGCCGTACTCTTCATGGCGAACGTGGATGAACTCGATCTTTCCGTTGCGCCGCAGCGCGTCGATAACCGGGTTCAACGCGTCCCCGACGATGCCGTAGCAGCGTTTAACCCCGGCCTTCGCCAGCAACTCCCACATCGCGTCCGCGACTTTTCGTGCCATCCGACACTCCTTCCCGCGAAAGCCGAACCGCGCACCGTCCCTATCTGGTTTGGCTGGAACTTCTATCTTGGGCCGGGCTTCTGTGGCTAGTATAGACCCGCCAGCCATCTTTGAACCGTCTTGGACGTCATCAGGCCGGGTGCCGGATTCGCTGGGAACCTTTTTCGCAGGGTCACTTTTTCGCTTTCGCCGTCGCTAATACGTCCGATTGGCAGGTTGCAGCGTGTGCGCTAGCCCGCTCTGCGCAGGCTGGATTGTAGGCATCGTCAGGATAAGGCAACCGGCCCTTCGCGGCTAGCAAAATTCCAGAAACTGGGCAATGTCGGCGATCAGTTCATCTTGAGACCGATCTCCCGGTCCGTGGAATGATGGGTCGCGTTACCGCGTTGCTGAATGCGGCGTAGGATGCCTCAAAGTGTGAATCACTCTTGCTCGAATACCAATGTGTTCAGTCGGTCAAGGCTGACCCCTTCGCCTCGCCGACGGGCGATCGGGAGCAAAAATGCTGCTCAAATGCAGAGCTGTCGCAGAGCGAGCGTGCCTAGACACGGAGGAGTTCGATCTCAAGATATTCCGCTCGACCTATGCCACTCACATGCTCCGGTCATGCTTCGATGTGCGAACTGTCCAGCACTGGATGGGACACAAATCGCTCGAGACGACCATGAGGTATCTAGTTACCGGCGAGCGATGTTCACGACGGGCATGATCAGGTCGTTCCCAGCGTTGCTAAGGGCGTAGATCCACCAAGGAAGTCCGTTCAACAGGGAGTCGCTGCCGGCAGAACAACCATTCGTCGCCAAAATTGACTTCACCAGCGATAGCCACCGATTGTCTGGCTGCACCCGAACTTGCCACCTCGCCGGCGGATCGTGACTGCGCCAGCCGCGACTTCGGAAGGGAACGGGTCTCGCGCGCGGCGGAAGGCCTTCCGGAAGCAAAGCAGAATACAGGACAGTCCCGCGCTGGCAGGCGCAATCGTCACGGCGGGGGGCGTCTTGTTCGTCGGCTCCACCGACGACAACCCTTCCGTGCTATCGAGGCCAGGACGGGCAAGCAGCTGAGGGTCACCAAGCTCGATCGGCGAGCCAACGCCAACCCGATCACTTATCAGGGCAAAGATGGCAAGCAGTATGTCGCGATTGTGACCTCCGATTCGCTGGTTGCGTTTACTTTGCCATAAAAACTCGAAGACTCACGCTCGATTGTGCCACCTGCCACGTTTATGTCGACGAGGCGGTTCTCGCCCTTTGAATCCGATCCAAGAAGATGAGAATGACGATGAGATTACTAACACTACGTCTTCCGAACGGCCGCCTGGCTTCCAGATAGCAGCTGAACTGGTCCTGCAACATCGCAATCGTGCCGTTTGCGAGCCAGGAAGCTCGAATCCATCGCGGGCCTTCCAGAAACGCTGGGAAAACGAGAGAAAAAGTTTGCAAGATCGCATTTCCGGGGAGCCATTGCTAAGCAGCGCTATCCATTACTTCCTGATGTTATGGAGTGATACGCATTGCTAACGCGAGCCACGTTTCGCGGGGGTATCCTCATCTCAGTTCGGAGGTGCCGCCAATCGAGCGGCGTCCTTTCATCGACATTCAACAGCGCTGGAACGGGATGGCTATGGACATTTACAAGTTGGACTCTCTCGTCGCGTATAACCAGGCAGTCCATGAGTGCGGCTCGGAGTCGCTCGATTCCGTCGTCCGCGTTGCTAACGTCTGGGAGAGCGCCGCCACATGCTTGGTGGATCTGTTTGACAGAGTTCAGATCTCAAATCTGCTGGAGCTGGCATTCCCTGAGCGGCCAGCATTGGCGAATTTTGATGGTCCACGGCAAGCCCAAACAGTGGAACAATTCCGGCAACTTGACATCCGCTACCTCGAACTAAATCGGTTGCGCGTTGCTTTGGAACGCGCTCGCCGATTACCAGCTGCAATAGCGGTAATGGCCAGATCGGCGTTCTATGGCATGAATTCGAAAAAAAAAGGACGCTTTCTTCCGCTGCGGAAACTGATGGCGAAGGCAGGTAACGCCATCCAAGCAATCAAGCCAGTTTTCATGATGAGTCCGCTGTCGATCGCCAATTTCGTCCCACCTGGCGCACTCCAATTCGATCTCGTCATCTTTGATGAAGCTGGTCAGGTCAGACCGGCTGACGCCCTCGGCACTATTGTCCGGGGACGTCAGGTCGTAGTGGTGGGTGACAGCAAGCAATTGCCGCCGACCAGCTTCTTTGACACGCTTGTGGCTCAGGAGGTTGTGATGGCGGGTTGCCGTCGCATACCCGAGCGTATTTCAGTACGCTAACTATTGCAAGTAGATACCAGCCGAATGTTACGGAAGATGGTTACGCGCGCTCGTCTCCACAGGGTCTTCCATGAGCTTTAGCCGATTCACCGCGTCGCGAAGGGAGATAATCCCTTCCAGTGGCCGGCCATCTTGCTGCTTGGGTGATTCCGTCAAGCGTACGAGATTCTCGGATGCTGAGCTAGCCTCGCTCTGAACTTTCGATCGTCTAGCGGCAAACATTCTTTTTTCGGCTTCCGTGATCAGGGTCTCAGGTGTATCGCCGTTTAAGGGAAAAGTGACTACTCCCGCGCTGAGTGATAAAAGGTCGGCGGCCCAGAGCTCCAGCCCCGCTTCGCGGACCAGATGCGTCAGCGTGCTGATCCGCCCATCGACTGCCTCTACCGGCAAGCCAGGAAGCACGAACACAAAATCATCTCCGCCCCGCCAGGCGAGGTAATCGACTTCCCGGCACCTCTCGCGAAAACGCCGCGTCACGAACTGAAGCGTCTTCTCCGCCGCTTCTCGCCCGAAGGATTCGTGAACGTCGGCGACTCCCTCCAGACCGCAGAGCAAGACCGTCAGAGTGGAAGTGGTGCCCCGCCGCTTCGCTATTTCTGCCGAGATGTTTGAAAACAGCGCCCTGGTATCCGGTAAACCTGTGAGCTCATCCACGTTGGTAAAGGTTTTGCTGGGTTCCTGCTCTAAGGAAGTCTCAACTGCGAGCGAGATTTTATCGCTCACCGCCATTAGATCCTCCAGGTTATCGCGAGAAAACGCGTCTTTCTTTGTCCGGTATAGAGCCAGCACGCCGATGGTTCCCGAACTGGTCTGTAGCGGAACGGCGAGCACTGAATTGAGCGCGCTGGACGGGCCGGCACGATAGCCGGGTTCTACCGCCGGGTTTCCGTTCAGAATGGCCTTGTGGTTCTCCGCCACCCAGCCGGTGACTCCTTCGCCCAAGCCGATGCGCAAGGATGTCAAGAATTTGAAATTTTCGCCGTGGACATATTTGGGAACAAGTGTGCCGCCCTCCAGTAGGTATATCGAAACGGCATCAGCCGAGACGAGCGCGTTCATGCGGGAGCACAGGACGCCGAGTGTTTCCGTCACGCTAAGCGATATCCCCAGCGTGCCTATAACCCCGTCGAATGCGTTTACCTTGACACGATCGCCGGCCCAGCCGGCCTGAGGATTTAATGAATTCGCCTCCTTCCGTGAAGCGGCGGACTCAAAGCCCGCATCGGGCGAGCTACCCCGCACCACCCTCACATCCAGCGATAGGTTCGGTTGAACGCGTGATGGCTTGGCTTGGGCTAACTCCTCAATTTCCATGTAGCGCCGGCCCAGCAGTTCGACGATCTGTGGATCGAAGCTTTTTCCGGCTTCATGAGCGACCACCGCCATGGCTTGGCCCAGTGGCAGCGCTTTGCGGTACTGACGGTCCGACGCCAGAGCGTCGAAGCAGTCCACTACCGAGAGTATCCTAGCTCCAATGGGAATCTGATCGCCGCGTAAGCCGAAGGGATATCCAGATCCATCCCACTTCTCATGATGGGCTCGTACGATGGCCGCCACCGGATAGGGGAAGTCGATGAAATCGACGATCTCGGCGCCAACAATCGGATGAATCTTCATTTTCTCGAACTCGTCCGGGCTAAGCCGTCCCGGTTTAGAAATGATGTAGTCTGGAACCGCTATTTTTCCCACATCATGGAGAATCGATGCAGCCTGCAGCGCCAGCTTATCGTCTTCCAACAAACCCAATTCCTGGGAGAGCTCTCTGGAATAGATCTGAACCCGCTTCAGATGATCGGCGGTAGTCTGATCCTTTGCTTCGATCGCAAGCGCGAGTGTCTCAATGGTGCGCAGATGGAGCGCGGCCATTGTCTCCACGTTCCGTTTCTCCTCTTCCAGCTGCCTCAAGTGCAGAGTATGAGAACGATAGATGATGAAGATCATCGGCAGGACGGCGAGAGCGATCTCCCCATTGAACTTCGTCACATAATTGATCGAAGCCGCGATTGAGGCCCCTAGCAGGTAGTAAGGAAACGACCAGAGATAGAAGTTTTTCCAAGTCGCGATCAGCGGCTTATGCTCCGTTAAAGCAATCACGCCCGCGTCCGAGGTGGTGTTGCTAAGGAAATAAGCACAAGTGGCGGAGGCGATGGAGATGACCAGGCCGAAGCGAGGCCGGCAAACATGGTACGCCGCGTACGCCATCGCGGTACTTAAGACCATCAAGCTTGTGGTGAATAAGAGATGAATGAGCCGGGGCCGCTCTTTCGCTTTCCAGAGGCATTGGACTAAAGCGGAAATCACTGCAATATCCACCACCTCACCCAAGGAGAACTGGATAACGCAGGAGAGCACCAGGACAAAGCTCACTGATATCGTCCCGGTGATGCCGGGCAGCCCGACCTTCATGCCGGATGCGACCGCGGTTAGAAGAAAATAGGCGAGAAAGCGAGCATAATCGGTGGAAGCCCAGTGGAGGTTCGCTCCGAGCAAGATACTCAGCCCGGCGCAGATGACGCCCCCGATGTAGACCCTGGCTGTGGTCGATAAGCCCACGAAGTAGCTATCGACGTAATTGAGTGGAAGGTGTAATCCTTGGAATCTACGGTGTTAGGTAAGTAAGCGCGTTCTTTGATTTAAGGCTTTTAGCCGAGTTGTAGACTTTTAAGCCAAGCAAGAACGAAAGCAAACGGTCGCCAAACAGACGGCCGGGCACACCATTCCCACGACCCAGAGCGATAGATAAAGCTGTCGAAGTCACCGCGCTGCATCGTACGCGCAAAACAGAACACTTCCAGCCGCTGCAACAGCTCTCGCATCGCCAGGACAAACCGGATTTCCTGAGACGAACTCGTCAGTTTGTTTCCAAGCAGCTCCCCAAGCGCGGCTGCAAACCGCCGGAAAACGGCACGCCCGGTCTCACCAAGACGAGCTTGAAACAGTCTGGCCGCGCACCACCTTCAATCGGCAAAGGCTGAGGCGATTACACACGGTCGCCGACAAAACGTTTCTGTGATCGGCAACGCCCGACCTATTTTCGTGACCGGTCATTCATCTGGGCCTCATCTGGCGGGCGCTGCGCTCACACTACTTCCGGAAGAGACCGTACGCGGCGCGATGCTGCGATGCGGCACGCATGCCCGGCCCGGCTTCGTCCTGAAATTGCCAAGGAGAGCCGTGCGCACACATCGTTCATCCAGTTGCTTGCACCACAAAGTGCAATAATTTACGCCAAGTAGTAACCAAGCGCCAGTTCTGGTTTCAGTTGCAGCGCGCGCACCCAATGATCTCGCGCCGCATCCTTTCGGCCGGTGGCGTTGAGTACGTTTCCCAAGTTCAAGAGGGCTTCCGGAAAGTCTGGTTTGAGCGCCAGGGCATCCCTGTATTCCGATTCGGCCTTCGCACTCTCCCCCTGATTCTGATAAAGAACGCCCAGATTGTGCCGTACCTCAGCCGATTGATCCCCTAGTTCGAGAAGCCGGAGGTGGTATCGAATCGCGGCTTTGAATTGATTCTGTTCGAGCGAGAGCGCTGCAAGCAGGCGGATCAGTTCCACGCTATCAGGTTCGTGGGTCAGTGTGTTCTGAAGCACGCGTTCCGCCTGTTCCTTTTGACCTTGTTTTCCATAGGCGACGGCGAGGTTAATTTCGGCTTCGATCCAATCTGGGCGTAACTGTACACACTTCTCAAAACAGAGCACTGCTGTATTGAACTCGCCTGATCTTAGGTACATCGCGCCCAGGCGGAACCAGGCGCCCGTCATGTTCTCGTTCGTTTGCAGCAGCGCCCTGTACATGTCGGCGGCTTTCTCGGTTTCACCGCATTCGTCGAGAGCGATGGCGGCGTCATATCGAATGTCATCGCGCTCCGGAGCAATCCGAAGCGCTTGCTCCAATGCATTGGCCGCCCGCGCGGCGTCACCCCGCTCCTGGTAGAGAAGTCCCAGGTTTACGTAGGCCGAACTGCCCTCGGGACGAATCTGCAACGCCTTTTGATAGCTTTCGGCGGCGCCGTCATGATTTCCAACGCGGTGCCGCGCAACGCCCAGGTTTAACCAATAATCGTAATTCGTGGGATGCAGTTCGACCAGCTTTTCGTAATACTGCGCTGCAACCTTAAACTCTTCCACCGCCAGGCCGGCAGCGCCGAGTCCCTGGAGGGCGATCTCCGAATTGGGGTCCAACTTGAGAAGACGATCGGCGGCAGCTCGAACCAAATCGAAATTCGAATTCTGCAGGCCCAACAAGGTCAAGTTTGCCAGGCATTCTGCCGAAGGCGAACTTCGTTCCAGAAGCTGGCCGGACACACGCGAAGCCGCTTCGATATCGCCGACTGATTGGAGCGCTACCGCTTTGCCCACCATGGCGCTTTCATTATCGGGATGCTCCGCAAGACACTTCTCAAATGTGGACACAGCGTCCCCAGGGCGATTGAGGTTCAACAAACAATTCCCCAGGGCTATCTGCGTGTCGGCCCCGCTTGGCGCCAGCTTGCGGCTTTCCTCGAACGCACCCACTGCCGCTTCATACTCACCGAGCTGGTACAGACAAAATCCGGAATGATAGTGAGCAGCTTCGAGCAACGGCATGATGGAGATCAGCCGCGCGAATTGTCTCTGCGCTTCCTCGAAGCGGTTGGCACGCAACAGTAGATGCGCCTTGGCGGCAACCACATCGGCGATGTTGCCGTCTTCGCCGTCTAGGGAATTGAGCTTGGCCAGCGCGCCTTCGATATTTCCGTTTAAATGATCGGCGAGCGCCTGAGCCAATGGAATCGTTGCGCCATTCACCGGCTCTGGATGGTTTTCCGCGGGAGTTGAGTCTTTTTGTCTTCGAATCAGTTTCATAGTAGCCCCTTAGAGTATCGGACTATTCGTACATATGCTTTATGGATAGAACTTGGATGTCTCATGGCATCGGCACCCAGGGTATTTTGTGGGCCACCCACTTCAGGTCGCCCTTGCCGCCAGCCGGCTTGGTTCCGGTGGAACGGTACGCCGCTGCTGCGATCTCGCTGGCACGCAACTGTAAATGCAATCTTGTTTCAGGGAGAGCCCAAGTTGCGGTGCGAGCCATGCGGGAGGATCCAACCAGAGCGACCTTCGCACTGTTCGGATTGGCGTCAAATTGGAGGCATGGCGTCCGCTCGGGATCCCAAGATGGCAGCCGTCGAGATGGAACACCAATCTTGTAGTCAAAGTCGAAACCTTTGGCTACGAATTTCGGCCGCTGTGAGCTTAGCTCAGCTCCCAGAAAAACAGGGGAGTCGAATAACATTGAGGCTGCGGACGTCAGGCGAAGATCTCTGGTATAGATACGAATCGCCACAGTCTGGCCGGAGCCTAGCTGGGTAGTCCGGATTTGCGAGTCCATCGGTAATGCGCCAAAACGGGTGGCTAGCCCATGGAAGCCGCAGTTAGGTAGCATCGGCGCCGTCCGCCCGCTAGTGATTCCGAACGCTTGCTGTGCTCGGATCTGCACGGCCGATGGCAGAGGCGGAGTGGTTGGGCGCGCCAAGACCGGGTTAGATGTAATGTGCCAGGCAAATACCGGCTTGCGCGTCGCCGTTTGACTGCGTAACGCGATGCGCCGCGGTTGTCGGAGCTGGCTCGATGCAGCGTATTCCTTGGTTTCCAGCTTCTCTGGCCTGGACGCGACGATCTGCGTCGTTCGGGTAGTAGTGAAGACTTGAGAAAGCCTAAAATCTAGCTTTCTTCGCTGGACTTGCGCCGCGCCGGCCTGGAGGCTGGGCGGCGAACTAGCGTAGGGTTGCGTCGTCGTTTTGGCATGAGCCAGTGTACTCGGCCTGGTCGCCACTGTTTGAAAGGTGCAATTGGGCAGGGCCAGACTCAACTGTACCAGCGAAACGGGTGCCCCCTGGGATGTTCGTGTCGCCGCAGTCACGTGCGAGACCCCGTTGATCGGGCCTAACAAGCTGGTCAGGGGGATCTTCAGATCCCATGCATTCACGGGCTGGCGGTCCGCGGTCCGTCGGAGGAGAGCCATTGGCCGCACTTCATAGGTGAGTTGGGATGCGCGGCACACCTTATTTTCCGCCTTTACCGGCAAGACCTGAATCGCCGCGCCGGAAAGTCGAAACACCTGAAATTCCCGCTGTCTCGACTGGACCGGTAACACTGTCCCACGGACCTTCTGGCGCGGCGAGGCGATGGGTAGTTCGGAGGCGATGCGCGGTAGAGTTGTAGGCTCCGTCTGGACTGGTATGCTCTGATTGATCGCTAGCGCGCGGTCCGCGCAATCGAACAGCCTGGAACTTAGACGCCCGATCGAAATTGCCACGCCTCGCGGCTGGGTGCTGGAATGCTGCGGCCGCGAGGCTTCTGGACGCGGCAAACTCGCCGGGCGAATCTTCGGGTATGGGATTAATGGCGCGGTCTGCTCTGGCATCTCGCGCCTATACAACGCCGTCAGGCTCACTTCAGAACTTCGTTTGCCCGCGCTCTGAAGGGCCGTCGGCTTCTCTCGATTTCGCGCGAAACCTTCGACCGGAGTGACGGGCACTCGACAGCATGCAAAACCAAACTGTCTCGGCTGGAGTTGCTGTGCGAGCGGCTGCTGCGGCATAACTGGGCCTGACGCACCTAGGGATGTCGCTCGGGTTGATACAATCCGCTCCGGTGCCAATGCGTAGAAGCCGCAATTGCGTGGCGCTGGATTGGTGCGCCCTACCGTGAGAGCGAAGGCTTGTGGCGCCTGAGTGTACCCAACCGGCTGTGTGGCGGCGGAGTGCGGCAGGCTCGCCTGACCAATTTTCGGACACTGCGTGCGGGTGGAGCGATTTTCCACCTCACGCGCATGCAAATGCACCGGCCGCACTTCATACGATCCAACGGCCGCAGTGGGCACCCTCGCTTGCCAGGGTCGCGGCTCTAGCTCGCAGGGGTGGAGCACAGGGTGCGCGACTTTACAAGCTTGAAACTGTAGCTGCGTAAATTGACCCCGTAGGATCTGGCCAGCAGGCAGCGCTTGGAAACCACTGGGCGCCGGGGAATGCAACGGCTCGATTGCGGCTCCGAGCGCCAAGCGCGCCTCGATTGCAGCTCCGAGCGCCAAGCGCGCCAACTGCGCCACGATGGTTTTCGAAGGCACGGTCACAGGAGTTGGCAGTGTCTCACGCTGTAGCAGAGCCATTGGCGGGACTGCATAGGTTGACTGCGGACCACTGTACAGGGTTAGTTGCGAGGCCTCTGGTTGTAATGCACAGGCCTGAACCGACCGGCCAGGTACGGCACAGGTGAAAGTTGCGAGGCTCCTTAGCTGGACTGGGAGCGCCTTGCACAGGTTCTGACCGTCGGACAAATCCAGGAATGGCCTAGGAGCCGAATAGCCAAATAGGCGTGCTTGGCATCCCTCGGTTGAGGAGACGCTCAGCGCCCGGATAAATCGTCTTCGCTCGTAGCGCGCGTCTATGGTCCGAACTACTCTGTTGATTAGGTTCGAGTCGAAACCGTCGTTGAGGCCCTTCTCTGACAGCGCCGGACGCCGGTTGAAAACAGGAAGATGCAAACCCTTGTTAAGGTCGATTGTCGAGATGAAGCCCGCGTCTGGCGGCGCTTGGCGGTCGGAATCTGAACCGTGGTAGAAAACACCTCGTTTTTCGGAGGCGTCTCGGATTGCGGGGGTGACTGGAGGTTTTTTTGCCTCGCGCGAATCGCGATGCGCGAATAGCGCCGCAGGAGGAACGGCATCTCTCGATGTCCAATCGAGAACAGATACAGACCCTGACCCGGATTTCTCCGCGGCAGTCTTGTCATAGCTGAATGACTCTATGAGGCGCTGAATAGATAATTCGGCTTGCTGCTCACGCCATTGATCCCGGTGTTTGTTATTACAAAATTCGCCCCGTGATAACAGGCCTAAGGTTGCCCTGCAATACAAGCACTCCATCAGATGTTCTGCCGTTCTTGCATGTGGATTGAGGCGAACCCTCAATTTTGCCGACCGGGAAGTTCCACGGCGCCCGATCGCTGACTAAGGCTTTGAGATGATTCGCTGACTTACTTCAGATCGTCTGCTCGGCGGACCTTTCGATATAGGAAAAAAACCTTAGCCCCGTAAGCGCTGCCGCTACAAGACCGCAAGCCGCTAGGGTTCTACAGAAAAGCGCTCATCCCACCGATGTAGGACATGAGGAGCAACCTCTCCCGGTACCCTATGCTGCCTACCACCATTCCAGCGAGCGATACGACGAAAATTTGCCCAGCCGTGGCCATATGGCTGGTTCCGGCGTCCCAGTCAGGCCACGAACGTAATCAAACTCAACCTTTCGCGCCCCGTTCAACCGTCTTTGAATTTATTGCGGCAGCCGATTTCAGGCGGAAAACCGGGCAGCCGGAAGGTGAGCTGTTTGTATTCCTGATTGCGCCCGCTGAGCTGCATACGGAACGGGTCGAGATTGCGCCCTTCGTTCCGAAGCAGCATATTTCCGCGCCTCCCTGTTACGCCAAACCCGGCAACGACTGCGCACCTCGCACCAGCGGAATGGGCGGGATCGAGTTCGCCTGTGCACCGGGCCGGAAGGATCGAAGGGACCGTTTGCTGGGTGCGGCGCTTCCCGTACCGCCGCCTTTGGCTTGCGAGCCACATGTGCAGACAGAAGCGTGGCGGGCTGCGGCACTGAAGCCGTTCCAGCCCCTGCCAAGTAAACCATCGCCCCTGGAGTTGCGAGCACAAGCGGGAGGTTCTAAGGCGATTCGGCCGAAGCAGGGTTTACGCGAGCTGGCCTTGCCTTCGCCGCGGCCTTGGCATTCGCTGACAGTTTTATTGGAGTCGTTTGATGGCTTCCATTTTGCGATGCCCATGCCGGAATCGGCGGCTGCGGTTCGTTTACCGAATCCAACCTCGATCGCGCCATGGAATACGTGCGTGGACGCGGCTCTCCCCGGCCGCCGATTTCTTCGCGAATCAGCAGAGATACCCTTTGAGCTTCAACCCTCCCTCGAGGGCGCGCGCACGTTGTTAGCGCCCGTTGAGATGCTAGAAGCAATCGCGCCGTTCTTGCCAGGGCTGGACAAACCCCTGAGAGGCGGCAACCCGACTGTGGAAACAGAGCCGATTCCCCAAGCCGCGTTATCCGAAATGCTGCCCTTGCCTATGTCTCCCAAGACGCCGTTACCTGGCATCGCGCTACCGGAAGGCCTATTGATCTGGAGCGGAAGCATCAATTCGTATACACGCCGCTATTGGTGCGCACCCAGGCTGCGCGAAGGAGGACGAGTGATCCACACTCTGCGGCTTGCTCCCTCGAGCCAGGTAAGCGAATCGGTCGAAGTATCGGTAGCATAACCCTGAAGTACTAGCACGATTCAGCCGATGATTTAAGGGAAAACCTACTCGGCGTAATTGCCGCACTGTGAGAGGAGAAACTGAATGATAAAGGAAGAGGTCGTTAAGGCCAGCTCCGGTATAAAAGAAATGCAGAACGCCAAGGAAATATCCAGTGTGCTCGCCAAGGCCGTCACACACCACCTGGCTGGTCAATCCGAGAATGCGTTAAGCGACTTGGGGATTGCGCTAGACAGCGGCAACCGGAGTGCCGAGGTATTCGCGGCCCGCGGTTACCTCCAATTGGAATTAGGCCACTTCGACGAAGCCTGGGAAAACTATTCCAAGGCTTTGGAGACCGGGCCCGGCGACGCGCAAATCTCCTTTAATAGCGGCATTGCTTTGCAGAATCTTGGACGCACCCGAGAAGCCATTCCACATTTCAAACGCGCCTTGGCGGTGAATCCAGACTGGATCGAGGCGAAAACGTCCATTGGTGTCTGCACGCTGAATCAAAAGGAATACCCGGAAGCGATAAAGATCTTCGAAGAATGCCTCGGGTCCGATCCGTCCTATCAACCGGCGCTGTTTGGCAAAGCAGTATCGCTCCAGTTGCTCCTCCGCTTCGATGAAGCAAAGGCGCTTTACGAAAAGATACTCCAGCTGTCGCCCGGTTTTGAGCCTGCTCTCCTGAACTTGATCAGTCTGGGCCTGCAAAAGAGAGACTACGATACGGTTCGGAAATACGCCGAGCAGCTTTTGTCGCAGCGCCCCGATCATCAGGTGGCCCTCGAAAGTCTGGCGGCGGCGGCCTTTGCCCGCAACGATGTCGATCAAGCTCAACGTCTCTGTGCGAAGCTCACCCAAATCGCTCCGAAGGAATTCGAACATTGGTTTAATCTTGGGCTCGCCTATCAGCGGCAAGGCAATTTCAACGACGCCATTCAGTCATATGTTCGGGCGCGCGCGATACGGCCGGACTCGGCCGACGCTCACATTCAACTGGGTGCTGTTTACTTGGAAATCGGAGATCTGACGAGCGCTCGCGTCGCGTTCGAGCGCGCAGTGGAACAAGCGCCCCAGCGGAGCGACCTGCAATACCAACTGGCGTGGGTCCGCGAGCAGCAAGGCGACGTCGACGACGCTGAGAAGATTTACGCAAGAATCGTCTCTCACCATCCGGAATTTGTTGAGGCCGAATTTCGTCTCGGCTATTTGCAGCTGAGGCGCGGAGACTACGCTGCGAGCAGCGCCGCCTTCAAATCGTGTGTAGAAAAACGCAAAAACTGGCGCGAGGCCGAGCTCAATTTGGCGATGGCTCTCTGGAAGCTCAACCAGCACGATGCCGCTCGGGACGTGTTGATTCGGTTAATAGACCGCGAGCCGGGTTGTGTTGACGCCGTGCGAGGCTTGGCGGCGATCGCTTTGGATCGCGATTATGCGCAAGAAGCGCTAGATCATCATTTGCGCCTGCATGAGCTTGGCGAGAAGACCGCGGAAATCCTTTACAACAGCGCACTGCTATCGCACAAACTGGGTAAGAACGAGCAAGCAGCAGTGCTCTATCGTGAGGCACTGAATCAAAAGCCCGAGTTCCCAGAAGCTCTGCTGAACCTTGGACATGTGCTAAAAGCTATCGGCCGCGAGGATCAAGCACGCTCCTACTGGACGCTCGCGATAGAAGCCAAACCCGAACTTGCTCGCGGATATTTCCATGCGGGGTTGAGTAACGGCGAACAGTAATTAATAATGGACTCGGAGTCGGGCGACTTGGACATGCTCACGTGGATCTCCATGTAGGACAAAAATTCGGCGAGTACGAAATCACTGGCCTGCTCGATGTCGGCGGGATGGGGCCAATGTACAAGGTCGAACACCGCCTCAGCAAGCGAACTGAGGCAATGAAGGTTCTGTCCACGGAACTGGCAAGCGAATCCCAGATCAAGAGATTCGAGCGCGAGCTGCAGGTCTTAGCCCGTTTAAGCCATCCCAATATTGCTGTCCTTTATAATGCGCTTCATTCGGAAAATCAGCTGATCCTGTTGATGGAGTTTATCAATGGGCAGACGCTCGAAAGCATGCTTAGCGCCGGGCGCCTGCCTCTCGAGAGAGGAATCGGATACATTAAGCAGATCCTGCTAGCGATTCGCTATGTGCATCAACAGGGCGTCGTGCATCGGGACATAACTCCTGCCAATGTCATGATCAACACGGTCGGCGAAGTGAAGCTGAGTGATTTCGGACTCTCGAAGGCTTTCAACGATTCTCTGTTGACCAATTGCGGAGAGATACTTGGCGCCCTGCCGTACCTGGCGCCCGAACGATTGAAGGGCGCCACCCACCCAGACCGGCGATCCGACCTCTATTCCGTCGGAGCCATCCTGTATGAGCTTCTCACCGGACGAAAACCCTTTGGAGCAAACCGAAAACTTGCGCCGGTGCTAACTGACTCAGAGGGCGACCCTCAGCCGCCCAGTCAGCTTGAGCCGAGCCTGTCACCGCAATGGGACAAGATCATCCGCTGTGCCCTGGCCAGAGATCCGCGACGCCGCTATCAGTCGGCCGATGAATTCCTGGACTCCATTGCTCAGCTTGAGCAATCGGTCAAAGCCGAATTTTCACTGGCCCACAAGGGTGCTCTTGGCATTGGACTCGCGATCGTAACCGGTCTGATCTTGGCGTTTGTAGCTTCGTCCGCCATCCACCCATTCCACCCTGCACCGTCTGCGATCATACCGTTGCACACCCTGCATATCTCGCCTCCGGCCTTCGCGACCTCTACTACGGTCTTCAGGGAGGAGACTGCTCTGCGCACAACCCCGCGGCTCGCCAAGCCGGCAGAAAAACACGGTTCGAAGCGCGCCGCGGAAGCCAGTGTATTCGAACCACCTCCACCAGCTCAGACATCGAACCATGACCTAACCGAGCCAACACCCAGCCCGAAGCTGACTATCCCAACAGCAAGCGTCGGGCAAGAAGACGTCAACCAAGCGAGCCCCTCGGAACGAGCAGAAGTCGGTGTATCGCCAGCTACGACCCAGAAGAAAAGAAACTTTTGGAACAAGTTAAATGTGTTTAAGAAGAAGAGTCTCGATACGAAGGAAAAACAGTGACCGCTGATCAGTCTTCCTCAGAAGGACTTCGCCAAGATTCGCATTAGTCCTTGTAAACCTCGCCCATGCTGCCGGTATCGCTATCGCGGGGCTTTTGCTCCAGGCTCTGGCGATCGAGCAGCTTCAGCGATTCCGGCGCATCGAGAGGCGCCGTGCTGGGCTGATGTGGCTTCCCTGCACGTTCAAAACGCAACCCTCCTGTTATGTATACAAGGTCGGTGGCATAAAGAAACTTTATAGGGGTCAACGGCTTCCGGAGGGGCCGAAGCGCCTCATTGAATCCATATCTTGGGGCCGAGATCACCACCAACAGATGTGCTTCCAACGTACAAAATAATCGGCGCCGGATAGGCCGACCCAGGCACGTAATACGTTTGTGGTACGCGAAAGTTCACTTGCACCACTGCGGATACCAGCCCGGGCGCGTTACTTGCGTATGTAACGTCCGCGTGGGGCATGGAAGGAACGTTGAATTGCACCATTTCGTGCATGCCCAACAACGCGATGGCAGTTGGTGCATAGTCGATCTCCGAGGAAAGCATGGCCGCATCCGGACGGCGCCGATGCCAACCTGGGTCAAGGTGGCGATCGATGCTTGGACCTTTGCGGCTGGAGTCGCCGAGGGCTCTATCTTCCGGCCCGTGAATCGCGCCGGTCAAGTGGCGGGCGATTCGCCGTGCCACCACACACCTACACGCCGCTCAAGGATAAAGAACGCTTGTGTTCGGCTTCGTGCAGCCAATAGGGGGGCCGGCCATAGTGAAAATAGAGCCGGTTTTCATTACTCCTGAGTGATCGGCGTGAAGTCGACGAACTCCGGGGCGTTTTTGATGGCCTCTCGGGAGAGGCTGGACTTTAGAATCCTCCCAGCTCATCGACTACCTTCGGTCCCGTCCAGCCCTTGGGCCATCTGGGCCAGCGCGCCCGCGTGGTGTCGCTGTTCTTCCGAGCATTCTCCTGGATTTGCCGGATGTTCTCGATGGCGGTTTCCATGGTGGCGGCCATGAGTTGATGCATCGTTTCCGGATCGTCGCCTTCCACAAAGTGGGGCGTCCAGCCGCAGCCTCGCAGGAACTGCTCCAACTCTTCATGCTCGATGCGAGCGAGCACGGTCGGGTTGCTGATCTTGTAGCCGTTGCGGTGTAGGATCGGCTGGCCCTCTTCAATCAATTTGAGCACTACGGCCGCAGTAAACGTCTTGCTTACGCTGGCCGTTCGGAACAGGGAGTCGGGCTGGACGGGCGTCGGGCTGGCGGTGTCGGCGTAACCGAAGCCTCGCGCGTAGATCAATGCGCCTTTATTCGAAACAGCCAGCGCGCCGCCGGGAATCTGATACGTAGTGAGGAGTTTTTCCATAGTGAAGTCTAGGAGCGCCATGGAAGGAACAGGCTGGCCAGTTACGGGTCCTGGGAAAGGGTATTGCCCCTCCGTGCGCCGAGACGGCCACAGCCGAGGCGGCAGGCAATAAAACTAGACGCATAGGGCTTTGTGGGAGGCGCTCAGAACCTCCGCCCCTATTCTGCGCCGCCGGTTAAGGCCGCTGCTCGTGATGGGCGTCGTGATGAACACTGCCGGGAACGGGCTCAAACGCCACAGCATGGGAATGAATGTTGCGGCGATAACGACACTCGCAATCGAAGATTGAGGGTGCTGCTTCCACTCCTGTAGACGTGCGCCGTCAACGCTGAAATTCTCAATCATGCCCGCTTGTCACGTGTGATATCCTCTTCTCCGAGGCGAACTCGGAATCTGATGAATGGCAAGGGCCGATACGACGAAGCCCTACGAAGTTGCGATGAGGCGATGAGGCCAAGAAAGAATACCCCACATGCGATATAGTAGTGATCTAGGAGAATCCGCATATGAACCTCATCCTCATTATTTTGATTCTGCTGCTCCTTTTCGGAGGCGGTGGTGGGTACTATTACGGGGGCCCTATAGTGGGAAGTGGCATTGGCGGCGTGCTGCTGATCATCCTCGTTGTCTACCTCCTCGTGGGAAGGCGAGCTTAGGTCGGGTCAATAGGTACGTTCGCTCCTCAGCTCGCGCTCGGTTCCTCGCTGGCGGCAGCGGCTCTCCTTGCCATGACGCCGTTGTCCGCCCAGTCCCCAACGCAGCTCAGACCCCCAGCGCGGGCGGGCCGGGCGCGCCCGGTGGACCAAGAGGCCCGAGGGAACCAATCAAGGAAGAGCCGACCATTTGGTTGAAACCCGGCGTGCCCGACCTGCAAGGCATCTGGTCCAGCAACTGGATCGTCGATATGGCGGACGGCCGCTTTGCCGAGAAGACCATCGAAATTCCCTTTACCGAGTGGGGCAAGAAGCTCTGAGAGGAGCGTACCGGCAATTTCCAGAAAGACGACCCCAATCTGCAGTGCAAGCCCAGCGGCCTGCCGCGAGCCGCGCGGACTCCCTATCCGCTGAAGATCGTGCAGACCGACAAGGAAGTGATTTTTCTCTACGAAGGTGGCCGCACACCTTCCGCATCGTGCCGGTGGACGGACAACCCCACCACAAGGACGCCTACACCTGGATGGGGGATTCGGTAGGCCATTACGAAGGCGACACGCTGGTGATCGACGTAATCGGGTTCAACGACCAACAAAGCTGGCTCGATTCCGCTGGGCATCCTCACAGCGAGCAACTTCATCTGATCGAGCGTTTCCGCCGCCCCAACGCCACGACCCTGCATTACGAAGTCACCATCGAGGACCCGAAAGCCTACACGAAACCATGGACAACAGCCTACATTTACCGCCAGCGGCCCAACATGGAAATCATGGAATACTGGTGTACCGAGAACGAGCGGGACGCCAAGCACATGGTGGGCAAGTAAGCCAACAAGGAACAAACGGTCGCTAGCCGCAGAACTTTCGACCCGACTTCTGGGAAGTGCGGATCACTTGGCCGGTCTGTCGGAAACGTGTAGCTGTGAATCAAGCCGTGATCCGCAGCCGGTTGTGCCTGAATTACGGCGCATCCGGAAGTTGGAAGTGACCCAGGGAAGGATGTCACTTGCCTTTCAGTCCGTCGCGCCAGGCGATTACTTCGAGTTCGCCCCGGACTGCGTCCTCGACGCGGACAACGGGATGCACCTGGAATACAAATGCAGGGAGCATGGAGCAAAACTTGTGAATCGTTAGTGGATCGTCGCAGTCCACCAACATATGCCCACCCCACTCTCCAACACGCACCACGAAAAACTCGATCTTGAAATTGGCTGGCGCCTTCCACTGGCCAAACACCTCGAGGATTCGCTTCTGGGCATTCTCATACTCTATAGGCGAACCTTGCGGGCGTTCGAACCAGCTGATTACGTATTTCATGTTCTTCTCCTCTTTTGCAAATGGTCTGACCGATCACAGCGCTTTACTCTACTCCCTCGGCGATAGGTGTTGGGCAACAAGCGCTTCGTTGAGAAACCTTTGCCGAGTTTTTCGCCCGGAGAAAGCATGTCAAGCGATTTAACAAGTGTACTCGGTCAGGAAAGCGCTTAGCGCCTGGATGACGGCGTATCCTCCCACTACTTTTTTCAAGGTCGGGGTTTGGCGCAGGGTTGAACTCCCCGCAAAAAGTAGGGGAAGGGTGCCGGCCCCCAAGCTGAACATAGAGGGCAAACTCGATCCTGCGAAGGCGAGTGCCAGCGAATTACGCGGCCAGGATATTTTCTTCGCGAAAGGCCGCTGCGGAGGTTGCCACCCCGCACCTTACTACACGGACAACCTCATGCACAACCTGCAAGCCGAGCGCTTCTACAAGTCCCACATGGTGAACGGAATGATGGCCTCCGCTGACGGTCCCATCAAGACGTTTCCCTTGCGCGGAGTTAAGGAC
>CABEDY010000194.1_pt1 | contig 29196 bp, 23 predicted proteins | sample 3423171 | NCBI WGS metagenome assembly CABEDY01 (sample SAMEA5534333, study PRJEB31848) | metagenome | biome: tundra; feature: field; material: soil | place: USA | collected 2013-05 | depth 0.15 m | reverse complement strand
GATATCTTCTGGCTTCTTATAATCCGCCAGCAACTTGTCGATGAGTCTGAGGTCGATAGCCATCGTGTCTCCTTAGTGTGATCCTTTCGATGGCCGTTTACACAGTTCAATTTATACCCTCTTAGGGCATTCCGGCATTGACCCTGTTGACCACTATCCCCCGCCAACAATCGACACCGGCCTCGCCGCACCCCGGCTCAACATTCCTCCACCCAGCAAACACCCGAATAGAAGCGCTTGACTAGCCGCGGTCGAGACCAACGAATCCAAATAGCTTCCATCACCTCTCAGCGTCTGGACCACCAACCGCAACAGCCACGGCACATTGATCCCAACCATGAAACTCATATCCCACACAGTCAGTGTCGCTGCAAAGACCAGCACGCCTAGCATCGGGTTCGGCCGCCCCAGACGCCCAACCACCCAACCAGTCGCAGCCATTACTGTACAATCCAACCCCAGTGTTGCAGTCGCGATCCACTGAGCGCCTATAAAAGGCCCGGCGAAGTGGAGCAGCGGATGCTCCAGCAGATATACGATCACCCCAAGGCTTACCCACCCGATCGGGATCGACCGCACCGCTATCAACAACATCACAAATGCCTACCGCCGGCGTCATCTTTTCCGACGGTGTCGAAGCAGACCATCTCGATTTCAACTCCGGCGCAATTGCAACCATCGGCCTAGCGCCCGCGCGAGCTCCATGAAGAAAATCGCTTCGCCTGAAACTAAAACGCCGTTCACAACACCCGCTGGACCCGATTTCCCGCGCCGTCGCCAACATCCAAAGAATTTCGATCCCAATCGCCCAGCCCACGCCTAAACTCTTAACCGAGCATGCCGGTTGGGACCGAAACCCCTCGCCCGATCGGCAAACAAAAAAATGCAGAAACGAATGGTAACAATATACTTGACTGACAACGCTTCTTGTGTTAAAGTTCTCGTATGGACAAAGGGAAGAGACCAACCACACTGCTGGAAGCGGTCAGCTACTTTGCTGATTTCGAGAACTGCAAGGACTATATGGTCCAGTTGCGCTGGGGGAAAGGGAAGGTAACTTGCCCTCAGTGCGGATCGGACGACGTGTCCTATCTCCCCAATGCGAGGGTGTTCAAGTGCTTCGCTAAGCCTGCGCATTCCCGCGCGAAATTCTCATTGAAGGTCGGAACCATTTTTGCGGACTCGCCTATCGCGCTTGAGAAATGGCTTCCGGTTGTGTGGATGCTGGCGAACTGTAAAAATGGCGTTTCGTCGTGGGAGATCCACCGCGCTATCGGCGTGACTCAGAAGTCGGCGTGGTTCATGCTTCACCGCGTCCGGTTAGCGATGCAGGACGAGTCAGTCAACAAGATGACCGGAACCATCGAAGCGGATGAAACTTTCGTCGGCGGCAAGGTTCGAAACATGCACCTGGACAGACAGACTCGGATGCGTATGGGGAAGCGCCGCGCTGGCGGGTTTGAGGGCAAGGTCGCGGTCATGGGCCTTCTTGAGCGCCACGGCAACAGCACAGGAAGCCGGGCGCGTGTTAAGGTGCTGCCAAACACCCGCGCCTATCATATCCGCACGAACGTAATCGACAACGTTGAACGCGGCGCAAACGTGTACACCGATTCGCTCCATTCCTATCGCAATCTTCCCGTGGACGGATTTGTTCATGAGTTCATCGACCACACTGAAGCTTATGTACGTGGCCAAGTTCACACGAACGGTCTAGAGAATTTCTGGAGCTTATTCAAGAGAGCGCTGAAGGGCACCTACGTTTCAGTCGAGCCTTTCCACTTGCAAGGGTACGCCGATGAGCAGGCATTCCGGTTCAACAATCGCGGACCAATGAACGACTCTCAGCGGTTCTCGTATCTCATGCGCAAGATTGTCGGCAAGCGGATCACCTACGCAGAGCTAACCGGCAAGATGGAGGAAGTTCCGACGGACGGAATCACGGAAGAAATATAAACGCGGAAAGCGTGGTCCGAAACAACGAAGCGCCTAGGGCAACCTGAGCGCTTTGCTATTTGTATTTCGGCTTTGGTCCGCGTTTGTTCGGGTTCTTCGCGGCTTGCGCCCGGTCTTGTTCGATTCGCCGTTGAATCTCAGCGTGTGGCACAGAGAGCACGGTTTTCATCGCGCCATCGAAGCGATTCCATGCCTCACGTCCTTCTACGTATTCCGGCTTGGCTTTCATGCATTTCATTGTGGCACAGTGGCAAAGCGCAGAGCCTCTAGGAATACGCCGGTATCGGCGTAATAGTTGGGATATGCTTCCCGCAATTCGTCAATGGACTCAACAGAGACTAAGACCACTTGGACATTTGGCTTTCCCCGAAACTGACGCTCTGTCTTAAAGTATTCTTCGAAGGCCCTCCTTGAGTCTCCTCTCGGAAACGAACTCGTACTACCCGTTCTCGCATCGGAGTCCAGGACAAGCAAAAAGTCGGAGGCGTTCGCGGAATCTTTATGCATCGGTAACGTATAGGTCAAGGCATGCGTCCAACTCGAAAGTAGATATCTCACGTTCAATGCAGCGCTCAGTTGGCTCAATTCGTATGCTACATCCGCATCTTCAGTGCCGGGAACAACGGACTGATGTTCTCGGCGCGCAATAGCGGTCCCCATCAAAGCAAAAAATCTTCTCCATTGAGGGTTTGAATCCTCCGATCTCACAGGTATGCTGGTGAATGTGGAGACGGTCTCTACGGCGGTAGCCCAAGCGTGTTGAAGTTTAGATCGGAGTTGTATTTCGATTTTGAGCCCGTCGTAAATTGCATACGCGCTGGATTTGCTTTTATATGTAGCCACAAGATGCATGCTTCGGTATCCGTCGCTCTTTGGCTGAGCGATATAATCATCCTTCACGCGAACTGTAGACTTGTTCTTCGCAGCGTATGCACTTGCCAGCTTGAATACATCGTTGATGCCGGACAGGATAGCTCGGCATCCCCCGATATCCTGGATCTGTGTGAGCCGGAAGCCGGACAGGTTTCTTAGCTTGGCCTCAATTGAACTGAGGCGTTTTATGCGCTTCGCGACGTTCGCTGAGGGATCAATGCGTTTGGCTCTATTTTCGAGCGTGCGTTTGATTACGAGGAGCGGAAGCGCGTGAGACAGCCGCCAGTTATTGATAACTTCTGTCTCTTCGTCTTTGGGGAGCGCCAGTGCTAACGACGACTCTTTTATAAAATTGGCACCAGCCTTGTCAACTTGTCCCCTGCTAAAGCGTAGACGCGAGTATGCCATAATTTCGAGGAATTCCTCTTGGCAATCGATGACTGAACTAGCACCCACGCTTGACTTTTCCGCCGATGTCGCGATACACTACGGCTAGCGAAAAGGATCAAACGCGCCGCGCCGCCAAGCTTGAAGCGTTTAGCCTTCCAAAAATCCTGCACTCACACGCAATTCAACTATACAGGAGAATTGTGCGTGAGCAAAACTAAACGTCCCATGGAAAGCCTGTTAGAGATCTGGAAAGCGATCCAGGCGGAGGCAGACGCTTTTTGGCAAGAACCTCTTGAACCACAGGAAGCTTTCGGATGCGTTGATCGGCATCCCGAAGAACTTCTTCAATCTTCCCGGTCCCCGCAATATTTTGGTACTGAACCAACTTCAAAAGAGCGGCTTGTCGAGCGTAAAGTGTTATCAAAAGCTCGACGACTTCAGTGAGGTCGGTCTCGGATGGGTTGGGCATAATACCAACAACTTAGCACACTTTGTCAGTCAAGTATATTGTTACCAAACGAACCGAATCCCGATTACGAACACCTCAGCGCCGAGCAACCAGCCACCAGCAACCAGTCACCAGCAACCAGTCAACCCGCCAACCGCTCGCTCTCCTCCCACAACCGCCGCGCCGACGCCTCATCCTGCGCCTCCCTGGTCGGATTCACCGCCCGGCACTTATAAAAATACTTCCCGCTCACCTTCGTCACCTCGTCCGATGTCGCCAGATAAATGATGGTCTCAGCGCCCTTCTCCGGCGATATGGCGAACAGTTTCACCACTTGAATTCCACGTTGGAAGAAGCCTCCGCTCTGATCTCCGAACCGCGTGGAGACAAATCCCGGATGCAGGGCATTCACCGTCACTCCCGTATCCGCCCATCGCTTGGCCAGCTCGCGCGTAAACAGGATGTTGCACAATTTCGATTTCCCGTAAACTGGGAATCCCTTGTAGCCCTGCGCCGATTGCAGATCGTCGAAGTCCAGCCGGCGGCCCTTGTGAGCATGGGATGATGTGTTCACCACGCGGGCGCCGGGCGTAGAGCGCAGCCGTTCCGCCAATCCGAGCGTGACAACGAAATACGACATATGGTTGGTGGCGAACGTCATCTCGATACCATCCGCAGTCACCTGTCGCGAACTGAACAAAGCACCGGCATTGTTGATGAGAACATCCACGCGCGGCTCGGCCGCGGCAATTTCCCCGGCCACCCGCTTCATCTCCGCGATGGTCGAAAGATCAGCGTAATGCACAGAATGCGCCTCCCCCGGACCTGCCTCGCGCAACTTCACCAGGGTCGCTTCTCCCCGCGCCCGGTCGCGCGCAATCAACACCAACCGCGCACCCATGCGAGCCAATTTCTCCGCTGCCACCCATCCAATCCCGGAAGTAGCCCCGGTAATCACCACGACCTTTCCATTCATCAGCCCCATAGGATCGCAAGTCTAACACTTCGAGACCCTCTCACCAGCAACCAGAAACCAGAAACCAGAAACCCGCCGCGGGTGTTAGCCTATAGTCAGAAGGGTTCATCGCTAAATGCAAACCGATGACGCCGTCGCCATCCGCGGCGTCAATCTAAGCAAGAGATTTCAATCTGGTCAAAACGATCTGGTTATCTTCGCCGGCCTGAACTTCGAAGTGCCGCGCGGCGAGCGGTTGGCCCTTGTCGGAGAATCCGGCGCCGGCAAGAGTACGCTGCTATATCTGCTGGGCGCTCTAGACAGGCCTTCCGAGGGTACGATATACTTCGGACACCAGGACATTTCTCAATTCTCGGAGTCCGAGCTGGCCGAGTTTCGTAACCGGGAAATTGGCTTTGTTTGGCAGAATCATTCATTGCTGCCTGAGTTTACGGCGCTTGAGAACGTGATGATGCCGATGCTGATTAGGGGTGCGAGCGTCCTGGACTCGACGCCCGTTTCGTTGGCGAGGTTAGATGAAGTTGGCTTACGAAACCGCGCCTCACACCGCGCGGGAGAATTATCGGGCGGTGAGCAACAAAGGGTCGCTCTTGCAAGGGCTTTGGCCGGCAATCCTACGGTTCTGCTCGCCGACGAACCCACCGGTAACCTGGATTTCCGGACGGGTGAAATGATCGTCTCCCTGTTGGCAGACCTGCATCGCTCCCATCAGTTGACTTCGATCTATGTGACCCACAATATCTCGTTCGCCGGCAGTTGCGACCGGGTCTTGCAATTGGAAAAGGGGATTTTGGCTCCCTGGTGTGGTGAAGGTAAGCCGGGCGAGGGAAGGTCGGAAGAGGGGTGGCTACCCTCCCGGTCGGAACCGGAACAGCCGATGATTTTAGGAGACGGCGGTAAATATGTTTGAACGCTACACCGAAAAGGCGCGCAGAGTCATTTTCTTCGCAAGATATGAGGCCAGCCAGTTTGGAAGCCCTTATATCGAGACGGAGCACCTTCTGTTGGGGCTCCTCCGTGAGGACAAGGCGCTCGCCAATCGTTTTCTGCGGTCGCACGCGGCCATAGAATCCATTCGAAAACAGATCGAAGCCCACACCACCATTCGAGAGAAGGTTTCCACCTCGGTGGATCTTCCGTTGAGCCATGAGTGCAAGCGCGTCCTGGCTTATGGCGCCGAGGAAGCCGAGCGGCTCAATCACAAGCACATCGGCACCGAGCATTTGCTGCTTGGCCTGCTTCGGGAAGAGAAGTGTTTCGCCGCCGAAATCCTGCACGAGCGGGGCCTGCGACTTTCGCAGGTGCGCGAGGAGATCCAACGCTCGTCGTCGGAAAAAGTTGCGTCCAGCCGGCCCAAGGAAAGCTCGCTGCTGGCCGAATTCAGCCGCGACCTTACGCAGGCAGCCATGGACGGCTCACTGGATCCGTTGATCGGACGCGATTACGAGCTCGAACGTGTGGTCCAAATTCTGTGCCGCCGCACCAAAAACAATCCCGTTCTGATCGGCGAGCCGGGCGTCGGCAAAACCGCCATCGTCGAGGGATTAGCCCAGCGCATTTCCGATGGCGACGTGCCTTCTTTCCTGGCCGACAAGCGCATCCTCGCGCTCGACCTTTCGTTGATCGTCGCCGGCACCAAGTATCGCGGCCAGTTCGAAGAGCGTCTCAAGACCATCATGAAAGAGTTGATGGAGAATCAAAACGCCATCATCTTTATTGATGAGCTCCACACGCTGGTGGGCGCAGGCTCTGCCGAAGGTTCGCTCGACGCCGCCAATATTTTGAAGCCGGCTCTTTCGCGCGGCGAAATACAGTGCATCGGCGCCACTACGCCGGGCGAATACCGCAAGTCCATCGAAAAGGACCGTTCCCTCGAGCGCCGCTTCCAGGCCGTGAAAGTTCCGCCGCCCACGGAAACCGACGCCGTCCGCATTCTGTTCGGCATCAAAGAGCGCTACGAAAAATTCCACGCGGTGGCCTACACCGATGAAGCCATCGAATCCGCCGTCTACACTTCCACACGCTTTATTCCGGATCGTTTTCTTCCGGACAAGGCCATCGATCTGATCGACGAAGCGGGTGCGCGCGTCAAGTTGCGCCAGACCACCCTGCCCGGCGAAGTGGCCGATATCCAGAAGCGCATCAAGTTCATCGTGCACCGCATGGAGAACGCCATCGCGAATCACGAGTTCGAGAAAGCGCGCTTCTATTCCGACGAAGAACGCAAGGAGCGCGAAAACCTGCGCCAGCTTCGCGAAAAGTACAACCTGGATGATACGTCCACGGGCGTCGTTACCAAGGACGACATTGAAGATGTGGTGGCGCGCTGGACCGGCGTGCCCATGACCGCCATCAAGGAAGAAGAAGTTTCGAAACTGATCCGCATTGAAGAAGAGCTGCACAAGCGCGTCATCAGCCAGGAAAAAGCCATTTCCGCCCTGGCGCGCGCCATCCGCCGGTCGCGAGCGGGTCTGAAATCGCCCAAGCGGCCGTCTGGTTCATTCTTGTTTCTCGGACCAACCGGCGTCGGCAAAACCGAAGTCGCCCGGGCGCTGGCCGAGTTCCTATTCGCCAGCGAAAAATCGCTGATCCGTTTCGACATGTCCGAGTTCATGGAAAAACACTCGGTCTCGAAATTGATTGGCTCGCCTCCCGGCTACGTCGGCTATGAGGAAGGCGGCCAGTTGACCGAACGCGTCAAGCGTGCGCCGTATTCCATAATCCTGCTGGATGAAATCGAGAAGGCGCATCCGGATGTCTACAACATCCTGCTGCAGGTCTTCGAAGACGGCCAGTTGACCGACGGCCTGGGCAATACGGTGGACTTCAAGAACACCATCATCATCATGACCTCGAACCTGGGCGCGCGTTTCTTGGAGAAGAAATCGCAGATCGGGTTCTCGGCGCCTTCTAATACCGGAGTCCCTCCAAAGGTGGAGGACCAGGTGATGGCCGAGGTGAAGAAAACCTTCAACCCCGAATTCCTCAATCGTTTGGATGAGGTGATTCTGTTCACATCGCTGCTGGACGAGGACCTGCTGAAGATCATCACTCTGCTGGTGGAGCAGATCAACGTGAATTTGGTCGCAAAGCAAATCAAGATCCGCGTCAACGACGACGCCGCGAAATACATTCTCGAAAAAACGCTGGTGGATCGCAGCTATGGCGCGCGTCCGTTGCGCCGCGCGCTGCAGAAATACATCGAAGATCCGCTTTCGGAAGCGCTGATCCAGGGCACGCTGCCGCGACCGTCCGAGCTGGAGGTTTACCTGGGCGACACCGGCATTTACTGCCGCCCCATCGCCGGCGAGCTGCAGGAGCAGCCGGTAGGCGCACCCGCCGACGAGCCGGTCCCAGTAACAGCCACGCCACTCTACATGTTCTAACGTAGCGCACGCACTTGCTGGTGGGGCGGACCCCCTGGTCCGCGCGGGTCCCCCTGGACCCGCTACCTCAAGCATTGACAAATACCAGCAGCAGGCCGACGTGGGCGTCGGCCGCGGACCAGGGGATCCACCCCACTTTGCATTCGTCCATCCGAGACCAAGTGCGGCGCTACAACCTCACGATCTTGATCGACCCGTTGCTGCTCGACAGTTCAATCAGCCGTCCGCCGCCGCCGATCCGTCCATTCATCTCTCCATGCCCGTGCTCGTTATCGATGTTGATGCCGTCGAACTCCGAAGACACCGACGAGTGCGACGTGTGCGCGCGCACTTCGGCGCTGGCCCCGGTTGGCAAATGCAGCACGATGGACGAGTTACTGGTCTCGGCGCGAACTTCCGGCAGTTGCTTGGCGTCGATCCTCAAATCAATGTGGCCGTTGGACGATTCCGCATGGACCGGCCACGTGGTCGCGGGATCGGTCAATCGCGCCGTGATACTTCCGTTCGATGTAGTGGCCTCGAATAGTCCGTGCGTGACTTCGGCTCGAATTGACCCGTTCGAAGTGTGCAGCTTCGCGTTGCCCTCCAGGGAATCCACTTCCACGGCGCCGTTCGAGGTCCGCGCCTCCAGCTCACCTTTGAGCCTGCTCACGCGAATTGCGCCGTTAGAAGTGCGCAGCCGCGCGTTGCCGTCTACATCCTCAATCCGCACATGACCGTTCGATGTGGAAATGAGATCAAGCAGCGTCCGGCGCGGAACGCGGACCGTGAAACGCGCGCCCATGTTGTGGTGAAAGTCCGATAATTTCGACGCCCGCACGCGTACCGACCCCGACGGCGAGCTCACGTCGATCTTGATCGAATCCAGCGCCGATCTCGTGCTGGCGTACTTGGTGCCATTCACTTCCACCGAGTTTTGTTCCCAGCCCGTCAGCTCGATGGACCCGTTGAATGTCTCAATGGACACCGACCCACCAGGTTCCAACGGATAAGTATGTTTGAAATCTTCTTTGTAAGCTTCCGAATCCCCAAAGTCGCCGAACTCCACGCAGCCGGTCAGCAGTAGGACCGGCGCGAGGGGCAACAAACGAAGGTACGTTCGCATTGATTACCTCCTTTGGAACCTACTACGAAGACTAGCAGGTCCGTGTTCCACGATAATAGTTGATTCAACATGCGTAAACTTCTCGCCCTGAACCGCGGCGAAATCGCGATCCGCATCCTGCGGGCGGCCAACGAGTTGGGAATACGGACCGTGGCCGTTTTTTCCCAGGAAGACCGGCTGAGTCTGCACCGCTTCAAGGCTGACGAAGCCTACCTGATCGGTGAAGGCAAAGGTCCGGTCCAAGCCTATCTGGACGTGGAGGGGATCGTCGCGTTGGCCGCCGAAAAAGGCGTCGACGCCATCCATCCCGGCTACGGTTTTCTGGCTGAGAATCCCGCGCTGCCGCGGGCCTGTGAGCAAGCCGGCATCACCTTCATTGGCCCCGGCGCCGATTTGCTGGAACTGTTAGGCGACAAAACCGCGGCTCGCAACCTGGCAGTGAAGGCGGGCATCCCGGTGGTCCCTGGCACCGCCGATGCGGTGACCGATCTCGCCGAAGCCGAGCGATTGGGCGGCGAAATTGGCTACCCCTTGATCGTCAAAGCGGCGTTCGGCGGCGGAGGCAGGGGCATGCGCCTGGTCGAAAAGGCCAGCGATCTCAAGCTGCGCATGGAGGAAGCGCGCCAGGAAGCCGACTCGGCATTTGGAAATGATGCCGTGTTTCTGGAACGTTATATCCGCCGCGCCCGGCACATCGAGATTCAGATTCTGGCCGATCATCAAGGCAACATTTTGCATCTGTTCGAGCGCGATTGCTCGGTCCAGCGCCGCAATCAGAAAGTGGTGGAAGTAGCGCCCGCGGTTTCGTTGCCCGCCGCGATCCGCTCGGCGCTAGCCGACGCTGCTGTTTCACTGGCCAAGACCGCCGGATATAGAAATGCGGGAACCGTTGAGTTTTTGGTGGACGCCGACACCGGCGGCTGGTATTTCATCGAGGTGAATCCGCGTGTTCAGGTGGAACACACTGTCACCGAGATGGTGACTGGAATCGATATCGTGCGCTGCCAGATCCAGATCGCGCAAGGACTAGCGCTTCACGGTGCAGAAATCAACTTGCCGGCGCAGCAGGACATCGTAGTGCACGGCTATGCGCTGCAGTGCCGCGTAACTACGGAAGATCCGGCCAACAACTTCGTTCCGGATTACGGCAAGATCCATACCTATCGTTCGCCCGCGGGCTTCGGAATTCGGCTGGACGGAGCGTCCGCGTATGGCGGCGCGGTGATCACGCCGTTCTATGATTCCCTGCTGGTGAAAGTGACCGCCTGGGGCCGCGAGTTCTCGCATGCTTGCCAGCGTATGGACCGCGCCCTGCGTGAATTCCGCATTCGCGGCGTCAAAACCAATATTCCTTTTCTGGAGAATGTAGTCAATCATCCGGTGTTTCAAGCGGGCGAAACCACCACGTCCTTCATCGACCAAACCGAAGAGCTGTTCCGCTTCTCTAATCGGCGTGACCGTGCTACTCGCCTGCTTACGTATCTCGGCGAGGTGATTGTCAATAAGAATCCCGAAGTTGCCAATAGACCTCGACCCACAGACATTCGCCCGGCGCCCATTCCGCCGCACGATGCCAGTCAACCGCCATCCGGCACGCGCCAATTGTTGGACCAACTCGGCGCCGAAGGCTTCGCCCAGTGGACGAAATCCCAGGAACAGTTGCTCGTCACCGACACGACTTTTCGCGACGCTCATCAATCGTTGATGGCCACGCGTGTTCGGACGCACGATATGCTCGTGATCGCAAATTTCGTCGCGCACCGGCTGCACAACCTTTATAGTCTCGAAATGTGGGGCGGCGCCACCTTCGATGTCGGGCTTCGGTTCCTGCACGAAGATCCCTGGCAGCGCCTTCAGAAGTTGCGCGAAGCCATTCCAAACATCTGTTTCCAGATGCTGCTGCGGGCTTCGAACGCGGTCGGCTACACGGCTTACCCGGACAACGTGGTGGAAGAATTCATTCTTGAATCCGCGCGCCAGGGTATCGATATTTTCCGCGTCTTCGATTCGCTCAATTGGCTGCCCAACATGCGCATCCCGATTGAGTCCGTGCGCAAATCCGGCCGCATATGCGAGGCCGCCGTGTGCTACACGGGCGATATCCTTGATCCGCGCCGCGAGAAGTATTCGCTGAACTATTACGTGCGTTTGGCTAAAGAACTGGAGCGTATGGGCGCGCACATTCTCGCGATTAAGGACATGGCCGGATTATGCAAACCTTATGCCGCATGGAAACTAGTCAAGACGTTGAAGGAAGAGGTCGGCCTGCCGATCCATTTTCATACTCACGATACCAGCGGGATCAACGCGGCTTCCATCTTGAAGGCTTCTGAAGCGGGCGTGGATGCGGCCGATGGTGCTATCGCATCGATGAGTGGGACTACCAGCCAACCTAATCTGAACTCAATCGTCGCGGCGCTGGCCAACACCGGGCGCGATACCGCGCTCGACCTGGACGCGCTCAATCAATGCGCCGACTATTGGGAAGTGGCGCGGACCTATTACACTGCGTTCGATGAAGCTCCGAAAGCCGGCACCGCGGAAGTCTATATTCATGAGATGCCAGGCGGCCAATACACCAACCTGAAGGCGCAGGCGGAATCCATGGGATTGGGCGCACGCTGGCACGAAATCGCGCGGACGTATGCCGATGTCAACGTGGCCTTCGGCGACATCGTGAAGGTAACGCCATCGAGCAAAGTGGTGGGTGACATGGCGATCTTTCTGGTCACTCACAATATGACGGTCCAGGATCTGGAGCGCCTGGGCCCCGATCATGGACTCACGCTTCCCAATTCTGTGATCGAGATGTTTTCCGGTTCGCTCGGAGAGCCGGAGGGCGGCTGGCCGGAAAGAATGCAGCAAGTTGTGTTGGGCGGCGCGAAACCAAAGCCGGGCCGGCCGGGAGAACATCTTGCGCCGGTAGATTTTGAGCAGACCACTGCAGCGCTCGAGAAAAAGCTAGGACACAAGATCTCGCATACGGATCTTTTGAGCTATCTCATGTATCCGGACGTGTTCGTGAAGTTCGCGCGCGCGCGATCGTCTTATGGAAATGTCGATGTGCTTCCGACGCCGCAGTTTTTCTACGGCCTCGATACCGGAGAAGAGATCGCGGTGGAAATTGAGCCCGGCAAAGTGCTGGTACTCAAGTTCCTGACGGTCAGTGATCCGCAACCGGATGGAACGCGGACGGTCTTCTACGAATTGAATGGACAGCCGCGCGAGGTCACGATCCGTGATCTATCGCGGAAGGCGGCCGTGCCGACGCGCGCCAAAGCCGATCCGGCGAATGCGGGCGAAGTGGGTGCACCGATTCCCGGTGCGGTGTCCAGCATTTCGGTGGACATCGGCCAGCAAGTGGTCAAGGGCGACCGCCTGCTGGTGATGGAAGCGATGAAGATGCAGTCCACCATCTACTCGCCGGTGTCCGGCAAGGTGACGCAAAAACTGGTCAATGTCGGCGACAAAGTGGATGCCAAGGATCTGCTGCTGGTGATTGAGTAGCGCACGACTCGTGGGGCGGACCCCCTGGTCCGCGGCCGACGCCCTCGTCGGCCTGCTGGTGAGATCGATTAATGCATGAAGTGCGGGTCCAGGGGGACCCGCGCGGACCAGGGGGTCCGCCCACGCTACTCATACCGCAGCGCCACCATTGGATCTACTCGAGCTGCTTTCCTGGCCGGCAGGTAGCATGCGAGCAATGAAATTGCAGCCAGCAAAATCGGCGCGGCAGTGAACACCACCGGGTCCGCGCTGCTCACTTTATAGAGAAAGCCTGCCAGCACCCGGCCAACAGCCGCCGAGAGCAGCAGGCCGGCGCCGGCCCCGATCGTCGTCACCAGCAGCCCTTCACGCAGAATCATCCGCAACGTATCGCCCGCGTTGGCGCCGAGCGCCATCCGAATGCCGATCTCTCGCGTTCGCCTTGCCACGGTGTAGGCTCGCACGCCGTAGAGGCCCACCATTGCCAGCAACAACGCCACGCTGCCGAAAATGACAAACATGCGCGCGCCCGTGCGGACCACCCAAAGTTCGATGCTGGTGTCCAAATGCTGCCGCATGGTCTTAAGCGCCAGGACGGGCAAGCGGCTGTCCACGGAGCGAATCTCGCGACGGATGGTATCGAGCAAGCGCACATCGGCATCTTCGCCTTGCGCAGCCACTTTGAGATGGATGTGCATGTCCGCCTGATACTCCTGTCCGAAAGGAACGTACAAGTGAGCTTGGGATTCGCCTCCAAAAATGTTGTTCTGGATGCTGCCAGCCACGCCGACAACTTCAGCGTCCTGTGTTTTAGCGCCTTCGCCGATGATCATTCGGATGTGTTTGCCGACTGCTTCCTCATTGGGCCACAGCTTGCTGGCCGCCGCTTTGTCCAGGATCGCGACCGCGGTCTTGGTGTTGCCGGCGGTCTCGGCCGCCGCAAACGAGCGGCCGCGCAAGAGAGGAACTCCGAGCGTCTTGAAGTAGTCCGGGCCGACGATGTTGAAGCCGATCGAGACGACGGTGCCTTTGCTCGAAGGATCGGCGGTGGAAGGCGGAGCATCGCTCGAGCGTTGAACGCTGCGGCCGAGCGACACCATTCCAAAAGGTACCGTGCCCGCCAAACTCGCGGACTCTACGCCCGGGATGCTTCCCAGCCGATCGATCAGTGCATGGAAGACCTGCCTGCCGCGTGCCTCATCGTAACCGGCCATGCTTGGGTCCACCTCAACCACTACGCCGTTGTCGAGACGGAATCCAGGCTCCAAGTTGGCGGCCCGTTGAGCGCTGCGAATGAAAAGCCCCGCTGAAGTCAGCAATACAAGCGAGAGAGATACCTGGCTCATCACCAGAACATTTCTGCGGGAGAAGAGCCGGCCGCGCTTTCCGCTCGCGATATCATCGTTCTCGCCGTCCTTCAGGCTGGAAACTACATTCGGCCGCGAGAGATTCCAGGCCGGCCCCAGGCCGAACAGCAATGTACTGAGTACGCAGAAACCCATGGTCGCGGCGAGAATGCGCAAATCGGGCGTAGCCGAGTAAACCAGATCGATCGGAACCAGGCGCGGCAACGAGCGCATCAGCGCGTTGGTGCTCCAGTACGCCACCACCAAACCTGCTGCGCCGCCGGTCAACGCCAGGAGCAAGCTTTCGGTGAACAGTTGCTGCACGATGGTCTGGCGTGCTCCTCCCAGCGCCAGCCGGATGGCGATTTCCTTGCGCCGCGCCGAGCCACGGGCGAGCATCATATTGGCCACGTTCAACGATGCGATCAACAGAACGACGCCCGCCATCGAAAGCAGCAGGACGGCCGGAATCCAGATTTCGCTGTCGCTGGCTGGATTGGTGGAAATGCTCATTCGCGACAAGGCATGAACGATGAAGGTCTGGTCCTTGTTCTCGGCGGGGTAGGCCTTTTCCATCCCGGAGGCCACCGCCGCGAGCTGAGAATCAGCAGCCTTTGCTGCGATCCCGGAACGCAGCCTTCCAATCAGGATCAGGACATTGTTGTCGCGCGACGCGAGCGACCGTCCCACGCCCTCAAACCCATTGGTCGTCGCATCGTGCAAGCTCAGCGGCATGTACAGTTCAGGACTGATCATGGCCGTGGTGCCCGTGAAACCCTCCGCGGTAATTCCAACCACAGTCAGAATTCGCGAGTTGATGCGAAGCGTTTTTCCCACCAGATCGGGGTCGCTTCCGGTTTTCTTCCAGAAGTTGTAACCGACGATCGCCACCTCGGCGGAGCTGCCGGGGCGCTCTTCAGCGGTGGTAAATGTTCGTCCGCGATAAAGCGGGACTCCAAAGGTAGAGAAATAGTTGGAGGAAACCAGATCGGCGAAGACGCGGCGGGTGGTATCGCCTTCCGCCAGGCCGACCATCGCCATATTGTGGGCCGCCAGACTGCTGAAGACGGCGTTCCCATCGCGCAGATCGACGTAGTTCGGATATGAAAATGCCCGGTACGAATCTGCTTTGTGAGTGTTCCTGCTGTAAACGCCCACAAGCTGCTCGGGCTTCTGGATCAGCAGAGGCCTCAAGAGAAAGGCGTTCACGAGGCTGAAAATCGCTGTGTTCGCTCCGATTCCGAGAGCCAGAACAATCACCGCCGTGATTGTGAATGCCGGCTTGTTTAGCAGCATCCGGACGCCGTATCGCAGGTCCTTGAGCAGATTTCCCATTGTGTCCCTCCCCGTGGGTTCAATAGAGGTACGCGGGCGGCTGAAGAAAAGTTCGAAGCTATTTGGGATGTCCCCGCGCTTACGCTTGGGGCTCGGTTACGATCCGCCGGATGGTTTTTCGGTCGCATTGACTTTTCCGAACCAGTATTCTCCCCGCCCCTAACTCGTATCGAGCGCACAGACGGTACTCCATCTGAAACCAGAGGCCGTCTATCTTTTCGAATTCCAGCGTCTCACTCACGGCTATCAGCCTGATCTCTGCGCGCTTGGGCTGAGATTGACGGCGCTTCGTAAGCCGAATGATCCCGGTCACCGGATGCACATACAAATCACGGGCCCGCATAAACCAACACCCGTTGCGCTCACGCACCTCGCCGTTCTCCATAAAAGTGTCGACGGCGATGAAATCTTCCACGTGCTGCAGAACGTGTAATCCGACGGCGGACCGGGTGTCGATGGTCCGGCAAATCTCGCTATAGACTTTGTCCCAGGGCCTTCCCACTTGCTGCATCAGGAAACGTTTCAGGGGCGCCAGATTCTCGTTCAAAAACTTCTCGTGACGTGCGGATGAAGCGCGAGGACGACCGCTATCGTAATCCTCGGCGTCTCTAACGGCTTGCTCGCGCTGAGTTTCGCTCAAGCGCAGCGCGGTCTTTCGATTCTTCCATTTGGAGCGCAGCATCCGCGGGCGTTCCACAATAACTTTGTGCATGTCTGATCGCATGATGTCCAGCCTTTTCTAACCGGGTTTGCACCGGGGCCGGCAACATGCGCGAAAGGCGCATTACCGGCAACTTGGCGAAAATATTCAAGAGAAAACTGTCGGGATGTGCGAATTTTAATTACACTAGGCCTGTGAGGACTCTGGTACCACTCGTTCTTTTGAGCGTCGCGCAGGCGCAGACGTGGACGCTTCATTCAAGCGGAACCACTGCATCGCTCAGAGGTGTGAGCGCGGTGGATGCGAAAGTCGTCTGGGCTAGCGGAACTGGCGGCACGTATCTGGAAACGACGGACGGCGGAGCAACCTGGCGAGCAGCGGTGGTTCCCGGCGCGGAACAGCTTGATTTTCGCGGCGTGCATGCCGTGGACCAGCGAACTGCTTATCTCGTTAGCAGCGGCGAGGGCGACAAATCGCGGATCTACAAAACCACCGATGGCGGCTCACACTGGACGCTGCAGTTCACCAATTCCGATCCGAAAGGGTTCTTCGATGCGTTGGTGTTTTGGGATGCGAGGCATGGCATCGTGCTGGGAGATCCAGTGGATGGACGGTTCGTCATTCTGACGACGAGTGACGGCGGTGAACACTGGGTCCGGCAGAGGACCCCCGAGGCTCTTCCGAACGAAGGAGCATTCGCGGCGAGCAATAGCTGCCTGACCGAGATGGGTGATAGCAAAGCATGGTTCGCCAGCGGAGGACCTGGAGCGGCGCGAGTGTTTCATTCAAGGGATGGCGGACGGAGTTGGACGGTCGCCCCGACGCCGATTCGCAATGATGCAGCTAGCGCCGGTATTTTTTCGCTGGCATTCTCAGATGCGCAGCACGGCGTCGCCGTTGGGGGCGATTACAGCAAGCCGGCCGAGGCATCGCACAACATCGCGATCACTTCCGATGGTGGGCGGACTTGGACGGAACCTTCCGGGCCGCATCCTAGCGGGTACCGATCCGCGGTGGCATTCCTGGCGGTGCGCGGCATGTGGATCGCGACCGGACCGTCGGGATCGGATGTTTCAAGCGACAATGGCGCTACTTGGAAGCCGTTTGATGCAGGCGCGTATAACGCCGTCAGTTTCACGCTGGACGGTGTGGTTTGGGCGGTGGGTCCGAAAGGAAGAGTGGGGGAGTTTCGATGAACGGGGCGCGGCGGCGCCGTGAAACTTACCTTCGAGAGATGCGCACCTCACCCAGCCGGTGGTGGCGTTGTCCACCTGACACCTTGAGCTCCGAATGGTTGCCCGCTTGCCGCTCAGGATGTCAATCGCCTCCAGTGTGCCGCCCACTTGAAATATGCATCCATCGGAGCGTTTCATTCCCAGCAGATAATGCGAGTCAGGCGACCAGTCCAGCTCCGAGTTTCCGAGAACATGCTCAGGGGGAAGGTTTGCGGCATCCATCAAAATCGTTCGGCCATTTTCGCTGTTTTCAACGTGCGCCAGCCATTTACCATCGGGCGACCACGCTGCGATGAATACTTCATCAACAAGTGGCTTAGCTGTCGCGTGAACGAGGTCGATCAGCTGATGCTGCCGGTTGTGAGTAGCAACGGCTCTTTCGCCGTCTGGAGAAAGACTAAGATCCCGCCAAGGTTGTCCGTCCGCTGGCGGGGATATTTTCGTCAGATTCCCGTCCGGAAGGGCTAACATTTGCGCAACTTGCGGAGGTGGATTCGCGTGGTCCCGGACAAGATCTTGGACCGTACCCGGGACGGTTGTAGTGGCGCCTGTGTAGAGATCCACCTTACATCCGGCGATCCTAATTGGATCGCCGTCTTTTTCTTGATCCCGATAGGGCGTACATGAGCCGTACAAGGCGCGGCCATCGGGACTGAAGTCGGCACCGCTCACAGTTCGGACAGGAATCGTAAACGCTTTCCCGTTAAACGGAAATACCCTAAGCTCATGGTGAATACCATCGTTCGTCGAAACAACGGCAGGACAATGCGGATAGTCAGCGGGTATCTTTGGCTGGAGAGATTGTCCATACCCAATCGTGGCCAGTCCGAAGACTGCCGCAAGCTGTAGGTGAAATCCTTGCATGGGCTCTACTACTGGTCCGATATTAGCTCCTCTTGAACGCGGGCAAGTCGGAGACTTGCCCTACGGTGAATCATCGCGACCGCTAGAAGCGGGGAACTAAATCCAGAACAGTGTTGCGTGCTAGGAGTTCTCCGGCCTCGTCCGGACCCACGGCTGGGCCATAGACGTGTCCTTGCACTTTGTCGCAGCCGAGGACTCGCACCAGGTCCAGCTCGGCTTCGGTCTCCACGCCTTCCGCCACTACTGCCAGTTGCATGCCGTGCGCCAGCCGGACGATGCTTTGCACAACCGGCAGCGATCCCTTCGGCTCTAAGAGCCGCCGCAGAAAGGATTGGTCGATTTTTAGAGAATCCACTGGAAGTTTGCTCAAGTAGCTCAGGGACGAATAACCGGTGCCGAAATCGTCGATGGAAATACTTACACCCAGTTCGCGGATCTCGCGCATGCGATATACGGACTCGGGGAGATTCCGCATCAGATAGCTTTCGGTCAGTTCGAGTTCAAGGCGTTCCGCCGGGAATCCGGCGATCCGCAGGGCTTCGGCCACCTGCGCCACAAAATCGCGGCGCTCGAATTGGCGCGCCGATACATTCACGGAGATGCACGCGTTCCGGTAACCGGATTTGAGCCAGCGGGCGCCTTGGATACACGCCCGCTCCATCACCCACGCTCCGATCGGAACAATCAGGCCGGTCTCCTCGGCGATTGGAATGAAACGGCGCGGTGAAATGTTCCCGTAGACCGGATGCCGCCAGGTCAGCAGAGCTTCCAACGCGTCCACGGTTCCATTCATGTTGACTACCGGCTGATAGACCAGGTCGAGCTCGCCATTTTCGAGTGCGCTTCGCAGCGAATTCTCTAAACGCAGCCGCTCCAACACGGGCGCGGGATCTTCGGCCACATAGATCTCGATTGCGTCCCGGCCGCTCGCTTTGGCGCGGCACATTGCGAGGTCGGCATTGCGGAGCAATTCAGTAGCATTAAGGCCGTGCTTTGGAAAGATCGCGACGCCAATGCTGGCGGTGACGAAGAGCTCGTGGTCCTCAATTTGATAGGGCACGCGCAGGACGTCCAAATACTGCTCGGGGCCCCCGCTGGTTACGACGGCGAATTCATCGCCACCCACGCGCCCGGCCAGGCCGTCAACACCCGCCAGGCCCCGCAACCGGCTCGTTACCGCTTGGAGCAGTTTATCGCCGGCCGCATAAGAGAGCGCGGCGTTGATCTGCTGGAATCGATCGAGATCGATAAAGAGCACTGCCAGCTCTTCGGGCACGGCGTCCAGGGCGACGTCGAGGAGTTGGATGAAACATAAACGGTTCGGCAACTCAGTGAGTGCATCATATTGGAGATTCACCGCATACCCTTCTACCTTGAAAGTAGACTCCGGCACAATGACTAGAGCACAAAATATACCCGGTAGCCGTACCGGTACCTACGGAGCGTGTATACATACCAACGCCGTCCAGTGCTGTTAGCGCTTCCTGCCGGTCGCGGCTCGGAATGGAATGCTCGAAAAGCACGTTCATGTCGCACACGCCCTGGCCTGATAAGATTGTGCCGATGCGGAACTGCGTAACCTTCCTCCTGATCTCGTGCGCCGCCGTTGCCCAGGAGCCAGCGAGCCTTGGCGCACGGGCCCAGCGTTACCTGGTGGATCTGATTCGTATAGACACCACCAATCCGCCCGGCAATGAAACGCGCGTGGCGGAGTATTTGAAGCGCGTAGCGTCGGCCAATGGAATCAGCGCGGAGCTTCTGGGCGACAAACCGGCGCGGCTCAACTTCGTTGCTCGGATTCCTGCCGCGGTCCACTCGGAAAGCTCCCGGCCGCTGCTGCTGATGGCCCACAGCGACGTGGTACCCGCCGACCGATCGCAATGGACGGTTGATCCGTTCTCGGCAGAGCTGCGCGACGGCTATATCTATGGGCGCGGCGCGCAGGACGACAAATCGCTGCTAGCGGCGGAACTGGCCGTAATGGTGGAACTGAAACGGCGCGGCGTGAAACTGACGCGGGACGTCATCCTGCTATCTGAATCCGACGAAGAGGCCGGCTCTACAGGCATCAACTGGTTGGTCCACAACGCGTATCCGAAGATCGATGCCGGGTTCGCGCTGAATGAAGGCGGTGCGTCGTTAGACGTCCGCTCAGGGACGCGCATCTTCCAGATTCAAACGTCGGAGAAGGTTCCCACGCGGGTGGTTCTTACGGCCAAAGGCACGGCCGGTCACGGATCGTTGCCGCGTCCCGACAATCCGGTGGTACACTTGGCGCGCGCCATCGCGCGTCTCGCGGATCTGGAGGAACCGGTCCAGCTCAACACCACCACGCGGCGCTACTTCGCCGATATCTCAAAGCTTCCTGATTACGCCTGGCTCGGGCCGCTGATCGGAAAGCTGGAACACGAATCCACGGCCATAGCGGCAGCCGGCGAGATTGAAGCGCGCGATCTCGAGTTGAATTCCATGCTGCGCGCCTCCGCCACGCCCACTATGCTCAGCGCCGGGTTGAAGGTGAACGTCATTCCCAACAAAGCCACAGCGCAAGTGGACGTCCGCCGGCTGCCTACGGAAACGCGGCAGGAGATCGAGACCAGGTTTCGCAACATCATCAACGACCCGGCGGTGACCATTTCGCCCGAGCCCGGCCAGGAGATGCCCGCCACTGAGCCCAGTTCGCTGACCACGGAGTTGTTCTTGGCTATGGAGAAGATCTTCCGCGAAGAGGATCCGGGCGCGTTAGTGGTTCCCTACATGTCGCGCGGCGCCACGGACGGATCGTATCTGCGTCAAAAAGGAATGGCGGTATATGGGGTCCCGATCTTCGTGCGGGAGGGCGGTGAAAGCCGGGCACATGGAAACGATGAGCGGATTTCGCCGGGGAACCTGGGGCGGGGGACCGAACTGTTGTGGAAAATTGTTTTGACGGTGATTGGTGGCTAGTTGCTGGTTGCTGGTTTCTGGTAATCGGGTGTCTCGCACCAGCCACCAGCAACTAGCTACCAGCAACTTTTATGGCCTTGGTTCCCAACAGGTCCTCTAACAGCGGCGTATCCGGGAACGGATGACCGTTGTACCGCCGGAACCCTTCGCCGAAATCGATTCCAGCTAGTTTGCCGCGGGCGCGCGTCCAGCGCTCCATTACTTGAAGTGGATCGTCGATGCCGTGCTGGCGCTTTAGCCACTCGCGCTGGCTCTCGTGCGCGGCCAGCATCTGGCGCTTGGTCTTGAAGGTGGTCTTGACGTTCACTATGAAATCGGGCGCAATGGTGGATCCGAAGCGATCTACGCCTCCGAGAGAATCCATGAAGTAGAGATGCCGGATGGCGTGCAGCGGTGGGGCTGGATCTTTTGCATTAGTCGTGTAGTTGGGGACCGACGCCGCAAAGCTCGCATCACGTACCAGGACGCTGGTGGCTTCGTGATCGCAATGATAGTCAACAGGCGAGGCGGTGAGGATAACATCGGGGCGGGTCTTGCGAATCAGCTCGGTCACGCGGCGCCGGGATTCGTCATTGTTGAAAATGGCCAGGTCGCGAAACTTCGCGCAATGATAATCGGCTCCGATTAGTTTGGCGGAAGCGGCGGCCTCTCGCTGCCGGATTACTGGAATCTCCTTGGAACTCAGCGAGCTTGAGCCGCAGTCGCCCACGGTCATGCTGATTATGGTTATTTTGTTGCCGGAAGCCGCCAGCAGCGCGAGCGTACCTCCAGCTAGGATTTCCGCGTCGTCGGGATGGGCGTGAATGCAAGCAATATGCATTCTCTAAGATTATAAGGCGACTCGGTTCCAGTGCTTGGATTCTTGAGCGGTTTCCACGCGGGCGACCGGCTTCCTAATAACCACACCCACCTTACGCTTCACCCTGCTGATTGGCACATGCAGGACGATAGATAGCACCGTAAACCACAGCGATCTACTACGTACCACTACCTTCATGGGGGAGGTGACCTGCTACATTCAGTATAGCCCACATGACGGAGAAAAAAAACGACTTCTTCGATGCCCGCAGGCGGCCGCGTACTGGTACCGAGCCCAGGTGGCCGGCCGTTTTGGCGATTCTGGCGGTTGGCGGGCTAAATGCTGCTTTGCCGGAGCCGCTCAGCTTTGGGCCTTGGTGGCTGCTGCTGGCCGTAGTGTCGGTGCTGCTGGTACCCACCGTAATTACATATCGCACTGGGCGGCATGATATGAATCAGGTGCTGGGGCACCTGGTTCTGGGCACGGTAACAGCGTCAATGATCTGGTCGCTGGGGATGCTGATCGCGCGATTGCCTGCGCACAGCGACCCACCCAAGACGCTACTGCTTTCGGCGGCGGCTTTGTGGACGGCCAACGTGCTGGTGTTCGCATCTTGGTATTGGCGGCTGGATGCAGGCGGACCCAATGTACGTGATCTCCGGAAGGATCATAGTGACGGCGCCTTCCTGTTCCCACAAATGATGTTGCAGGGAGAGCAGGATCGCGACTGGCGTCCCGGATTCGTGGATTATTTGTTTCTGGCGTTTAATACCAGCACGGCGTTCTCGCCCACCGATGTTCCAGTGCTGTCGCGCTGGGCGAAGCTGATGATGATGGTGCAAGCGTCGATATCGTTGATGACGGTGGCGTTGATCGCGGCGCGGGCGGTGAATATTTTGTAGAAAAGGCACCGACTCCCTTACGGTCGCGGTTCGGAAACGCGGTGCGCGAGGAAACGGTGCGCGAGGAGACGGCGCGCGAGGACGGAAGCGGAGCGGTAGACTGGTGTTTCATGAAACTGCAAAGCTACACCATCACGCAGGGCAAGGATCGCGCGCCGGCCCGTTCCTTCTACAAAGCCATCGGGTTCACCGATGAAGATCTGAAGAAGCCCATCATCGGCATCGCAAATACCTGGATCGGCACCATGCCGTGCAATTTTCTGTTGCGCGAGCTCGCTGTGAAAGTGGCGGAAGGAATTCGCAAGGCGGGCGGGACTCCCATGGAGTACAACACCATCGCGATCTCGGACGGGATCACGATGGGCACTGAGGGGATGAAGACCTCGCTGATCAGCCGGGAGGTGATCGCCGATTCCATCGAACTGGTGGCGCGCGGCTACATGTTCGATGGCTTGGTGGCGCTGGTGGCCTGCGACAAGACAATCCCCGGCGCGGCCATGGCGCTGCTGCGGCTCAATATCCCTAGCCTGGTACTCTACGGAGGATCGATCCTGCCCGGCCGTTATAAAGGCCGCGACCTGACGATCCAGGACGTCTACGAAGCGGTAGGGGCGAACGCGGCCGGAAAGATTTCAGATGACGAGCTTCTGGCCATCGAGAACAGCGCTTGTCCGGGTGCAGGCGCGTGCGGCGGACAATTCACGGCGAACACCATGGCTACCGTGATGGAGCTGATCGGGCTCTCGCCGATGGGCACGGCCTCGGTCCCCCAAGTTGATCCGCGCAAGCGCGATGTGGCTGAACGCTGCGGTGAGTTGATCCTGAATGTGGTGAAGCGAAATCTGCGGCCGCGCGATATTGTGACGCGCAAGTCCATTGAGAACGCGATTGCGTCCGTAGCCGCAACTGGCGGATCAACCAACGCGGTGTTGCATCTGTTGGCCATCGCGCGCGAAGCCGGGATTCCGCTCAACATCGACGATTTTCAAACCATCAGCGAGCGCACGCCGCTGCTGGTGGATCTGAAACCGGCCGGAAAATTCGTGGCTGTGGACGTGGACAAAGCGGGCGGGATTCCGGTGATCGCGCAACGGCTGGTGGATGGCGGTTATGCGGACGGCTCGGCTATGACGGTGACGGGACGCACGTTCGCCGAGGAAGCTGCCGACGCCAAGGAAACGCCGGGGCAGGAAGTGATCCACGCTTTGAACAATCCGATCAAGAAAAGCGGCGGGCTGGTGATTCTGCGCGGATCGCTTGCGCCGGAGGGTTCGGTGATCAAAGTGACCGGCATCGAGCGCACGGAGCAGCGCGGGCCGGCACGCGTATTCGATTCCGAGGAAGCAGCCATGGCTGCCGTGATGGAAGGGCGAATTCGCTCGGGCGATATTGTTGTGATTCGCTACGAGGGTCCGCGGGGTGGTCCTGGGATGCGCGAGATGCTGGGCGTAACGAGTGCGATTGTGGGCGCGGGGTTGTCGGATAACGTGGCGCTGATCACGGACGGGCGGTTCAGCGGGGCGACGCGTGGATTCTGCGTGGGACATGTAGCGCCCGAGGCTGCAGTGGGCGGGCCGATTGCCGCCGTGGAGGAGGGGGACATTATCCGGCTGGACATTGCGAAGCGAGTTATCGACCTGGAGATTCCCTCGGCGACGCTCGAAGCGCGCCTCAAAAAATGGAAAGCCCCTGAACCGCGTTACCGGTCAGGGGTTTTCGCGAAATATGTAGCTTTGGTTGGATCGGCGGCGGAAGGGGCGATTACCACGCCGGGGGTTTAGTTGGCCCGCCAAGCGTCGGCATGAGTGCCGACCCGGCACGCTGAGAGCGTGCGCTACGATGGCCCTAGCGGGTTACCTGCTTCAGGTCTCCGCTGGCGGCGGAGTCCGGTTGACCGTTGACGTGCGCGTCCAGCATCTTCTGTACGTCGGCTTTTCCGACGGCGCCGACTTTTTGCTCCACCACTTTACCGCCCTTGAAAAGCAGGAGCGTCGGAATGCCGCGAACGTTGTAGCGCATACTCGTCGCGCCATTATCGTCGACATTTAGCTTTCCGACCTTCGCTCGGCCGGTGTAGGCATCGGCTACGGCGTCTACCGTGGGCGACATCATGCGGCAGGGGCCGCACCATTCGGCCCAAAAGTCCACCAGCACCGGAAGATCCGAATTCAGCACTTCGCTGTCCCAGGTCGCATCCGTGAAAGTTAGCGTGTTGACACCAGACATTTTTGTTGTTCTCTCCCCTCAATAGATGTTATAACTGCGAAAAAGATTCAGCCAGCCAAAAGCCGTTGATAGAGCGCCACATACTCCACGGCGGCGGCGCTCCAGGAGAAGTCCTTCCGCATGCCGCGCTGCATCATGGCCGTCCAATCGTCCTTACGCCGATAAACCTTTATGGCCGACCGAACGGCCTCAAGCAGCGCGCTTCCGGAATAATCCCGGAACTTGAATCCTGTATCTTCATCAATGGTATCATCCAGCCCGCCGGTGGCGCGAACCACGGGGACGGTTCCATAGCGCAAGCTATAAATCTGGCTCAGCCCGCAGGGTTCATACCGGCTCGGCATCAGGAACATGTCTGAGCCGGCCTCGATGCGGTGCCCTAACGGGTTATCGAAACCCGATCGTATGCCCACTTTGTCAGGGTGCGCGCTTGCGAGCTGCCGGAACATGGCTTCATAATCCGAATCGCCCGAGCCAAGCACGGCCAGACTGATATTCTCCGCCAGCAGGCGGGGCGCAATCTGCGCAATCAGATCGAAGCCTTTCTGCGAAGCAAAGCGCGAGACGATTCCGATCAGGGGGCGATTCAGGTCGGTTGAAAATCCGTATTCGGTTAGAAGCGCTTTCTTGCACAGGCGCTTTCCGGAAAGATCGTTCACGGAATATTTGCGGGCGATGAAAGGATCGTGCTCAGGGCTCCATTCCTGGTAGTCCACGCCGTTCACAACGCCGTAGATGGGCGCGCGTTTGCGCAGAAGTCCCTCCAGCCCGAAACCGTATTCGGCAGTCTGGATTTCTCGCGCATAGCCCTTGCTGACAGTGCTGACAGCGTCGCTAAAGGCGATGCCGCCTTTCAAGAGGTTCAGCTTGCCGAAAAACTCCAGTTGGTCCGGGTTGAAAAGCTTGGGCGCCAAACCAATTTCTGAAAGAGCTTCCGGCGGAAAGATGCCCTGGTATCCAAGATTGTGAATGGTGAAGAGTGTCTTGACACCGATGAAGGTGGGGTCGGTGTTGAAATGATCGCGAAGATAAACCGGCGCCAGCGCGGCCTGCCAATCATGTGAGTGGATGATGTTCGGAGTAAACAGATAACGGGCAACGGCCAAGCCGGCCATGGACAGCACGGCGAAGCGAATATGGTTGTCAGGATGATCGACGCCCGCGGAGGAATAGATGCCGGCCCGGTCGAACAACGGCGGGCAATGAACAAAGTAGAACGTGACGCCGCGCTCAGTGGTTTGATACAGGTCCGTCATGAAACCGGGACCGATTGGGATCCAGAGATTGCGATAAGCGATGGCGGGCGGATTCGGATAAAAGTTCTCGCGGTAGTCGGGAATCACGACGGCGACTTGTTCGCCGCGCGCCGCGAGCGCCGCGGGTAATCCGCCAATGACATCGGCCAACCCACCAGTCTTCGCAAAGGGCGTAGCTTCGGAAGCGATCATTAAAACGTTCATCGTTTCTCGTTTCTCGTTTCTCGTTCGCGAGCTCGAAACATGGAGTCAGCCTTTGTGGACCGCATCGAGAATTCCATTGATAAAGGAAACCGATTCTTCGCCTGAAAATTGACGCGCCAGCTCGAGGGCTTCATCGATCACCACCGCGGCGGGCGTTTCCTGGCGGCTCATCTCGTAAATTGCCAGACGCAAAATGTTGCGATCCACTGTAGGCATGCGCTCCAACCTCCAGTTTTCCGATTTCGACGAGATGCGATGATCGATGTCGGCTGCCATTTCCGAGGTTCCCTTGGCGAGTTCTTCCATAAACTCGTCGCGGCCGGGCTTGTCATCGCTGTCGTCGGGGCTGTCGCTCTCGTCCGAATAGAGCGTGTCGTAAAACGAGGCGATGGCTTGCTCTACGGGCTGCTTGGTCATGTCCCATTGATAGAGAACCTGCAAGGCTCGTTGGCGGGATCGATGACGGGCGGCCATAGCAGCTAACTGCTATTTTCCCAGCCGGCGAAGAAGATCGGCCATCTCGATGGCGGTGATGGCTGCGTCGTAGCCTTTGTTGCCGCTCTTACCGCCCGCGCGATCGATGGCTTGCTCCACGGTATTGGTGGTGAGGACCCCGAATGCCACGGGTACGCGGGATTCAAGCGCGACCGCGGCCAGGCCGCTCGCAGCCTGGTTGGCCACGTGATCGAAATGCGGAGTGTCGCCGCGGATCACCGCGCCTAAGGCGATGATAGCCGCATAGCGATTGGTGGCGGCCAATGTTTTCGCTGTCAGCGGCAATTCCCACGAGCCGGGCACTTTCACGATGTCGATGGAGGCCTTGGGTGCGCCCGAACGTTTCAAGGCATCCAGGGCGCCGGACAGCAGGCGATCCGTGATGAAGCTATTGAAGCGGGCGACCACGATAGCGAATTTGAGGCCGCTCGCATCGAGATTTCCTTCCGTCACTTGGGACATATGGGATAATTTGGTTTCAGGTCCTCATTCTACCTCAATGGATCCAGCGTTCATCCGCAACTTCTCTATCATCGCGCATATCGATCACGGCAAATCGACTTTGGCGGACCGTCTGCTGGAGGTGACGGGAGCGTTGTCGAAGCGCGAAATGATGGAGCAAGTGCTGGATACGATGGACCTGGAACGCGAGCGCGGCATCACCATCAAGGCGCACGCAGTCCGCTTGAATTACCTCGCCAGCGACGGCCAGATGTATCAGCTCAACCTGATTGATACGCCTGGCCATGTCGATTTCACCTACGAAGTTTCGCGCAGCCTGCAGGCGTGCGAAGGAGCGCTGCTGGTGGTGGACGCATCCCAGGGCGTGGAGGCGCAGACGCTGGCCAACACCTATCTGGCGTTGCAGCACAACCTCGAAATCATTCCGGTGATCAACAAAATCGATCTGCCGTCGGCCGAGCCCGAGCGGATTCGCGAGCAGATTGAGCAGGTGATCGGGCTTCCCGCCAAGGACGCGATCCTGGTGAGCGCTAAACAAGGCATCGGAATTACGGACGTTCTGGAAGCGATCGTGCATCTGGTGCCCGCGCCGCAAGGGTCACCCGACGCGCCGTTGCGCGCGCTGATTTTCGATTCCTGGTTCGATCCCTATCGCGGCGTGATCATCCTGGCGCGCGTCCTGGATGGGCGTTTGCGAAAGGGGCAGAAGATCAAGCTGTGGTCGAACGACACCATCCATGAAGTGGAGGGTCTGGGATATCAATCGCCGAAGCCGATCCCGTGCGAGGAGTTGGCCGCCGGCGAAGTTGGGTTCCTGTTCGCCAATATCAAGACCGTTTCCGACGCCAAGATCGGCGACACCATCATGGATGCGGCGAACCCGGCCTCCGAGCCGTTGCTGGGTTTTCAGGAAGTGAAGGCCATGGTATTCGCCGGCCTCTATCCGGTTGAATCGCACGAGCACGGCCGTCTGCGCGAGGCGCTCGAAAAGCTGCGGCTGAATGATTCCGCGTTCAGTTTCGAACCAGAGAACTCAGTGGCGCTGGGCTTCGGCTTTCGCTGCGGATTTCTGGGATTGCTGCACCTGGAAATCGTGCAGGAGCGGCTGGAGCGCGAGTTCGAGATCAATCTGATTACAACCGCGCCCGGCGTGCGGTACCGGATCACCAAGTCAGACGGGGACGTGATCGAGGTAGAAAGCCCCACCAAGTTTCCGAACCCGACTGAGATCAAGCAGATTGAGGAACCCATCATTGATGCCACGGTGATCACGCGCGAGGAGTATGTGGGCGAGATCCTGAAGCTGCTGGAAGAGAAGCGCGGGAAGCAAAAGAAATTCGAACACATCGGCACTGGCCGCGTGATGCTGCTTTATGAGTTGCCGCTGAACGAGATCGTGCTGGATTTCTACGATCGCCTGAAATCCGCATCGCGAGGATACGCGTCGCTCGACTATCATTTCTCCGGATATCGCGTTTCGCCGATGGTGAAGCTGGACGTGCTGGTGGCGGGCGAGCCGGTGGATGCGCTGACCATCATCGTGCACAAGGATTTCGCCTACGAGCGCGGCAAGATGCTGATTGAGCGGCTACGCAAGTTGATTCCGCGGCAAATGTTTGAAGTGGCGCTGCAAGCGGCCATCGGAAATAAAGTGGTATCGCGAGAAACCATCCCGGCCATGCGCAAGAACGTGCTGGCCAAGTGTTACGGCGGCGACATCAGCCGCAAACGCAAGCTGCTCGAAAAGCAGAAGGAAGGCAAGAAGCGCATGAAGCGGGTGGGCCGCGTGGAGATTCCGCAAGAGGCGTTCCTGGCGGTGTTGAAGGTGAGCGGCGAGAGCGAGTA
>CABEDY010000187.1_pt1 | contig 29683 bp, 30 predicted proteins | sample 3423171 | NCBI WGS metagenome assembly CABEDY01 (sample SAMEA5534333, study PRJEB31848) | metagenome | biome: tundra; feature: field; material: soil | place: USA | collected 2013-05 | depth 0.15 m | reverse complement strand
GTTTTTATCTTAGCGCTTATGGGGCGGACCCCCTGGTCTGCGCGGGTCCCCTGGACCCGCTACCTCAAGCATTAACGAATACCAGCGGCAGGCCGACGTGGGCGTCGGCCCGCGGACCAGGGGGTCCGCCCCACTTGGCATTCGTCTAGCCTCTAGTGAGGCAAGGTAGCGAGAACTCGGCGGCGCGGGCGTCGTCGTAGAACATCCGGACCGTGTCGAGCGAGAAGTCGGCCAGATCGCGGCCCAGGAGGGTGAGTTTTTTTAGTAGATCGTGCGTGACCGTGATTATGTGGCAGCCGATATTGTCGGCCTGGACAATGTTAAAGAGCTCGCGGGGGCTGGCCCAGATCAATTCGATTTGGGGATGGTTGCGCATACGCACCAGCGCCCCGCAGAGTATCGGAAGAGGATCGATCCCGGCATCGGCAACCCGTCCGGCGAAGATGGAGATACAGGCCGGTGTGCCGTGTCGCAAGCTGGGGATGACCGCGTCCACCTGATCGAGCGTCATTATAGCCGTCACGTTCACCTTGACGCCTTGACGCGACAGCCGATCGATCAGCGGCGCGGAGCTTTGCCGGCGTGTGTTGGTGATCGGGATCTTCACGTACACGTTGTCGCCCCAGGTGGCAATCCGCAGGGCTTGCTGTTCCATTTCGTCGAAATCATCCGAGAGTACTTCGAAAGAGAAAGGACGATCCGGAATAGCACGCGTTAGCTCGCGGCCGAAGGATTCGTAATCCCGCACTCCTGCTTTACGCATCAGGGTCGGGTTGGTGGTGAAGCCCGCTATCAGAGGGTTCTTGGCCAGTTCGAGAATCGATGCCAAGTCCGCGCCGTCTGCGAATATCTTCACCTTGAGAGTAGCCGCCACGGGCTGGGACACGCTGGCCGCCAAGCTCCGCAGGGAATCCCGATCAGGCATGGCGGCGCCACTCCCGGTTGGCCGTTTCGATAATCCAATAGGCCGCCTCGCGCAGAGAACGCACTCTGAGGTACGGACCGTCCGGCTGGCGCTCGCGATAACCGTGATCGACAAAGACCGCCTGGCAGCCTGCGCGGTGCCCGGCTTCCACGTCGCGCCAGCGGTCTCCCACGATGTAGCTGGATGCCAGGTCAATATTCCACCCGCGCGCGGCGTCCAGCAGCAGGCCCGGCTGCGGCTTGCGGCAAACGCAGTGCGCGTCATCGTCGTGCGGGCAAACCCGGATGTCGTCCAATTGGAGGTACCGCTGCAGCCGTCCGTTGATTTCCGCCACATGCTGGGCAGTGACGGCGCCCCGGGCGATATCCGGCTGGTTGGTGATCAGAATCAGCGCAAAGCCAGCCTCGCGGAGCTTGCGGCACGCATCCCGGACCCCGGCCAGCACCCGCAGTTCAGCCAATGTCTCAGGAGGATGCGGTTTTCCTTCGCGCAGGATGGCGCGGTTCAACACGCCGTCGCGATCCAGAAAAACAGCGCGCCGCATGAGTTATAACCTCCCACTTATAATCTGCCTGCGCGGGCGTCCTCGAGCATGGAGTGCATGGAGACGCACAACGCCTGCTCGGATGTCCGGCCGCAAGTCCAGCCCAGACCGCGGATGCGATCTGTATTCAGGCGCACCACCGGTACATCGCCCTTCCAGCCACGGTCGCCGCCCGTGTACTCGAGCTTCACTTCTTCTTCCGAGAGTCCGGACACTGCCATTGCGAGGCGAGCGATGTCGGTCACCGTAACGTAATCGCCGGTGGCGACGTTATACACTTCAAAGTTCTTGGTGGCCTTCTGATGCGCCAACAGAACTGCTTCGACTACGTCCTCCACGTAAATATAGGATTTGCTCTGTTGGCCATCGCCCAGTATTCGTAGGTGGTCCGGCTGCTGGCGCAGACGCCGGACAAAATCGAACCCAACGCCGTGCGTCTGGCGGCGTCCCACTACGTTTCCGAAGCGGAAGGCGCAAGCCGTCAAGCCGAACATCGCGCAGTAGGATGCTATCAGCCCCTCGCCTGCCAGCTTGCTTGCGCCGTAGGTAGAGACGGGAGTCAATGGGCCAAAATCCTCGGTGGCTTCGCGCTCGCCCAGGTCGCCATAAACGCCGCTGCCGGAGGCATAAAGCAGACGTTTAGTCCCGCTGCGCCGCATGGCCTCCAGGATCTGTTGCGTCAGGAAAGTGCCTTCGCGAAAATCGATGTCGGGTTCGGTGACCGCGCGCGAGATGTCCGGATTCGAAGCCAGGTGAATCACCACGTCATGACCGGCCATGGTGCGCTCGAGCGCGGCCAGATCCTTCACATCGCCGTGGATCACGCGCAGCCGCGCATCGCCTTGGTGGTGAGCGTAGTGCCATTCCCGGCCGGACGAGAAGTTGTCGAACAGGGTCACTAATTCCACGTCTTTACTGGCGAGCAGCCGATCTGTAAAATGGCTGCCGATAAAGCCCGCCCCACCCGCCAGAAAGAAGCGGCGATCGGTCATCGTAGGGACTCCCACTTGGTCCCCTTGCGCTGGAGCTGCGGATGGCTGACCAGCAGATGCCAGATGACCGCGCAGAGCCCTTCGGTGTGCGGCGTGACGCGCTCGGGAGCCACGGTTGGAATCACCACGCAGCTTTCCGAGACCTGGTGCGTGAATCCGCCGTCGCGCCCCACGATGCCGAACACATGAGCGCCGGCCGAGGTGGCCGTTTCGAGCGCCTTGACAATGTTCACCGACACGTTCTTTTCGATGCTGCCGCCGCCCACTGAAAGCACCAGAACGGCGTCTTTGGAATTGATCCGCGAGCCTTCGAGCCACCCCGAAAAGCAGCTCTCCCAGCCGTCGTCGTTGGCGCGCGCCGTAAGTTCGGACACGTTGTCGGTAGGCGCGTAAGCCTCGAAGCCGCATAGCTTGCGAAAATCGTTCACCGCATGGCCCGCGTGGCCGGCCGAGCCACCCACGCCCAGGATGAACAGACGTCCGCCGCTTTGGCGCACCGAGGCCAGGCCCCAAGCCATGTGCTCAATCTCGCCGGTATCCACTTGTTCGAGGATGGCGACGGTCTCGGCCAAAAACGAAGCCGAAAAACTGCTGGCTCGACCCTCCACGGGCACGGGGAGGGATTCTGCCGTTACGCCCTGCAGAAGGTCATTCAGACTTGTCACGCGCTTACTCCTGTTATTAATTCGGACAACCGCAGCGTTTTCAGTAGGTGGCTAAGGTAAGAAGGCAGGCGGCAGAAGGCAGAAGGCAGAAGGCAGAAGGCAGAAGGCAGAAGGCAGAAGGCAGAAGGCAGAAAGCAGAAGGCAGAAGGCAGAAAGCAGAAAGCAGAAGGCAGAAAGCAGAAAGCAGAAGGCAGGAGGCAGAAAGCAGAAGGCAGAAGGCAGGAGGCAGGGGCGGGCGGCAGAAGGCAGAAGCAGAAAGCAGAACGCAGGCGGCAGAAGCGGCTGGAGGAGTCAGTGCGAGGCTGGGTGCGTAAAGGCTAGGCGGAAGATGCGGCGGAAGGTCCACAGCGTTGAGGTCCAGCGGTGGAGGGTGGTTTCGCCGATCCGCTCGCCATAAGGGATGAAGACTTCCTTGATACGAAAGCCCATTAGGGCCGGTTTCAAGAGCAAATCGACGGGTAAGGCCGGACCGTGGGGATCCACTTTCACCCGCTCGATCAGCAGGCGGCTGTAGGCTCGCATGCCGGAATGGAGGTCGGTGGACTTTACTCCCACCAATATGTGGCCGGTGACTGCAAACAGCCAGTTGGCCAGATAGTTTGGAAAAGGCATCGTCGCCGGACGCTTTTCCAGCCTGGAGGCGTTCACGAGGTCGCAATCGCCGGAGAGCACCATGTCCGCCAGCCGCGGAATTTCGGCCGCCGGATATGTTCCGTCGCAGTCCAAAGTGACCGTCACATCGCCGCGGCACTCGCGAAGCACGCGCGCCATGGCGTGGCCGTAGCCCTGCGGCGGGAACTGCCGGATCACGCGTGCGCCCAACTTCTCCGCGATTTCGGGTGTGGAATCGCGGCTGCTGTCCACAATTACGATCTCGTGATCGCGGCCTTCGAGTGCCGCGCGAATGTCCGCGATGACGCTACCCACCGCCTTTTCCTCGTTCATCGTGATCATTGCTACTGAAATCATTTGTGTTGCCTTTCCAAAACCTCTTCCAGCGGGACGCTTACGCAGGTTTGCAACGCCTGAAGCTGGTGCGAGATCGAGATGGCAGGCTCCGCCAGGATTACAAACTGGAACGCCAAAAGACCCGGCCAAAGGCTACAGAGAGCCCGCTCGATCGGGTAGAACCACTTCAAATAAAACTGGTACGGGCCGGATTCCATAATGGACGATGAATCCTGGCGCCCGTCCGCGCGACCCGTCCGGCCATAAACTTTCTTGATCAACGGGACAAAGGGGCGCAGAATTCCGGGCGTGATGCGGCTCTTTGAGATCGCAAGGCCCGATTCCCGCGCAAACCTGCGGAAGCTGCTGCGCGTGAAAAAACGAATGTGCGTGCGATCCAGCGTGCCGGTATCCTGATACTCGAACCGTCCAGCCAACACCGACAGGCGCACGTTCCAGATGGCAATGTTCGGGAGCGAGATCAGCACATGCCCGCCTGGAGCCAGCAATTGGTAGTGGCTGGTCAGGACACTCGCGGGGTCGTACAGGTGTTCCAGGATGTCCGAGAAGACGATCACGTCGAATCTGCGGCTGCCGAAAAAGGGATAGAGTTCCGGCCGGGTGACGTCGGCCACATAAGCTTCCTCAAGGCGCGTCTTCGCTTTGGCGATGGATTTTTCCGATAGATCCACGCCCGTCACGCGGTGCCCATGCACCCGCTTTAGCTCCGCTCCGTGCACGCCTGAGCCGCATCCGACGTCCAAAACCGATAGCCCGCGCGGCAGGCTTTTGAGGATGTTGGGAATCTCGGGATTCGCGATTTCGAAGTAGGGCCGCTGAGACGATTTCATACAGCGACCTCCGCGGGTTGTACGCCGACGGCCGCTTCGTGGTTCAAGCGGTCCGCCAGCTTGCGGGCGCGCTCGATGCATACGTCCATATTGATCTACTCGAATTCGGCCACGCGTCCGCAGAGCGGGATGCCGATCTGTTCGAAATAAGCCTTGGCCTGTTTCAGATGGCGCCGGTAGTTGCCGTCCTGCACGACGTAACCGTATTTGGTGCGAATCACGCGGCCGTAGCAGACCTCCCCCGGGTGCGCTAGATCCATGCCTTCCAGATCGCCAATCACGTCGGCCAGGATCTGCTCATCCGACATCTCGTGAGTGCCATCGCCAGGATTGGTGGTGATCTCGGCCTCCACGATCGACTTGCCGTGCGGCGCATTGTGCGGGCTGAACACCGCGGGGAACGACAGGCGGTGAAATCGGATCTGGGGATCGGGCACGTAAATCGCAGTGTAATCGGGGAGCCTCGCGTGGTCGAATCCAACAGCTACCGTGATGAGCGAGTTATAGCGGAGCGACTCCACGGCGGCGACAATCTCGGCCGGGACGCCTTCCAAGGCATGCGCCAGTTCCTGGATGGGGATGGTGGAAACCAGCTTCTCGTAACGGCGAGTAATTCGGCCATTCGAGACACACCACTGGCCGGCTTCCTTCCACACGCGTTCGACAGTGAAATCCGAAGTGACGTTCGCGACCTTTTGTTCCAGCGCGCGCGGTAGGGATTCAATGCCTCCGCGCAACGGGTAGCTGAAATAGAGCTGATGGGTGTAGCCTTCGGTCTCGACGCCAACCGCGGCCTTAATCACATCCTCCAGCGGCGGCTTCGGCACGCGGCCTTCCACCCATTCCAGGCCCAGTTGCTCGGCGGGAACGTTCCAGATTTTTTCGTTGTAGGGGATCAGGTATTTTTCCGCCAAGCCCTTCCCAAAATGGTGATACAGCCACTCTTTGAAATTGGTTTCGGGCGGAGGATAGTCGTTCTTGATGTAGTGATACAGGCACTCGAAGCGATCTTGGGGTTCCAGGTCGAACAGGCCATTTTCGAAGGGATATTTTACGTACCGGCCTCGGTAGAAGATCTTGTTGTTGCGGCGTGCGCGGTGGACGTTGTTGCCGAGGAGCGAAACCATGTAGTCCACCATCTCCTGGTTGCGCGAGAAGATGATGTGCGGACCGCCGGCATCGTAGGTGAAGCCATCCTCCTGGACGGTCTGGCAATGGCCTCCGCCGCGGGTATCCTTTTCCAGGACCTCGCATTGTTCGTCGAGGTGCGCGGCGATGGCAATGCCCGCTAAGCCTCCGCCTAATACGCCAATGGCCACTTGTGGTGCGTCCTCCTAAACCTGAGCGTGCGCCGATTGGCAATCGGCGCGCAGGTTGGCAACCTGCCCCACGCTTCCTATTGATAATCGGACGCTTAAGCCGGCTTCTGTAGGCCAGTTGATTGGTCCCCTTGCTGACGCGCGGGGCTATTGGGGATGGGATTGTAGCCCCGCGCGTCAGAGGCACCGACTCCCTCACGGTCGCGGTTCGGTAACGCTCTCTAAGCATGGGACATTCTTTCCGAGCCGCGAGCGTAAGCAAGGGGACATTAATGATCCTGCCGCCCTCATCCGATTTAGGAGCAGAGGGTCCTATGAAAGCCTGGACGCAAGGCGTCCAATACGCCTATCGCTACGCGCGCCACAAATTCGATGCTTTTCAAGCATTTGGTCCGGCCGGTGCGAATGGCGGGTCCCACCTGCCGCATTCCGTGGTTCGGCCAGTCGCTACGTACTCGCCCTGGCGCGCGGACCGCCAATTTCAAGTGGCGTTCGAGTTAATTCGCCACAATACGCTGGTGGACGTTTACCGCTGCTATGATCTCTGGCAATTGGTTGCGGAGGCTGGGAAGCTGCCCTCCGGAGAGATTATCGAAATCGGCGTTTGGAGAGGTGGAACCGGGTGTTTGATGGCGCAGCGCGGCAAACTGATTGGCCTCGAGGCGACGGTTTTCCCCTGCGATACTTTTCGAGGCGCGGTGAAAAGCCGGCTCTTCCGACCGTCACTATGCCGGGGGCGAGCATTCGGACACCAGCGAAGCTATCGTCACGGATCTGGCCGGACGGATGAGGTTGGACAATATCAAGATCCTGTGCGGGACATTTCCCGAGCAAACCGGACACCTGGTGGAGCACGCATCATTCCGCTTATGCCATATCGACGTGGATGTGTATGACTCCGGCCGCGATATCCTGACCTGGGTCTGGCCTCGCCTGGCTCGCGGTGGGATTGGTAGTGTTCGACGACTATGGATGTCTCAGCACTGGCGGTATCACACGGCTGGTGAATGAGGAGCGCACGAAGACTGATCGGCTGATGCTGCACAATCTCAACGGGCACGCGGTCTTTGTCAAATTGTGACGGAACTCGCCGGATCGGGCTGGAAATTTCAGGCCGATGGACCGCGCCGGGGTTCCGCGTTCCAGCGAGCTACGGCTACGGTTTGCCAGCCCAGGCGGGTTCCTAGGATATTCAAGGCGAATAACGGCCGGAACAGGGCCATTACGGCGCGTGCCAGCAAACTGGTCCAGCCCTGTGATTTGTGGTCCACATCGGCAATGAGGTGGTGTCCCCTTAGTATCACCGTCAGACGGTAGAGGTTAAAGAACGGAAAACCGGCGGTAGTGGCGAGTTCCACGGTGAACCCGCTATTTTCGAGCAGCGCGCGTAGCGCACCTGGCGTATAGTGCCGCCGATGTCCGATGTACAAATCGAACGCCGATTGCGGACCGCCCGGCACGGTAACCACCAGAGCGCAACCTGCGGCAAGGTATTGAGACGTGCTTTGGAGAAAGGCGGCGGGGTGGTCCAAGTGCTCCAGGACTTCCGAACAAACGGCGTAACCCGCCCAAGCGCGCAAAGCGCTCAGACCCGTGGCCGGTTGCAGCAAATCGCACTGGAAGAATCGGGCGGCGGGAAATTTCTCGCGGGACATTTCGACTCCCGTGGCGCTGAGCTCCAATCCCGCGATCTGAGCGTCCGGGAAATTGCGGTGCAAGTCGAGTGCAAGGTCGCCTTGTCCGCTGCCAATGTCGAGGATGCGCGCATCCCCCGTGCAGCCCGCGCGCCCCAGCAGCCTGCAGGCAATTTGCCGGCGGTAGCGCTGCGCGGGATTGTGGCGGGCCGCCTGGTCGTAGTCCCGCCAGTGCTCTTCCCAATTGTCCCGCGCCACTTCTGTTGACGGATTGGTCACCGAGGCAACCTGCAAACGGCGAATGTGTTCAGACCGAATTTATAACTGAAACAACGGATGTCCGACGGACGGAATCCGGCGCGGACCAGCAGCGGCCAAAGATCCTTCACGTCGTAATAGCACTTATGATCGTTCATCTCCCCGGCGGGACTGAGGCCCAAGCGAAAGGCCGAATATTCCAGGAACCGCTTACCGCGCCAGGAGGGCACATTCAAAACGCAAACTCCTCCGGGCGTCAGCAGACGTCTAAACTCGGCGATGCTTTCGAGCGGCTCCGCCAGGTGCTCGAGAACCGAGATGCACAGGATGACGTCGAGCGATGCCGAAGCGCGGCGTTCCAGAGTCCCGGGAAGCGGACCCTCGAGCGCGCGGACTCGGGGATGATCGCGAAGGTCGCCTGCAAGCGAAACGTCCACCAGCAACGCCTCATCCACCAGGTGGAGCACCGTTCGGGCGAACGCGGCCTGGTAGCCGCAGCCGAAATCGCCCAGGCGTTTGCCACGAAAATCGGGAACATGGCGGTTGATCTGACGCGCGGAGAGCCATACGCCGAACCTGTCCACCAGGGTTGGACGATAGTCTTGGCCGTAAGAGTTGACGCGCACGCTTGCGGAGTGGATCGGCTGAGGACGGGTCATCGGCAAAGCGAACTGCTCCTCACACAGATCGGCAGTTTTATCGACAACCTTAACGCGCCCCGGCGGTGTAAGGCGCCAGCCTGGGCGGGGTTACGTCTGGTTCCAACAGCCATATCCGCCTGTCGTGGAAATACTCGATCAAGGCGCGATCCTGCTCCCGGCCCATTTCCCGTGCCCAGACAATCGGCGCCCGGTCGATGTCGGCGCGGTTGTAGACCCATTCCTGGTGCGGATCGTGATCGGAGGAATAACGGACCAGTACCAGATCGGGTCCCCCCTGTTTGGCTAGCTGTTCTATAACGGCCTGGCGTTGTTCGGGTAGAGGCTCGGCGCGCACGCCGTGGACGAGGAGACTGGTAAGGTTGGTCCCGAATTGGTAGCCGAATAGGGCCAAAAATAAGAACGCGAGCCCAGGACCTATGGCCTTCCCGAAGGGCCGCCATCGCACCAGGCGGGTAACACCCTGCATGAATCGCGCATAGAACATGCCGGCGAAGGCGGCGGCGTAGTGGGGCATGAAGCCGGTTAGCGGGAAAAGGGCGGCCACAAAAGCGATCAGGACCACCAGCGTGAGCCGTTCCTCGATGGTTTTAAGAGCGTACGGCCAGATCAGCAACGGGACCAACCAAGGCCAGAGACCGAAGAAGAAATCGTAGGTAAGCCACAGTTTCACCAACAAGGAATTGAAAATATCCTTTTTAGCGATCCTCACTTGGTCCACGTGTACGCCGGCCCAAAACTCTCGCATAATCGGGTGGTGGTAGACGGGTTCGGGACGGAGCTTCGACCACGCGAACATGGATGCCACGGCGTATTGCCGGTCGTGGGCCTGATACGGCAACTCGAACGCGTTTCCTGACCTTATAGTTGTTGAAGGCCATGGCGCCGGCGGTAAGCGCCAGGACCGCGGCCAGCGGCAGGGCTACGCGACGAAATACAGCATGGGCGGAGACTCTATTCCTGGCGAGCCACCAGGCCAATAAGCCCACTGACAGACAACCCATCAGGGCGCTTTCATAGGGGCGGGAATTCATGAGAATCGCGAGTCCAACTCCGAGCGTTAGGGCGTGAGTGAAGCGCCCGCGCGCGATTCTAGGTATGGCGCCGAGCGCCAGAGCGCCGCCGATTCCGGGCACCGCTCCACCCCAATAGGAATTCATGCAATAGTGGAAGACCCCGACCTGCAGGACCACCAGTACGCCGCCGAACAACGCCGCCTCACGCGAGATCCAACCTTGCAGCATCCAACAAATTGCGCCGCACATCAGAGCCGTCCCGAGCCAGACGCCGATCCAGGGCTGGCCGAAAAACTTCTGTCCGAAGGCCAAGATCAGTCCCTGCATGGGAGGATACTTGGATGCGTAGCTCGGCTGCTGTAGAATTTGAAACGACTCGAAGTGTTCCCAGAATCGATGCGGTGGATTGGCGAGCCGGCCCGAAGCATACGTATCGGCCGCCAGCAGGTAACTGAATTCGTCATGGACGTAGGGCTTGGGAACGTGCATCCAGGGAAGCAGTGCGGCGCGAAGTCCGAGACTCAGGAAGAAAACAGCGGCGCATGCCAGAACGGGATTGTTGGCCAGGCGCCGATAGGCGCAGATAGCAGCCGAGGCCTTGTTGGGTCCGCTTTGCGAAGCGGCGGCGGGAGGCGCGGCAGTTACGGCGGAGTCAGACACTCCCTTGTTTATCGGCAGATCCCAAGCGCAGGTGCAGGCGGTCAGCGCTTAAAGACAGCCAGTGATGCGGAATGCAGTACCAGGGTGAAAACAAAGTTCGAAAAACCCAGGATGATGAACAGCAATCCCAGGATCGCGAAGTGGTGTGGAAAGCCGATGTCGCCCGCCAGCGTAAACCCGTAGCTCAGATATTGAGCGATCAATGGGGTCAGGCACACCAGGCCGCTCGATGTGAGCGCGACGCTAGCGATTACAGATCGGCTATAGCTGAAGACCCGCAGCCAGCGCGATCGCGCGCGCCCGCTGTAGTCGTGAAAAAGCTGGGATAGGCAGCCTAGATAGAAGCTTTGCAATCCAACCACGCTGAGCGTCGTACCGAGCAACATCCAGTACAGCGAAAGCGTATGGCGGCCGATCGAAAGGGGACCCGCGCTCAGGGGCAGCGTCAGCAGCAAGCCAACAGTGAACAGCGCGGCGCCCGGGCGGAGAGTGAAGAACTCGGCGCCATGCACCAGCATGCTGCGCAGGTTGATCCACCCTGCCAGCCAGGGCGAGAACCATCCGGCACGCTTGTGATGGCTGACGCGGCCGTCGCGATCCTTCAGAAAACGGACCGGCACCTCGGAGGTCCGGAGCTCCATCTGTACCGATTTCAGCACCATTTCCGAGGCGTACTCCCAGGAGTTGGATCGGATGTCCATCCGCACCAGTGCGTCCCGCGTGATTCCACGCATCCCGCAATGGATGTCGGAGAAGCTGCTCGAATAGAGACGATTCAAGATCCAGGTGGTCAGAGGCGTTCCGAAGTAGCGGTGCAAGGCGGGCATGGCACCCGGGCCAATGTGTCCTTTGAACCGCGATCCCATGATGAATTCCCGGCCTTTGCGGAACTCCGCGATGAATCCTCCGATTTCGCGGAAATCGTAGGTCAAGTCGGCGTCTCCCAGTAATACATATTTGCCCCGAATGAAGGGGATGGCGTCAATGTAGGCGCGGCCCAGACCGCGTTTGGGAGTCCGGAGAACGCGCGCGCCGGCCTCCAGGGCTTTTTGAGGCGTGGAATCGGTGGAACTGTCGACGATCAGGATCTCCCCGCGCACATTGGCGCGGTCCAGCCCGGCTTGGCACCAGGCGACAAACTCCGAGATAGTCAGTTCTTCATTGAGAGCGGGGATGACGATCGAAACCTCGGGATCGGCGATGTCCTGCCCCGGGATCAGGAGTTGTACGTCACCCGGCTGCGACGCAGCCAGGAGCGCCAGAACGTGTTCGGTGTTTCCTTCGAGAGTGGTCGCGATGGCGTGAGACTCCGAGCCGCCCATATCCATACATCGTCAATCGGATGCCCGACTTTAACGCGCGGCCGGAACCGGCTCGCGGTCCGCCAGATACCGGTCTAATTCCGACAAGCCGGCCGCCGACCCGACCTGGTAGAAGCGCTCGCTTACCTCGTATCCGGCCAACTGGCCGTCCAGACTAAAATGGTGCAGTAGCGTCGCAAGATCGAAAACCGGGGGAGTACGCTCCGCGAAAACATCGCTGGCGAAAACCTGGCGGGTAAAGCCCAACAGGCCGTAGTCGATGTAGTGCATTTCAGGAACGGTGCTTTTGTCGTAGAGCGCTACCCGTCCGCCTTCGTAAATTGCATTGCTGCGGTCCCAGCGGCCTTCGTTCCGAAGTACGGTCATCAGGGCGGGCAGACCGCTCGATTGAAATGCCTGCCACACAGGACCAAACCGAATCGGCAGAAATGAGTCGCCGTAGATTACCAGGAAGGATTCTTCAAGCACGCCTTGTTCGAATGCTAATCGCAGCGCTCCGCCGGTGCCGCGCAGCCGGTCGCCTTCGTCCACCCAACGGATGGATCGAACGGGACACGGCTCCATGGCCCAGTAGCGGCGAATCAAATCTCCACGGTGGCCGATGCAATAGACCACTTCGTTGACGCCTTGCGCCGCGAGCCAGTGGAGTTGGTGATGAGCGAAGGGCCGTCCGCGCACGGGCAACAGCGTCTTGGGACAGGTATCGGTAAGCGCTACGTTGCGCGATGGAGCGGATTGTCTTCGAAAACTTGGAAAGAACGAACAGGCCGACGAATGGGAGCAAAGAGCGTCGCGGGAGGATCAGTTGGCCGGTGGTGTGTGAAAGAACCAAGCGTCGGCATGAGTGCCGACGCGGCAGGCAAGAGTGCCTGCGCCACAAGTGTTATCGGTAAGGTGTCAGGTTTGGGGGGGATTGGTCCGGCTCTAGCAGCCAGGGCTGGCGATTCTTGAAATATTGGATCAGCGGGCGATCTTGATCTCGGCCCATTTCGCGGGCCCAAACGATGGGTTGGGCATCGATGTTGGCGCCATTCGTGACCCATTCTTCGTGGATCAGGTGGTCGGGAGAATAGCGGACTAGGACTAGCTTGGGGCCTGGGTCCTTTTGCAGGGTTCGGATTACTGCGTCCTTCGCTATGGCTAGCCTGGGGACTTCTTCGCCGGTTCGAAGATCGAGCACTTGGGTGGCGAAGTGGAATAGGAAGAGTGCAACTACAGCCATGGAGATGATAATCCCGGCCGGCTTCCATGCCCAGAGGCGGGTGAGCGTTTGCAGGAATCTCAGATAAAGCAGACATGCGATGCAGGCCACGTAGTGGGGCATGGTGCCCGCTAGCGGCGCAACCAGCGCGATCAATGAAGCACCGAGCAGGATTGCCGTGAGACGCTCTTCGGGGGTTTTGAGCCGGTACGGCCAGATCAGGAGTGGGATAAACAGCGGCCAGAATCCGAAGAAGAAATTGTAGAGGTCCGAGAGCCTGGCGAAGAATGAGCCAACAGGATCGGCCTGTGCGGCTTTCACCGCGTTTACGAACCACTCGGCCCAGAATTTGCGCATTACCGCGTGATGATAAACCGGCTCGGCATGCGCCTTGGACCAAATGAACAACGAGGTCACCGAGTATTGCTGTTCGTGAAGCTGATACGGCAGCGTGAGAGCGCTTCCGGTGACACGATAATTGTTGTTGGCCATGGCTGCGCCAGCGATTGCAACTACGGCCGCCGCTAATAATGCTGCACGCAGGCCTTTTCGCCGGACCGACCAGGCCAGCACTGCCACGGATATCAATCCGACCACCAGGAAATCGTAGGGGCGCGAGGTTAGTAGAATTGCTAGGCCGACACCCAGGGTCGCGCCGTGTTTAAATTCGCGGCGAAAAACGATTCGTGCAATTGCGCCGAACACTAGGGCGCCACCGATAGCTGGGACTGCGCCTCCGTAGTAAGAGTTCATCCAATAATCGAAAATGCCGAGGCGCATCATCACTAGAAGAGCGCCTAACAGCGCTAGCGACGGCGAGGTCCAGCCTTGCAACATCCAGCAAATTGCCGCGCACATTAGAGCCGTGCTGATCAGGACTCCTACCCATGGCTGGCCGAAGAATTTCTGGCCAAATGCCAACACCAGACCTGGAAGCGGCGGGTATTTGGAAGCGTAGGTGGGCTGCTGGATGACGTGGAAAGTCTCAAAGTGTTGCCAGAATGGGTGCGGAGGGTTCGTGACGCGTCCCGATGCGTAGGTGTCGGAGGCTAGGAGGTAGCTGAATTCGTCGTGAACGGCGGGCTCGGGGATGTGCATCCAGGGGAGCAGGGCGACGCGGATTGCGATGGTGAGGAGGAAGACGGCGGCGCAGTGGAGCGTTAGGTGGTTTGCGATCCAGGCACCGACTCCCTTACGGTCGCGGTTCGGTAGGGATGCGGCGGTCATACTCGAACGGGTTCGCGGTCGGCCAGGTAGCGGTCCAATTCCAGTAAGCCGGCCGCTGAGCCGACTTCATAGAAGCGCTCGGACACCTCGAAACCAGCCAACTGGCCGTCGAGACTGAGCTGGTGCAGGAGCGCCGCAAGATCGAAGGCCTCGGATGGCGCGCCGGCGAAAAGCTGACGCGTGAAGGCCAGCAGGCCGTAGTCGATGTAGCTCATCTCCGGCGTGTGATTCTTGTCGTATAACGCCACGCGGCCATTTTGGTAGATTGCGTTGCTTGAATCCCAGCGGCCTTCGTTCCGAAGAACGGTCATTAACGCGGGTTGGCGGCTGGCTTCAAAAGCCTGCCAGACTGGAGCGAACCTGACGGGCAGAAACGAATCGCCGTAGATCACCAAGAAAGATTCATCCAGAACGCCTTGTTCGAACGCTAGCCGCAGCGCACCACCGGTGCCGCGCAGCCGGTCGCCTTCGTCCACCCAACGAATGGATCGAACCGGACACGGTTCCATGGCCCAGTAGCGGCGAATCAAATCTCCACGGTGGCCGATGCAATAGACTACTTCGTTGACGCCTTGCGCCGCCAGCCAGTGGAGTTGGTGATGAGCGAAGGGCCGTCCGCGCACGGGCAATAACGTTTTGGGGCAGGTATCGGTCAGTGGACGCATGCGCGTTCCCAATCCGCCCGCGAGTATCACGCACTGCATGGAATGCCCTTAGAAGCCTTGAAGAATCGGTTGGCAGGCGAAAGCGCCTGCCCCACATGCGGTTCCATGGTCAATCCCTCGCCAGGAGCTTGGAGCCTTCATGATCGAAGGCGAAGCGAACTTCCCGGAGCCCTTCCCGCTGCATCGCGCCCCGCAACGCGTCCCGGTCCTCGGCATAGAACAGCAGGAAACCGCCGCCGCCCGCGCCCACCAGTTTTCCGCCTACTGCGCCGTTCTCGCGTCCGACGTCGTACCAACGATTGATTTTCTCGTTCGAGGTTCCAGGCGACCGTTCCTTTTTGTGCAGCCAATGCTCGTGCATCAGCTCTCCAAAACGGCGGACGTTGCCGGCCTCCAGCGCCAGCTTGATGCATTGGCCAAGCTGTTTGATGTAGTGCAGGTTATCGAGCATGGCCGCATCGCCCATTTCCGAGCGCGTTTTCTGATCGTCCAGCACGACCGAGGCATTGCGCGAATAGCCGGTGAAGAACATCAGCAGATGCTCTTCGAGATCGTACAAGGTTCCGTTACTGATGTTCAGCGGGTTGACCTTCACCTCGCCATCTTGCAGAAACTCGAAGCAGGCCAGGCCGCCATAAGCAGCGATGTATTGATCCTGCTTGCCAACCGGCTCCTGCAGAGTCTCGATTTCGATCTTGCAGGCTTCTTCAGCCACTACCGCCGGGTCGACATATTTGCGCTTTAAGGCGTGTACGGCACGCAGAAGGCCGACGGTGAATGCTCCGCTTGATCCGAGGCCGGTGCCGGCCGGAATATCGGCCATACTGACGATTTCGATGGGCGCCGGCACTTCGTGGAGACGCAGCACCTCTCGGATGAGCGAGTGCCGAATTTCATCGATTGAAACCGCGTGCTCGAGCGAAGAATATTTCAGGAAATATCCGCCGCCGAAAGTCTCATTGATGCCAACGTAGATATGTTTGTTGATGGCGGCCGCGATGACGAACCCCCCATGGTTGCGGTAATAGGACGGCAGGTCGGTGCCGCCGCCGCCGATGGAGATTCTCAAGGGAGTGCGCGAGATGATCATGTGGGCGCGAGCGTGTCTAAGGGGTTTATCGGCAGCTTGGGGGGGTTGGATTAGGCCACGGATGCACACGGATGGACACGGATAAAACGAATTTCTTATCTGTGTGCATCCGTGTGTATCTGTGGCTTAAGAAGTGCGCTTGCCAGGATGCTCAGCTTCTCCCAGGTTGGGACGCGGATGCGGTGGTCTAGGACGGCGAAATTGGACTGCTCGATGCGGAAGAGTAGGCGCCGGTAGATCTCTATCAGGGCCCAGAGGGAGCGGCGGCTGTTTTTGTGGACTAAGCCGATTAGCGGTCGGGATTCTTCGTAGTAGGCTCGCGCGCGGGTGGCTTCGAAGCGTAGCAGCTCTATGAAGTTTGCGTTGTACTGCGCGAGATTTGCGCCGAAGCGCTGGATGTCTTCGGCTGGGATGTAGATGCGGTGGTTTTCGCGGTCCTCGCGGATGTCGCGCAGGATATTGGTTAGCTGGAACGCGATGCCGCACTTTTCGGCCAGCGCTAGGGCTTCTGGGTTGTCGAAGCCGAAGATGTGGATTATGGTTAGGCCTACTACGCTGGCTACTTGGTAGCAGTAGCGGTAGAGCTCGTCGAAGGTTTGGATTGCGCGGGGTTCGAGATCCTGGCTGACGCCGTCGATCATTTCGTGGAAATATTTGTGGGGGATGTTGTAGCGCTTCACTGTGTCGTGGAAGGCGGGCCAGAGGGGGTTCGGGGGATAGTTGCCGGTGAGGGCGCGGTCCAAATCTTTTCGCCATTGGTTGATTGCTTCGCTTGACGCGGCTTCGCCTTCGCTGATGTCGTCGCAGTAACGCATGAAGGCGTAGATGGCGCACATGGCGTCTTTTTGTTCCTTTGAGAGCAGGAGGAAGGAGTAGTAGAAATTTCTGGCGCGGGTGCGGGCTATGCGGCGGCAGAAAAGGTAGGAGGCGCGGAGATTATTCACTGCGTTCACACGAGTGTGAACGCGGCACGCAGGAGTGCGTGCGCTACGAGCCCAATTCTGTCGGCTTTGGAGACCTTGGGTCGGGCTGCTAGGACGTTGTAGTTTTGTTGTTCGATTTTCTTCAGCACGCGCATGCCGCCGCGGCTGAAGAGTTCCAGGTCTAGCGCTAAACGGCGGTTGACCATTTTGACTAGTGGCAGGCCTTCCAGGAAAAGCTTGTGGGCCACTGCTACTGCTTCGCGCATTACGGCTTGGAAGGCTGGATTGAACCGATGCGCGGCTAGATCTTCGACTGTGTAGCCATGCTTCTGGAACAGACCTAGCGGGAGGTACACGCGATCTTTCGCAAAATCCACTGTGACGTCCTGCCAGAAGTTGGCGAGTTGGAGGGCGGTGCAGGTGGCGTCCGATAAACGGTCGCGTTCGGGATCGTCGTATCCGCATAGACGCAGGACCAGACGGCCTACCGGATTCGCAGAGCAACGGCAATAGGCGAACAGCTCATCCCAATTCTGATAGCGCGCGACGCGTTGATCCTGCTCGAAGGCGCTGATCAGATCGGAGAAAAGCTGGATCGGCAAATCGTACTTACGGGCGGTGCCTTCTAAGGCCACAAACACGGGATGATGGACCCGGCCTTGATACATGGCTTCGAGTTCGGTGCGCCACCAGGCCAGCAGGCGGAGGCTCTCGGCGCGGTCGCCAATTTCATCGCCCAGATCGTCGGCCCAGCGGCAGAACGCATAGACGTTATAGAAGTCCTGGTGCAGGCGTTTCGGCAGTAGGAAGGAAACGACGTGGAAATTCTCGTAGTGATGCGTGGCGAGCCAGCGCGTGTATTCTTCGGCGGCGGGTACGGTATAGCTATCGTTCAGCGCCTCCGGCGAGTTTACAAACTCCTTGGGGGCGAGCTGGGACACTACGGTATGATGGCGGTCTTCATGTGACCGTTGTGGCTCATCAAGTGGCGCATCACTTCCAGCAGATTGGTGAGCGGCTCAACACGGTTCACAAAATCGCGCGCCGTGATCACCTGGCGGCTTACGAACTCGAGCGCCTTCCGAATGTGGGCCGGCGTGTGGTGGAAACTTGCCTTGCAGGTGATTTCGGAATAGTGCAATAGCGAGGTGTCCATGTTGATGTGGCTGTCGTTGGGGCAACCACCGAAGAAATTCACGGTTCCACCTCTGCGAAGCAGCCGCACGGCCGTTTGCCAGGCATCCGGATGCCCCACGGCTTCAATGGCGATGTCGGCGCCACGTCCTTCCGTCAAATCCCGAACTTGCTGCACGGTCTCGTCCGTTTCGCCGGAGATCAGCAGTTCGTCAGCGCCCATGTGCGCCGCGCGAGTGAGCTGCGTTTTGCGGCGGCCAATGGCGATCACTCTCGCGCCGTAGGCTTTGGCCAGCCGGACAAACATCAGGCCGATAGGACCGAGTCCTATTACGGCTACGTTGTCCCCCTTGGCGATGGAAGTCTCATCCAAGCCGCGCAGCACGCAAGCCAGCGGTTCTATCAACGCCGCGTCCTGATAGCTCACGTGGCTGGGTATTTCATACATGTTGCGTTCGACAATCCTAGAGGGAATGCGAATGTACTCAGCGTAAGCACCGTTGTTGAACAGCAGATCGTCGCAGAGATTTTCGTTACCGCGCTTGCAATAGAAGCATTCGAGACAAGGCGCCGAATTGGCCGCCACCACTCGTTGACCGATTCGGAAGCCTTTGACATCCGGCCCCATGGCGACAATATCCCCCGCCAGTTCGTGACCGAACAACGCCGGTGGGACGATCATGCGAGCGTGGTAACCGCGGCGGAACACCTTCACGTCGGTACCGCACGTGAGGGCAGCCTGCACGCGGACTAGCACATCGCCGTTGGAAATCTTCGGTACTGATACCTCCTCTATCTGCAAGTTTTCCTTGCCGTAGAGGACGGCGGCAATCATCTGTGTGTTCACTAAGACCACCTCTGAGGCTGAACTATAATTTTCAACGATTTAGGCTCCGGATGCAACGCGAGGTCGATTCCGGCCCGTATCTCATTCAAAGCAAAGCGGTGCGAGATCAGGTCTTCAACAGGTAACAGACCGCTAAACACAAGGTCGGCAGATTCCTGCTGAAGATCCACTGAGGCGCTATACGAGCCGAAGATCACGCGTTCACCCACGCAAACATCGGCTCCTGAAACCTCAATACGCTCATGGTGTGACGTTTGTGCGAACAAAAGAATACGGCTTCCGGGACGGGAATAACGCACGGCCTGCTCCACGATGCCGGGAGCGGAAGCCGCGATAATCACGCTATCAGCGCCGCGGCCGCCCGTCATCTCCATAATACGGTCGAGCAAGGCTGGCTCGCGCGGATCGAAGGCGCCTGCTGCACCTAGGCGAACCGACAGCTCGCGGCGGAAAGGCATGGTGTCGGTTGCGAGCAGCGTGGATCCGTAGCGCTTCACCAGCATGGTGAAAAGCAAACCGATGGGTCCCTGGCCCAGTACTACCACTACATCTTCAGGCTTCGGATCAAGTTGGACCACGCCTTTGAGGCAGGTATTGAGAGGCTCGACGAAACTGGCGCGGTCAAAGGAAACGCCGTCCGGGATCTTTTCCACTCCGCGGCGGACGATCCAATCCATGATGCGAACGTACTGAGAGAATCCGCCGCCGGCGGGTTCATATCCGGCCGTCACGCCGACCTTTTTATAGACGGGGCACTGAGCGTACAATTTGTGCCGGCAGTAGAAGCATTCCATACAGGGAATGTGGTGGAAGACGATCACGCGGTCGCCGACGGTGTAGTTGCAAACACCCGCGCCTACCGCTGCGACTACGCCGGCTGTCTCATGCCCGAAAATGCGCGGCGGGGCGAGCAGGTTGTGTTCAATTTTCTTGAGATCGGTATGGCAGATGCCGCAGCTTTCCACGCGGATCAGCAGCTCGCCTGGGCCGATGGTGGGGGTCGGGATGGCTTCTACAGAGATCTTGCTATCGCCGGTGTAGACCGCTGCGTTCATCGTAATTGGGGCGGCGATGAGTTCAGAATCGAGTATCGGCAATGAAGTCCCCTAGCGCCTGGGAGGCGTTTTTACATGTTTTGTTCAGCTTTATGAGCTTCGGAAATACCGTTGGGCTGCGGAAAGCCGCAGCTACGATTTTGGATCGGCTGAAGCGGCCACTGGAATCGCGCATGGCGTTGAAATCCAGAGGCATGTTTTCGTCTGCTGTGTCGGTGACTACGCGGATCGAGTAGAAGGGCAGGTTATATTCTTTGGCTTTCGCCGCTACCGCGGCGGCTTCCATTTCGATTGCGGCGGCGCCGGTTTTGCGGAGTTGGGATTTTTCGGATGCGGTGACAGCGACGCGGTCGATGGAGAGGAGAGTGCCGGATTTGTGGGGGTTGGGGTTAGCAGTGCTAAAGGCACCGACTCCCTCACGGTCGCGGTTCGGTATGGTGTCGCTGGGTGTGTGGTGGGTAAGTATTTCTGTGGCTACAAAGATGTCGGACAGCTTTAGCGCTGGATCTAATGCGCCGCAAAAGCCTGTGCTTACCAAACCGGTCAACCTCTCGCGTCCTTTCGCAATCTCTACTGCTTGGCCTGCTAGCTTTGGGCCGGGGCCGTTGGCTACTAACAACGCCGCCCTGCCGTTCAGCCAGATTTTCCTGGCGAAATCCAGCGGCCAGTCCAGCTTGACTACTCTCTCCGCATGGCGCAGGAGGCCCGAGAATTCGCGAGCCTCCGCCGCCACGAATGCCAACAATTAAACGTAACCATTCGCCCGAAACCAATCGACGGCGCGTTTGAGTGCGCCATCCACCGGGCCGGGATTGAATCCCAATTCGCGCTTCGCCTTGTCCGACGAAACGAACATTTTCACCTTGGCCATCTTTACCGCATCCAACGGCGCACGCGGCTCCTGGCCCGTCAGATTGGCCCAACCGGTACTCGCAAGTCCGGCCGCGTAAGCCACAGAGTACGGTATTCGCCAGCGCGGGACCTTTCCTTCACTGATGCGCGCCAAGCGTCCCAGGATTTGTTCCAACGTCAGATTCTCGCAACCCAATATGTAGCGTTGGCCTGGCTGGCCGCGCTCGGCTGCCAGCAGATGACCTTCGGCGGTGTCCTCTACATCCACGACGTTCAGACCTGTGTCGACAAATGCCGGCATGGCGCCTTTCAAATAGTCCACCACGATTTTGCCGGTCGGTGTGGGTTTAAAGTCGTGATCGCCCATGGGCGCGGTCGGATTTACGATGACCACCGGAAATCCTGAAGTGGCGAATTCGATGGCCACCTGCTCAGCCTGAAATTTGGACCGCTTATAGGCCCCGGTCATTTGTTCGAGACGCACCTCCACGTCTTCGCTGCCCGGCTGATCCTTGCGGATCCCGATGCAGCCCACGGTGCTGGTATAGACGACCCGGTCCACTCCGGCTTTGCGCGCCGCGGTCAACAGATTTCGCGTACCCTCGACATTCGAGCGGTAAAGCTCAGCCGGATCCTTGGCCCACAGCCGGTAATCGGCTGCGATGTGAAACACCAGCCCGCATCCCGTCACAGCGCGCTCCAAAGATCCGGAGTCGCGCAAATCTCCAGTTACGACTTCCAAGTCTAATTCGCGGACTTTACTCGTGGGCCGAACCAAGGCCCGCACGGTGTGCCCGCGAGTGAGCAACTTTCTGGCTACATGCCACCCGATGAAACCGGTCGCCCCGGTAACCAGAGTTGGCTTCACTTAATTCAAGTTCTATCGAAACGCCCAAGTCATCAGCTTGAACGTATCGCCAAGTTTCGAATTGATTCCGAGCGCTGCCGAAGGCTCGAAACCGCAATGCACCATGCAATCGTCACATCTCGGATCGTTACCCGCTCCGTAGTTCTCCCACTGGGTTTTGTTCATCAGCTCTTCAAACGTCTTGTAATGACCGTCCGTGATCAAGTAACACGGACCTTTCCAGCCCTTCACGTTGTATGTAGGATTGCCCCAGGCCGTGCAGGGATAGTCGCGCTTGCCTTGCAGGAATTCGAGATAAGTGGGCGTGCTGAATAATGGGAACCGTCCGGCCAGCTTGTCGATGTTCTTGAACTTTTCGTGGATATCGTCGCGCGTCATGAAAATTTCGCGATCGTTCACCGATGAGTAACCATAAGCCGGTGAAATGGTGTGGCCGTCCACCTTGAACTGCGCCAGATACTCAAACATCTCTTCGATCTCGTTCATGTCCGTCTCTTTGTAGACGGTGGTGTTGGTGCAAACGCGGAAACCGGCCTGCTTGGCGGCCTTGACGCCTTGGATGGCTTCGCGGAAGACGCCTTCGCGCTCCACGGCGATGTCGTGGTTCTTCTCCATGCCGTCCAGGTGCACGTTAAAGAAAAATTTGTCAGCGGGTTTGAATTCTTTCAGACGCTTCTGGATGAACATCCCATTGGTGCACAGATAAATGGTCTTGTTCTCCTCAACCAGTTTCGCAGTCAGCGGCCCGAGCTCGGGGTACAGCATCGGCTCGCCACCGCAGATGGAAACAATGGGCGCGCCGCATTCGTGAACCGCATCCAGGCACTGCTGGAGCGACAGCTTCTGTGTGATGGTGGACTCGTATTCCCTTATGCGCCCGCACCCAGTGCAGGTCAGGTTGCAGGTATGCAGCGGCTCCAGCATCAGCACCAGTGGAAACCGCTTGTTGATCATCGGGTGCGGCTTGCGGTCGGCGCCGGTATGGGTGTAGACAATCCGGAACGGGTTGGACGCGTCCGGGGCGGTCACCACAGTCTTCTGCCACTCCGGATTCGGGCGGAACTTGTTGCGGGCGATATAGCTCGCCATGCCCGCCGTCATCGAAAGGGGAAATCTCATTTAGTCTTGTCCTCGGGAGCCAGATTTTATTCGGAGGCCAGGTTCTTTTGTTCTGAGGCCAGGATCTTTTGTTCTCAGGAAGGTGTTAAGGGCCAGCAACGGGAAGGAATTCCGGTACAAGTGGTAGCACAGGTAGAAAACCTGAGGGAATCCGGTGCCGGTGGCCAGGTGTTCGTCCCAGGTTCCGTCGCTTTTCTGCGTACGGACCAGGTAATCCATGCCGTCCAGCAGGCTGGTGCTGGTGGTGTCGCCGCCTGCGAGCAATGCCAGGACGGCCCAAGCGGTTTGGGAAGGTGTGCTGGACGCCGCGACGTAGGTTCCTTCCTTGTAGCTCTCGCAGCTTTCGCCCCAGCCGCCATCGAAGTTCTGGATGGCGCGCACCCATTCGAGCGCGCGCTGGATGTAAGCTTCGCGGTCGCTGATACCGGCTGCTTGCAAACCACGCAACGCCAGGAACGTGCCGTATACGTAATCCACACCCCAGCGTCCGTACCAGCTTCCGTCTTCTTCCTGCGTACGCACCAGGTACTCGATACCGCGTAGAATGGCCGGATGCGATTGGTCCGTCCCATAAGCGCACAAAGCCTCGAGCACACGGCCCGTGATATCCGGGCAAGTGGGATCGAGCATTGCGTTGTGATCGGCGAAGGGAACAAAGCTGAGAGGGCGCCAGTTGTTGTCGACATCAAACGCTGCCCAACCGCCGTCCTTGGATTGCATGTCGAGCAGCCATTGGATGGCCCGGCGCTCGCACGCCTGCTGCTCGGCCGGCCGGGACGCGTGGGAGCGGCTCAAGCCCAGCAACACTTGCGCAGTGTCGTCGATATCCGGATAAAACTCGTTGGCGAATTCGAAATACCAACCGGAGGGTTGCGTCTTCGGGCGTTTTACCGACCAATCGCCCTTGCGCCGCACTTCCTTGGTGAGAAGCCAGTCGGCGCACTTGCGCAGCGCGTTCTCAGGAGGCTCGGGTGATTCGCCCAGTGCATAAGCCGCGATTCCGGAATCCCAAACCACAGAGAAGCAGGGCTGGAAAAAGAAGCGCCGGCCGTCTTCCACCATAAGACCGTCAAACTGCTTTTGCGCTTCCACGCGATCCGGATGATCGGGCGGGTAGCCTAACAGATCGAGCGCCATGATGACGTACATCATGGGTGGATAAATGGCGCCCAAGCCGTCGGTATAGCGGGTGCGTTCGAGGATCCACTGCTCGGCTTTGTGAATCGCATGCCGGCGCACGGCCTTCGACCCGTGGTTCTCCAGAAGCTTCAGCATCCTATCGATCCGCAAAAACACATTGCGCCAGGTGAAGCTCTCGCGGCTGCGTGGAAATTCCGGATGCCCGCCGGCCAGGAACAGCTCCTTCAGGTTGAATCCTTCCGGGACCGGCCGCTTGGGATTCATGGAATGCACGATCGAAAGCGGGATAACTATTGCGCGGGTCCAGGAAGACATCTGGTAGATGAACCTGCCGAGCAGCATGATCTCGGGCGGAATGGAGGGGCAATCCTCGCGCGGATAGAGTTCGAACAGGCTGAGGTTCACCTTGACGTAACTGTTAGCCGATTGAATCCCGCCGAGCGCCAGGATTCGTTCCCTTGCCCTTGTCAGATGCGGATCGTCATAAGCCACTCCGGCGAGTTTGAGTGAGAAGTAGGCCTTGATGGTGGCGTTCAAATCCGCCGGACCTTGCGGGTAGATATTGAAGCCACCATCAGGCAATTGCCGCGCCAGAATGGAAGCTGCTGCCCGGTTGATCCTGGGCCGCGTTGGAGGATCCCATACGCCATTGACCGGCGGATGGAGCCAAAGCTGCAACAGGATGTAATCCGCTTCGAGAGTGGTGTCGGCGGTAAGCTCGCCCATCCAATAGCCGGGCTGGTGCTGCGTACGCAGGAAATAGTCGACCGTGCGCGCGGCCGCTTTGGACGTTCCTGCCAGCAACGAATCGGCAACCTGAAGCTGCGGCATCATATGGTGGCTATGGTGGTCAGTTTCAAGGCGGAGCGTTCCAGGTCAGAAGGCAGATGGAATCGAACGTCTTCTTCTTTTAGTTCCATCTCTTCCATAAAATCGAAGCCAAATTGCGTCTCAAGCGACTGGATCAGTTCCTGCACCAGGTTTTCTGGGGCGGATGCCCCGGCTGTAACGGCTACTGTTTGGATGCCTTCCAGCCACGAAGGGTTCACCTCCCGGCTGTCATCCACAAGATAAGCCGGTACGCCTTCATTCTCACAGACTTCCACCAGACGGCGCGAATTCGAACTGTTTTGTGACCCTACCACCAGTAGTACGTCCGTGAGAGGTACTACGGCTTTGACGCCTAGCTGGCGATTCTCGGTTGCATAGCAAATGTCCTGAGTTTTCGGTCCCTTGATGGCGGGGAAACGCTCCTGGAGGCGGGCGACGATGTCCTTGGTTTCATCCAGACTCAGCGTGGTTTGGGTGAGATAGGACATCTTCTTGGGGTCTTTCACTTCCAGCCGGTCGACATCTGCGACGGAAGAAACCAGCATAGTGGATTCGGGCGCTTCTCCCAGCGTGCCAATCACTTCGTCATGGCCGGAATGTCCGATCAAAATGATCGTATAATCCTGACGGGCGAAGCGGACCGCTTCTAAGTGGACCTTGGTTACTAGCGGGCAAGTAGCGTCAATCACCTGGAGGTTCCGCTGTTTTGCCTCGTCGCGTACGGCCGGGGAAACGCCATGGGCGCTGAAGATAACCCGCGCGCCCTCCGGCACTTCGCTCAGCTCATCCACGAAGATGGCCCCAGCCTGGCGAAGTTCATCCACAACGTGGCGGTTGTGCACAATCTCTTTGCGCACGTAAACCGGCGCGCCATAGAGGTTTAGGACGATTTTTACGACATCGATCGCCCTTACGACGCCTGCGCAAAACCCGCGGGGTCTTAATAGGATGATCTTCTTACCGGGACTGCCGTTTTTCACCTCACCCATTGGGATTTATTATAGCAGCCTGTAGCGGATGGCGGACACTAGGGAGGGGCTAGGGCTGACCGGGTGGGTGTAGCCTGCTGTAACTTTGTTTTTGAACGCATTCAAAATTTATCTTGACGGCAGCGCGGCTTGAGCTTATTCTGTTCTTGAACATGTTCAAAAGAATCTAAAAGGAGAATCCAATGTTCATCGTCTACAGCTATTTCGTTTATCTGGCCATCAGTTTAAGTGTTACCGTTTGGGTGGCCAAAACCCTGCACCGGCGCGGACGGGTATTCCTGGTGGATGCTTTTCACGGCCAGCAGGAACTGGCGGACTCCATCAATCACCTGCTGGTGGTGGGTTTCTATTTGATCAACGTCGGCTATGTGGTCTTCGCTTTAAAAAGTACGGAGAACCCCGCCAACCTGCGACAGGCCATCGAACTGGTGAGTGACAAGTTGGGATTAGTACTACTGGTTCTGGGCGGGATGCACTTCTTCAACCTGTTCGTTTTCTCGCGAGTTCGAAGGCGTGCGCAAGAGAGCGTGGCACCGCCGCCGTTTCCCCCCGACGCCTTATTGACAGCCTCGCCACATCCGCAAGGGAGCTAACCGGATGCGATATCTAACCGTGGTGTATGACCAGCAATGCGGGCTTTGCACTCGACTGGGCGAATGGCTAGGCGCACAGCCGAAATGGATCGGTATACGGCTACTTCCATCCAATCTGGGCGCCGACACATATCCAACGCTGGCGCCTCGCATCGCCCGCGAAGAACTGGTAGTGGTGAGTGACGATGGCGGGGTATACCTAGGTGACCATGCCTGGCTCATGTGCCTGTACGCGCTGAAGCACTACCGGAGCTGGGCAAAGCGGCTCTCCAGTCCGGCGTTGCTGCCTTTGGCGCGTTCAGCTTTCGCGATCCTATCAGCCAACCGCCTGAAGATATCAGGATGGCTACAACTGAAGAGTGACGACGAACTGGCGGTCGAGCTTAGCGCCGTACAGCCTCCGAGGTGTCATGGAAGCGGCGCCTAAGACCGCCGGACGTGGTACTCCCAAGGCGGAGGAGACCCGCTCGCGAATCCTTTCCGCGGCGCTCGGACTATTCCGCGAACGCGGGTTCGACGAAACCACCATGCGCGATATTGCGAGCGCGGCGGAGGTAGCGATCGGCGCCGCGTACTACTATTTCGAATCGAAGGAAGCGCTCGTCATGGCATTCTACGGCGAAGCCAGCCAAACCATGCACGATCAGATCGAGGCGGCCTTGGGAAGAAAAGTAGACCTGAAGGCGCGTTTGCGCGCAGTGATCGACGTCAAGTTCGAATACTTCGGGCCCAATCGCAAGTTTCTAGGCGCACTGCTGCGACACGCCGCGGATCCGGAGCATCCGCTTTCGCCTTTCAGCTTGCAGACGCGCGATATCCGTGAGCGGGACATGCAGCATTTTTCGAGCGCCCTCGAGGGAAGCAATCTGAACGTCCCTGATGATGTTAAGCCGCATCTACCGAATTTACTCTGGCTATATCAAATGAGCCTGATTTTGTTTTGGATCTACGATCGCTCGCCCGGGCAGCAGCGTACCGAAAAGTTGGTGGAAAAGAGCATCGGGATTGTGGCTGGCGTTCTGAAACTCTCGAAGTCGCCGTTCTTGCGGCCGGTGCGGAGAATGGCTATCGAACTTTTGGAGGCGGTGTCGGATAACGGGGCGCCCGCGGGCACACCCGTGATGCGGTAGGCAGACGGCCGAAGGCCGCAACGACGGCGAGGGCAGTCCGAATCCCATTATATCGTTTTTGGTATATTGAAGAATGTGCTGGACGGTCGAGACTCTAAACGAAACCGTTGATGCAGAAGTCGAGGCGTGCCTGAAGACATGCGGGCGAGGCTGGCGCGTATCGCGAAGCTCATCGAGGAGAAGGGTCTGGAGCGCGTGGGTGAGCCGCACGTGAAGCACGTTGAGGGACGCCTGTGGGAAATGCGGCTGAAGGGCCGGAGCGGAATTTCGCGAGCGCTGTACGTGACGGCCCGTTGGCCGGCGCGTGGTGATTGTCCGGGTCTTCGTGAAGAAAACGGAGAATGACATGGCCTTGTCTCGGGCGAAATCGGTTCGTTGATGGAGGTGTAGCAATGGCACGCATATCTGACCTGCACAAGAAGTGGATGAAGGAGCCGAAGTACAAGAAGGCCTACGACGCTCTTGAGGAGGAGTTTGCGCTAGCGTCGGCCGTGATGGATGTGCGGAGCCGCGCTGGCCTTACGCAAGGGGAACTGGCCCGGAAGATGGGCACGACCCAGCCCGTGGTTGCCCGGCTGGAAAGCGGACGCTCGCGGCCGTCGATGCGGACGCTGGAGCGTTTGGCGGACGCGACCGGGTCGCGGTTGCTCATCAGTTTTGAGCCACGTAAGGCAAAACGGCGGGCGGGCTGATAGCTCAGGAGGCAGAAGGCAGAAGGCAGAAAGCAGAAGGCAGAAAGCAGAAGGCAGAAGGCAGAAAGCAGAAGGCAGAAGGCAGAGGGCAGAAGGCAGAAGGCAGAAGGCAGAAAGCAGAAGGCAGAAGGCAGAAGGCAGAAGGCAGAAAGCAGAAGGCAGAAGGCAGAAGGCAGAAAGCAGGAACCAGGAACCGGTTCTACTTCGCGATTCCTAGCTTTTTCATTTTCGATTGCAGCGTGGTACGCTTCATGCCTAGCTTGGCGGCTGCGCCGTTCGGGCCGCCTACTACTCCGTTAGAGCGTTCCAGGACGCGGCGGATGTGGTCGCGCTCAGCTTCTTCCAGCGTCACTGGTGACGCGGTCTCGGTGGAGGCGGCACGCAACTCGGCGAGCGGGATTTGGAGTGTGGTGCCGCGCGTCAGGATGACCGCGCGCTCGATCAGGTTTTCCAGTTCCCGCACGTTGCCCGGCCATGCATACCGGACCAGGGCATCCATGGTCTCCTGCGAAATGCTTTCCACGTGTTTGTTCATGCGGCGCGCGAACTTCTGGGTAAAGTAGCGAACCAGCTTGGGAATGTCATCGACACGCTCGCGCAGCGGCGGCACCGAAATCGGAAACACGCTCAGCCGGTAATAAAGATCGGTCCGGAACTGGCGTTCGTTGATCATTTGCGCCAGGTCGCGATTGGTGGCGGCTACCAGCCGCACGTCCACCTTGATGGTCCGCGTGCCTCCCAACCGCTCGAACTCGTGCTCCTGCAAAGCGCGCAACAATTTCGGCTGCAATTCGAGCGGAATATCGCCGATCTCATCCAGAAACAGCGTTCCTTTGTTGGCTAATTCGAAGCGGCCGGCCTTTTGCATGATGGCGCCCGTAAAGGCGCCTTTTTCGTGGCCGAACAGCTCGCTTTCCAGGAGCCCGGTGGGGATGGCCGCGCAGTTCAGCTTGACAAACGTCCGCTCCCGGCGGCTGCTCAGGTCGTGAAGCGCGCGCGCGATCAGCTCCTTTCCAGTGCCTGTTTCTCCCAGGATCAGAACCGAAGCATCTGTCGGCGCAACGGTTTCCACTTGGTCGAGGACGCTCCGGAACTGTGGGCTATCGCCAATAATCTCGCCGAAGTTCCGATCGGTCCGGATTTCATCCTGCAGATATAATTTTTCTTCGGCTAATTGGTCCTTTAGTTGGCCGATTTCCTGGTAGGAAGTGGCATTTTCGATGGCGATGGCGGCCTGGCCGGCTACCTGGCTCAAGAAATCGATGTCCGAATCGCTGAAAGCGCGTTCCCGCGTGCTACCGACGTTGAGCGTACCCAGCACATGCCGGCGCGTAATCAACGGGAGGCAGCAGATGGATTTTAACCCCGCCTTGGCAAGCCGCTGGACTATTGGAGAAGAGACTCGCGCCAGAGCATCGGCATCCAGAATGACTGGGCGCCGGGTTTCCACAGCTTCGCCGGCGGGCGTTTCGCTCATCGCGGCGGTGGCGCCTTCTTCGAGAACGCCGCCGGGTCCGTCAAACACCAACGCGTG
>CABEDY010000183.1_pt1 | contig 30074 bp, 26 predicted proteins | sample 3423171 | NCBI WGS metagenome assembly CABEDY01 (sample SAMEA5534333, study PRJEB31848) | metagenome | biome: tundra; feature: field; material: soil | place: USA | collected 2013-05 | depth 0.15 m | reverse complement strand
CCCTGGACCGCAGCCGACGCCCTCGTCGGCTTGCCGGGTTTTGAAGGAAGCTGATTCCGTTGGCGAAGAGCGGGTCCAGGGGGACCCGCGCAGACCTGGGGGTCTGCCCCACTATGACGGCACAATCCCCAGTTTTGGGAAAACTAAATGACATTGGGATGCCATCCTGCGCGCGGGTTGTTAACCCGCGCATTTTAAGGCGCCGCGGCCTCACCTCAACCCGCGCTGCTTCAGATACGCAATTAAATCCGCCGGGTAATCGGTCAGGATGGAATCCACGCCCGCCGCGATCAGCGGGTCCCATTCTGCAGGCTCGTTGGCTACCCAGGGCAGCACCTGCAATCCCGCGGCGTGCGCGGCGCGTACCTGTTCCCCAGTAACGAAACTAAAGAGAGGCGAGATGATTCCGGCGCCGGATTCCTTGCCGATCTTGACGAAATCGAGGTTCGGACCCATGGACAAAGCCGACAGTTGAATTCTCGGCTCGAGTTTTTTCATCGCGATCAGGGTCCGGAAATCGAAGGATTCTAGAATTACGCGCGATTCCAGATGACGCTTGCGGATCTCCTCCAGCACCATCCGGGCGAACTCCTCGGGAGGCGGCGTCATCTCCGGCCCTTGGAGCATGAGCGCACGCGCGTGCCGATCCAGAACTTCGCCGGCGGGCTTTGGTTGCGCCACCGACAGCACCATCGCGCGAGCTTCCTCCAGCGTCAGTCTCCGTGGAATGATCTTGGTTTCGATGTTGAATGAAAACTTGCCTCTGGGAGCGAGCGCGAAGACTTCGTCAAGCGTCGGCATGCGCGTGCCGGGCACGGTCCGTTGACGCGGGAAACCGGGAATAGGAGTAGCGCCGCAATCCCATTGTCTGATTTCCGCCAGCGTCAGTTCACGGATCACGGCGTCAGACTTCGATCCCGTGCAGTAGGGCGGATGGAGAATCGGATCGTGCGAAATCACGATCACGTTGTCTTTGGTGACCGGCATGTCCATTTCGATCACGTCGGCGCCGGCAGCGATCGCGGATTCGAAGGAAGGCAGCGTATTTCCTGGCAGCATTCCAGCCGCGCCCATCTCGCCTTGCACCTGGATCGTCCTCTGTGCGCCGGCCGCAAGCACGGCCAGCACCGGCAATCCTACGATCGCTATTCGCAGCATGACGCGAGTATACCCTGTGTTACCGCAAACCTAAGTTCCGCATCAGCCGGTACAAGTAATTCGGATTCACGCCCAGCAGCTTGGCCGCCGCGGCGTGATCGCCTCGGGCTTGCTCGAACGCCCGGGCGATGGCTTGCCGCTTGGCTTCGTCAATCGCGCCCTGCAGCGGCATGCTCCGGCTCACGCCGGCGGCGCTCGCAACCTCGCGGATGGTTTCCGGCAGGTCTTCGAGCTGGATCATGTCGCCCGAGCCCAGCACCACCGCGCGCTCGATGGCGTTTTCCAGCTCTCGAATATTGCCTGGCCACTCGTAGCGCAATAGATACGGTTGCACTTCGGGTGAAATGCCGGTGATCCGGCGGCCGCACTGCTCGCCGAACTTGGCCGCAAAGTGCATAGCCAGCGGCAGAATGTCGGAGGGCCGGTTTCGCAGCGCCGGTGTCTTGAGGGTCACCACGTTCAGCCGATAGTACAGATCCTGACGAAACCGCCCGGCCTTCACCTCCTCCTCGAGATTGCGATTGGTCGCGGCAATAAGCCGTATGTCCAGCTTGACCGGTTGCGTGCCGCCCACGCGTTCCACTTGGCGCTCCTGCAATACCCGGAGCAACTTACCCTGCAATTGCAGCGGCATTTCGCCGATTTCATCCAGGAATACCGTGCCGCCATTCGCGAATTCCAGCCGGCCCTTCTTTTGAACCACCGCTCCCGTAAAAGCGCCTTTTTCGTGGCCGAACAGCTCGCTCTCGAGTAGCGTTTCTGAAAGCGCCGCGCAATTGATGGCCACGAATGGGTTGCTGGCTCGCGAGCCGCTCTGGTGGATGGCGCGCGCCGTCAGTTCCTTGCCCGTGCCGGTTTCTCCCAGGATCAATACCGTGGAGTTGGTTTGCGCGGCGCGGGCGATGTTGCGCTGCAACTCGCGCAGCGGTGCGCTGTCGCCGATCATATGATGGTCTGGATGCAGTTCCGCTTCGAGACGCTCATTCTCCGTCTCCAGCCATTCCAGTTGAAACGCGTTCTCCATGGCCATGGAGGCGAGTTGCGATATGGCCACCAGAAGCTGCAGGTGCGTCTCCCGGAATGCCGAGCCTTCCAGATAGATCACGCCGCAGGGCTGCCGGCGTATCACTAAAGGCGCCAGCACCACGGATTGCGGCGCGTCCTCCACCAGCAGCCCGCAGGCCTCGGTCAATACGCGCTTCACCAAATTCCGGCTGACCGTCACGGGACGTTGAAGCCGCGAGTCGTGATCCTCAACAGAAAGCGAGGAGGGCTCATCGAAGCCGTCTTCATAGAGAAGAATCGCCCCTCGGCTCGCCGGAATGACCTCGATGATGAGCGACAGCAAATGCTGCTCCAACGTGCTCCGGGCGGAGGAACCGCGTCCCCGGTATATGGCATGAAAGGAGTGCAGCATGGTGCTGACTCTGAGCAGCGCCTGGAGATCGGCCGTCGCCGGTGTTGCGGTCAGAAGCGAATTCAGATCCGCCGGTATGGACGTGGTTGCTGTCTCGGCAGGATCCTCGAAGACAACGTCGTCTCTCATCAAGAACTGCAGAACCGTCCGACCGATGGAAATGCAGTCGCGATGCGCCAGCAGCTGGTCTTTGACGGGGAGATCGTTCACCAGCGTGCCGTTATGGCTTCCCAGGTCACGAATGAGGAAGCCATCGGCTTGACGAACGATAACGCAATGCTCGCGGGAAACCGAGTTGTCTGGAATTGAGAAATGATTCTGCGCGTCGCGCCCGATGCTGAACCGATCGCCGGCAATCTGATAAGTCGTTCCGTGCGCCGGGCCGGCGATCACCGTCAGTTTCGGACTCATCCTATTTTTGCCTTTTTCACCTTTTGGTACCAGGATTCACCTGAAGGTACACGGAGCCGAGCCAGCAGCGGCGTCCGAAGGCGTCTTGCTGCACCCAATTATGTGACATTTCAATGCGTTGCGCAAAGCCAGCGGTGCGATGCACTTTTGGCGTGGCGCGTGCATTTATCAGCGCGTCCGTGCGACAAACTTGAGAAACAGAAAAGGGAGACAAGAACATGAAAACGCTAAACACTTTCGTCCTGGCCATGAGCGCGGCAGCCATGCTGGGAACCACTGGGCTCTATGCTCAATCCGGGGTCGTTGCCAACGTCCCCTTCAACTTTACCGTGGAAACTGTGAGGATGCCCGCTGGCGAGTACACACTGCAGCCGTTGTCCACAGCGAGCGGCGTGATCCAGCTCGTGAATCATGAGACTGGCAAGTCCGTTCTGGTGAACGCTCCGGGCTTGCCGACCCACAATGGCAAAGGGGAGGAAACCGGAATGATTATTTTCCATTGCTACGGTGACCGATACTTCTTCTCCGAAGTCTGGACTCCGGACGGCATTCGGGGCCATGCGAAGCCCTCCAAGCTGGAACGCGAAATTCAGGCCAGCAGCGCCGAGAAGCAAGTGGCTCTTGTCAGCATTCCTTTGGCTGGCGCCGGGCAGTAGCGCGTGCTTGTTCAGGCATTCGAAGTCCCACCGCTCCACCGCTCCGAGAAGGGCGGTGGAGCTTTTCTTTGGATGAGTCGCGACCGTTTTGACCGACGCCCTGACAATATGTCCCAAGGAAATGCAATCCGACTTAACAATCTTGCTGATTCTGCGTATGTTCGTATTTGGCTCTTAACCTGCTTTGGTCAAGCCGTTATGCAAGAGTCCAACAGAGAATGGTTAGCATCCGAACATCAGCGGCTTCACAACGTTGAGCGGTGGCCCGATACTCCTCGCAAGCACGCGGTACTCGGTGCGATCCAATCCACGCTGGACAGTCTGTCACGTCATCCAGGGACGGAACAAGCATTTGCCTGCTTCATTTGCCAGAGCAGAAACACGAAGGTAATTGTTCTTGAGCCGCAGCTCTGCCGCGAGCCCGCACCCATCGTCGCAGCGCGGGCAGAATGGCAAAAAACAGGCTGAGCAATACTGCGAGGGGCTTTCCTTCAAAAATTGTCGATCATCCACGCGTTGGCTTCCGCGCTGAGACCCGACATCGCGATGTGACGGCCGATCTCGACCAAGGCGGCGCCGGTGGGTCCCACGCGCCGAAGAATATACCGTTTGAAGCGGGCGTCCATGCTAGCCGTTGCCGAGTGACACGAAGCGGATCTGGACCGCGTCAACGTCGTCTTTCGCCAGGGGGATTTGGGAACCATCGGGAGCGAGCGCCCATTGGTAATCGTCTCCTGCATCCACGGGGATGCGTGACAGTTCTTTGCGCTGGCCCGTCACCACGTCGAATGACTCGATCCGCATCTGTTTGCCGCCGGCGCTCCGTGAGCCCACTGCGCAGAAATTGGCAGCTTGATTAGCGCAGCGATGACCGCTGTAGTTTTCGACCTCCAATACTCGTTGACCGGCGTCGCCGTCCACCGCCGCTCGATAAAGTTGAGAGGGGGTTTGTGGAAGAGAATCGCGGGTAGTGGCAAGGAAGACCACTCCAGCGCCTGTCATTTCTTGGCTGCGGTAAAAGTTCCCTTTTCGGAACCCTCCAATTCGTAGGCGCCTTTCATGCTGGCGGGTCCGTTGACGGTTCCTGTGTAGTGAAATTTTCCGGCTGCGTTTGGACCATCGAAGAAAAACTCAACCTGGTCACCTTTGACGGTCCCTGATAGCGCGGCCTTCCCGAACTTGCCCGAGTACGTGCCGCTGAGTTCTTCACCGTTCTGCTTGAACTCGAACGATGGGCTGCCCTTTCCCTTGGGCGTCTCAAGGGTAAACTGCCAGGCGCCGGAAATGTCAGCCGCAAGAGCAGCGCACGACAGTATGGACACCGCAAGGGTAACTCGCAAAACTCGATTCAGCATATGTCTTTGTCCTCTCCCACTGAGGTGTCGCGGTTCGGGGAACTTTCTCACAATATTTTCGTGCACACCGAGCGGCAAGGAAGTGGGCTCGGCGGGTGACGCCTAGGGCTAGGATTGATTTAGACGTGGGCTAGTTCCTGGATGGCTGCGCCGCCATCTACCAGCATTCGCAATTGCTTGCCGATATCCGTTAGCGTCGCCGACTGTGCCGCCAGTTCCTCCGCCGCCGCTGCGGTTTCTTCGGCCGTCGCCGCCGTGGTCTGGCCAGCCTGTTCCATTTGCGTGATGGCCTTGCTGATCTGATCCAAGCCCCGCGCCTGCTCCTGGCTCCCCACACTCACCTCGTCAACCAACGTTTTGACCTGCGCCGCTTCTCCGGTGACGCCGCGGATTGCTTCGGCCACGCGATCCACCTTGGATTTGCCGCCATCCGACTTGGCAATCGATTCCTCGATCAGCGAAGCAGTGTCGCGAGCGGCTTGGGCACAGCGTTGTGACAGGTTGCGAACTTCGTCGGCCACCACCGCGAAACCCAGGCCCGCCTCGCCCGCGCGCGCTGCTTCCACCGCCGCGTTCAACGCCAGGATGTTGGTCTGGAACGCAATTTCATCAATGACTTTGATGATCTTGGAAATCTTCTGGCTGGAGCCGTTGATTTCGCCCATGGCCACCACCATTCCGTCCAGCGCCAGGTTGGTTTCGGCGAATTTCTCGGCGGAGTGCGCCACGAGGCCTACCGCGTTCCGGGAATTTTCCGTGTTCCGCTGGGCCATGGAGCTGATCTCGGCGGCCGCAGCCGAGGTCTCTTCAAGCGATCCTGCATTCTCGGACGCCCCCTGGGCCAATGCCTGGCTGGACGCGGAGACCTGCACGGCAACCTGGGCCACTTGGTGAGCGCCCTCGGCTACCGTTTCTGTAATGTGCTTCAGCGTTCTCGCCATGCCCGTCACGGCGAAGAACCCCCCACCGATCGCCAAGAGTATGAGAGACGTAATCACCAACATCACCAGTTGATTGCGCTGGATACCGGCTTCAGCGGCGGCGACGCCGGCGTCCCTGCGCGCGCTGTTCGCCTGGCCGAAAGCGGCGGCGTTCTTTTGCAGCGCATCCATAATAGGCGATGTCTTTTTCAGTGCGATCGCGCTGGCCTCCTCCCCTTGCCCCGTGGCGGACATATCCGCGAATTCCCGGAAGCTGTCAACCCATTGGTCCAAAGCCGATCGAATCGCATTGACAGCGGCCTGATCCTCCGCAGTCAGCTTGGATGCTTCCATCTGCTGGATTACCTTTCGCATCTCCGCCGCCGTGTTGTCATAAGCCGAGCGCGCCTTGGCGAACGGGCCTGTGGCATGCATCATCGAGAAAAGTGAGACGCCGCGCATGGCGCTACGCATGTTGGCGATGCCGGTTGCGATCTGGCGCGATTGATCGAGCCGCGTGGCGCTAGCCACGATCTCCTCCCGCATTTCGTTCCTGAGATGGACGAACCTGGATAGAGAATAACCGGCTGCCGTCATTGCCGCCACGCCCACAAAGCCAAAACACACTAACAGCTTGGTCCGGATACTGGTCTGTTTCATCATCGATAGCTCCCTTGATACGCAACAAGCGTGCTCTTGTAACAGATCGGCAAGGGGTCCGGGAAGTTGAATTACACCTGAGTTTCCGGAGAAAACTGCGCCAGGGGAAATTAACCTTGCAACTTTCCACGAGCGCGCCGATGAGGCTAAGTAACGCGGCTTGGCTCTCAGCAAGGCTGTACGGGGTTCCCGACGGTTCTTCTGGGTTGCACGGGGATGCGTTCGAAAGGAAGAGCCAAGTTTTTCATATGCACAAGGAATCTGATACGCACTCACGATCCGCTGCGTGGCGGCGGTTCACAATTTGTTTCGGTCTGGGGATGGTACTCGCTGGCGCGTCGTTCGCCAGTGAAGGTAGCGCCAGCGTATATCCGGCTGGTGTTGAGACGATTATGCCGGGCAGGATAATTGGACCCGGTCAAACCATGTTAGTGGAGTTCAACAATTTCTATGAAGCCAACGAACTGGCGGGTTCCAACGGGCGCGCACTGGTTCCAGGTTTTCATCTCCGGGTTAGCGCGGTTGCTCTTAAGTTGATCCACAACTGGGGAATCCACGTGCTGGGTGGCACGCTGGTGAGTACGGCAGCCTTGCCGCTTGTAGATCTTCACCTCAGCGCCCCGTTCGGAGCGCAAAACAAAATTGGTTTTTCAAACCCGGATTTGGAAACCCTGGTTTCCTACCACACCGGCTCTCTGCACTGGTGGTACGGGGTGGAGGGCTTTACTCCAGGCTTCTCTTACAATAAGGCCGATCTTGTGAATATTGGCCAGCATAATTACGCGACGGCGCCTTCGGCCGCGTTTTCCTACATGCCTCATCATGGGGCAACGGAGGTGAGCTCCAAGTTTCAGTACATCGTCAACTATGCCGACAGTGCCACGCACTATCGCTCTGGTAACGAGTTCGTGTGGGAATACGCTGGAATGCAGAACATTACCAAGCGTCTCGCGATCGGCGGAAATGGTTACTTCTACAAGCAGACCACCAACGATTTGCAGAATGGGTTGATGTACCTGGATGGAAATCGCGGACGCAACCTGGCCTTTGGGCCGGAGATCCGCTATCACTTCGACCATTTCGCCATGATCCTGAAATATGAAAAGGATTTTCTAACGGAGAACCGGCCGATGGGGAGCGCGTTGTGGCTTCAGTTCGGCATTCCGCTCGGCCGGCGCGAATAGCGGAGGTTGAGATAGGTTGGAACAGCGCAAGCAATGTTGCCGCAAGCAATGTTGCTTGCGCCTTCTAGCGCGCTGTCGTTGCTGAATCTTTACTACTGCCGTACGTCGCCAGGAGTGGCGACGCGGCACGCAAAAGTGCGTGCGCTACGCGCGTGGCGCGAACACTCGTGTTTGCCGCGTTCGCACTCCTGCGAAGGCATGGGATTTCGATGCTAAAGTTCTTTCGCCCGACAGCCCACTAGCGCCTAAACGCGTCTGGCTACCCTTGCTCACTGTCGAGCATTCTCATCTGACGTTCGTCATAGCGCGTTCCCGCGATGGCGGACGCGGGAATACTTTCTTCGATGTGCACCAGTTCGGACTCAGTGAGCTTCACGCGCAGTGCTCCGAGCGATTCGGAAAGTTGCGCTCGCGTCCTGGCGCCGATCACTGGAATGATACGCCGCCCTTTGGCCAACACCCAGGCGATGGCCAGTTGCGTGGGTTCGACACCGGCTTCCGCGGCGAGTTGCTTCAACCTGTCAATGACTTTCTCATTCTGCTGAGCGTTCTCGCCGGTGAACCGCGGTAGGTGCGCGCGAAAATCACCCCTTGCGGCAGGCTTTGACCCACTAAGCAATCCTCGGGAAAGCACGCCATATGCTGTCACGCCGATGCCGAGTTCTTCGAGCACTGGAAAGATCCCGGTCTCGGGGTTGCGGCTAACCAGCGCGTACTCGATCTGAAGGTCGACGATCTTGTGCACGGCGTGCGCCCGGCGGATGGTAGCTGCTCCCATTTCCGAGAGCCCGATGTGCCGTACATAGCCGGCTTGGATGAGATCAACGATCGCGCCGATGGTGTCCTCGATTGGAACATTGGGATCCAGCCTCGCGGGGCGGTAGATGTCAATATAGTCAGCGCCAAGCCGTTTCAGGCTATACGCTGCGAAATTCTTAATGGACGCTGGGCGGGTATCTACGCCACCAAAGCCGCCATCGGGAGTTCGCAGCGCCCCGAACTTGACCGACAACAGCGCTTTATCCCGGCGGCCTTGGAGCGCTCGCCCGATCAGCATTTCATTGTGGCCAGCGCCGTAGAAATCACCGGTATCGAGCAGCGTCACTCCCGCATCCAGAGCGGCATGAATGGTCGCGATGCTCTCGTTTTCATCCGAGGCGCCGTACACGCCGGACATCCCCATGCAGCCGAGGCCTAGCGGGAACACTTCGAGGCCGGTGGATCCCAACTCCCGAGTCTCGATTGGATTTTCAGTAGGCATGATGTCATGGTATCGCGTGAATTCATGCTAGGATATGGCCAATTGGAGGCCGACTAATGGCTCACTTCTCCAGACGCGATTTCTTGAAGACCGGACTCGCCGCGGGTGTGCTGGCGGGAACCGGAAGCGTGCGCCTGCGGGCCGCGCGCGGGACTGCAACAGATTGGGTAACGCTCGGGAGGTCCGGCGTGAAGGTGACGCGGCTCGCGTTCGGCACCGGAACGATGAGCGGGCGAACCCAGCGCGAACTCGGGCAGGACCAGTTCACCAGGCTGGTGCGGTATGCCTACGACCGAGGCATTCGATTCTTCGAGACCGCCGAAAGTTACGGCGAGATGCACAAGATGCTGGGCGTGGCGCTCAACGGCATCCCTCGAGATTCCTACCGGCTGATGTCGAAGGTGACGACCCGCCAGGGTGCAGATCCGCAGGAAAAAATCGATGAGCTGCGCAAGCTGGCGAATACAGATTATTTCGACGTGATGCTGATGCACTATCAGCATGTGGCTACCTGGCCGACGGACACGGTGCGGTGGCAGGACGGAATTCTGGAAGCGAAATCAAAGCAAGCAGTGGTGGGTTACGGCGCGTCCGTGCACGGTCTTCCAGCGTTGCGCCAGTTTCCAGGAAACAAGTGGCTCGAAATCGCGATGATCCGGATGAACCACAAGGGTACCAAGATGGACGCCGAGGATTACAACACGAGCGGTGCGGGAAACGTGAGCGAAGTAGTTACGCATGTGAAGCAGGTACGCTCGGAGGGCATGGGCGTGATCAGCATGAAGCTGGTGGGAGAAGGAGCGTTTACTTCGCGCGAGGACCGGCAGGCGGCGATGCGGTTCGCGTTTAACAATGCGGGTGTTGATTCGGTGACGGTTGGATTCAAGAACACGGCAGAGGTTGACGAAGCAATTGAGAATTTGAATCTGGCGTTGGCTTAAATCGCCTGGCGACTGGTTCGCAGGCGAAAGCGCCCAATGTCACTTAGTTTTCCCAGGATTGCTCAATCTGCATGCTTAGGGCTGACGCAACAATAACTATTCATTCGTAGTCGTGATATACACAGTGCCACTGGCGGCTCGCTCCAGCACATCCCCGCCGGGGCAGCAGAGTTTCCCAATGTAGTTGGGCGCTGAGAACCTATCCGGGCCGTGTTCCAATTCGCCCTAGTTATGTTATAGTCGCGAGTGGGATCGCTATTCAGTCGAAACTATAACATTATGAGGCCTCTCTCGTTCTCGCCCGATTCGTTGCGAAAGCTGCTGCTCCGCGACAAGATCGCCACGCTCCCCGACCTGAAACGTGCCCTCGGCACGGACGTGGACCTTACCGTTTTCCGAAAGCTCAAGCAGCTCGACTACCTGTCCAGCTACTCTCATCGCGGCCGTTTCTACACCCTTCGTGAGATCGCCCGTTTCGGAACCGATGGTCTGTGGTCCTGCGAGCCGGCCTGGTTCTCCCGCCACGGGACTCTGTTGGCCACCGCCCAGGCGTTCATCCGCAACTCGGTCGCGGGATATTTTGCGGAAGAACTGTCGGAGATCCTGCATGTAGGAGCGCAAGATGTATTACGACAACTCGTCCAGCAGAACAGGATCGCGCGTGAGTTGATCTCGGGCCTGTTCCTCTACACTTCCATCGATCCAGCCACCCGCCAGCGACAGCGTCTGACACGACGTAGCAACCAGTCCGTTCCCACAGTGGCCGATGCCTCCCGTCTGGAAGTGTCTCCCGATGAGATGAAAGCTGCCAGCATCTTGTTCTACAGTCTGTTGGACGAGCAGCAGCGCCGCTTATACGCCGGTCTGGAATCCATGAAGCTCGGCCACGGCGGCGACAGCGTGCTGGCCGAATTTCTTGGCCTCGATTCGCACACCGTCGCTCGCGGCCGCCGACAGTTGTTGGATCAGGATGTCGAGGTCGGCCGGACACGGCAGCCCGGTGCCGGACGCAAACCGGTGGAAAAAAAACGCCTGAAGTAATCGAGGCCATCGAAATCCTACTGGAACACGACACCGCCGGCGATCCCATCACCGGCATTCGGTGGACCCACAAGACGCCTGCCGGAATCGCTGAGCTGCTCGGTCAACTCGACATCCAGATCTCAGCCAATACTGTGGCGCGACTGCTTCACGAGATGGATTTTTCCCTCCGCGTAAATCGCAAAGCCATTGCCACCGACTCCAGCCCGGACCGCGACCAACAGTTCCGTTACATCTCGTCATTGCGTACCCGCTTTGAGCGCCAGGGACTTCCCATCATCAGCGTCGATACCAAAAAGCGGGAACTGGTCGGCAACTTCAAAAACAATGGCGCAAAGTGGGACCGCACACCGGTGCGCGTCCATGATCACGATTTCCGTTCCGATGCCATCGGCGTCGCGATCCCATACGGCATCTACGACCTGCTCGCCAACCGAGGCTCGGTCTTCGTAGGCGTCTCGCATGACACGGCCGCCTTCGCCGCGCACTCCATCGCCGGCTGGTGGAAGCGCGACGGCGCTGATCGCTACCGCCGCGGCCGGAAGTTGCTCATCCTTGCCGATACCGGTGGCAGCAACAGTTGCCGTACCGGCGCCTGGAAAACCGAACTTCAAGCCCAACTCTGCAACAGTTTTGGACTCACAGTAACAGTCGCTCACTATCCTACCGGTGCTTCCAAATGGAATCCCATCGAGCACCGCCTGTTTTCCGAGATCTCCAAAAACTGGGCTGCCGAACCCCTCGACAGTTACCCCAAAGTCCTCAACTTCATCCGCAATACATGCACCCGAACCGGGCTCACGGTCTCGGCTTACCTCGACCGACGCCAGTATCCAACCGGCACCTCACCCGATCCAGGGCAGGTCCGCAGTCTTTGTCTCAAACGACATTCGACGTTGCCCGCCTGGAACTATACGATTGCTCCAATGTGAATCTATTGTTGCGTCAGCCCTTAGTGGGGCGGTCCCCCTGGACCGCAGCCGACGCCCACGTCGGCTTGCCGGGTTTTGAAGGAAGCTGATTCCGTTGGCGAAGGGCGGGTCCAGGGGGACCCGCGCAGACCTGGGGGTCTGCCCTGGGGTCTGCCCCACTATGACGGCACAATGCCCAGTTTTGGGAAAACTAAGTGGCATTGGGCGAAAGCGCTTGCGCCACTTCCTATGCCGTGCGTCGGCAGGAGTGCCGACGCGGCACGCATGAGTGCGTGCGCTACGTGCGGCCTCGAAGCTTGCCGAGCTGACGGCGATCGCGTTTCGATGGCTTGCCTTCCCGCGATCCTTCAAAATGCGGCATGGCTTTTCGCTCCTCCGCCAGCTTGAGACGCAACTCCTGGCTCGCTTCTGTCTCACGATACAGGGTCCGCGCTATGGGGGCCGGGCCGCGCATCTCACTGAGGCCGAGTACCTCAACCTGAAAGGCGCCGCTGGGGTTTTTGACCTCCAACAAGTCGCCAATATGGACCTCGCGCGAAGGCTTGGCCGGTTGTCCGTTGGATTCAATCCTGCCGAGCTCACATGCCTTTGCGGAGAGCGAGCGCGTCTTGAAGAATCGGGCGGCCCAGAGCCACTTGTCCATTCTCACGCCGGTCACGATCCTATTCTCCAATGTCGCGTATGCCGGTAGAGCGCAGGGTCCACTGCCGCGGCCATGGCGGACTCATCGAGCCCGTCCAGAAAACGCGAGATCTCGTGCGACCACTTCGCCGGGTTGGCGATAACATCCGCGTACGGCAACGCGAGTATCCGCATGTTCGCGCGATGAGACAGCCATTGTTTCGCTTCCGCGAGTTCCGCGGCCAGCGCGGATAAAATCCGTTCGCGATCCTGGAACGCCGCCGGATGGTTCATTGATCGCAGCATGTCTTGCTGCGATTCGAATACTTCCACGAGATCGCGTTCCAAAAAAACGATTCTGTATTCGACGTCGCCGGGGAGATGACGGAGCAGCCGGTAAATAATCTTCACGGCTCGCCCTCGCGCGGCTTTCACCCACGAAGAGTCCGCTGCCAGGTGCTTGGCCGGCTCATATTCAAAATATCCGCGCGGATTGTGCAGATCCGCAGGACGCCGGTCATCGGTGAGCAGCGGCATTCCCCCGGCGCGGAGCATTTGCATGGCGAGCGAAGTCCCCGAGCGCGGCATGCCGCTGACGATTGTGACGTATTCACGCATATCGGCCGAGGGTGAGTGCGCTGGCTGTTGAGATAGCCAGGAACCAGAAAATCCAGGACTCCGATTTCGGATAATCCACTTCCACCCACGCTACGCCAGGCGTTTGAATGCGCGATTCTTCAGGATGAAGCAGGAATTGAAATAGGGAATGCACGCGGCGGCGCGTGAGGAAGACAGTTCGATCGCCCGCCGATACATTTTTTTCGATGGTATTGCCGGACAACGTGAGCCGCAGCATGCCACGCACGGCTTGGGTCGGGCGAATTCTCCAACTGATTTGCTGGTCGGTGGGATCGCGCACTGGTGGAGTTTCCACTGTGATCGCGGGCGGGCCATCGAGGCTGACCGGGCTGTCTCTCTCCATCTGTGCGGTCACGACGGCGGCTTGACCCACGGGCAGCGGGCGAGTACCGTAAACGGCAGCAAGTTGCAGAACGATCCAGGCCAGAGGAACGGCTGAAATCAGGAGCGGAGGAAGTAGCAGGCGGAACAATCGCGCGTTTTCGGCAATGAGCGCGAGCTGCGCGCGAAAGATGAGCCGTGGATCATCGGCGAACAATCGGAATTCCAGCAAGTGCGCGTATACTCGCTTGCGCGCCGCTTGGACCGCTGCGCGATCGGTGGTTCGGCGAAATATCCAAGCGATAGCGAAGCCGCAGGCCCCGCTGATCAGCACCAGGCTAAGCGGCATCATTCGAGATATCACTCCAGATAACCCAGTCCCCGCAGCCTGCGCTCCACTTCTTCGCTGGTTTCGGCATCTTCGGCGCGCGCAACTTCCTTTTCCAGCACGTGCTCGATGAGCTCCTCCGCGGAGCTGTACCCGGCCTTTTCGGCGCACTTCCGGATTCGATCCCAGAGATCCGGGCTCAGCTTTATTGACTTAGACATACTAGTGGTCTTTACTACTGCCGGGCGTCGCCAGGAGTGGCGACGCGGCACGCAAGAGTGCGTGCGCTACGGAGTAGACCGCCGTGCCAGACATGGCGGGGTCGGGTGGAACATCAAATTCTTTCAGAATTGTTACTGTTATATCTTTCAAGCGCGGCGTGTTCGAGCGCGGCGGGCGATTGCCGAGCAAGACGCCGGGAACTGCTTCAGCGGCGATGCAATGATCGCCGATCCACGCGTCCGTGTTTTGATGCACAATGCCGGGGGGCGCTTCTCCCAGGGCCGTTTCCCAGGAGGCTCGATAGCGGGGTGCGTAGCCGACGATCAGGTCCGGCGCAAATTTGCTGGAGGATGGGCCAACTACTGAAACGCTTTCGATCATGAGTTGCCCGGTGGCCGGATCGCGCAGCTCGCGTAGGCGCCGGATCAGTTCTTGCAGCAGCGCGTCGCGCTCTGGCTTTTCCCGGCTGGTCAGATTGATGTATAAGGCATTCAAACCCAGCGCGTAGGCTTTTGTTCGCAATCCTTCTTGCGCGAGCCACGTGTTTAGATTTACGCTGCGGTCGAACGCGGCGAATCCGTGGTCGGACATCACGATGATGCGTGCTCCGGCGGCATGCGCCAGAACCCGGCCGATGGCGCGATCTATGTATTGATACGTTTCCAGCAATTTCGGCTCATGTTTCGACCACAACATGTGCGAGTCCTGGTCAATTTCTGAGAAATAGAAAAACAGCAATCCGTCCTGGAAATGAGACAGTGACTCGTCCAGCAAGGCGTTGTCGTCCGCGGCGGTCAATCGGCTCTGCGCGAGATATTCGTCGAGCGTTAGCGCTCCTTGACGGAGCGCCGAAGTGTCCTCCGGAATTCCTTGCGTGTAATAGGGGCCGACTCGGCGGCTTAGTTCGCGCGAGAAAGTGGACGGGTAGGAGATGGGCAGCGCCGGCTGTGCTGGATCGATGTTCAGAGGCGAGCGATAGATTCGGATGGAGGGAGACAGTTCGCGCGCATACAAGTGAAACATGCCGGCCATGCTGCTCAGGCCCGGTATCAGGCTGAAGCGGACGTGAATCCACGGCGACCATTCGCCCTGCCGCAAAATGAATTGTTGATCGCCGATGCGGCCTCGCATGGCGCGCGCGTCCGGATCGATATCCGTTATCAGATCCAACTGCGCGGGACGGCGGTCGCGACGCAAAGTGTTTGCGGGCCCTTCGATTGGAAGAATCACGCGATTGCCGCGAGGCTCCACGGTCACGATTCGCCCGCCCGAGACTGGGCCCTGAGGCGTCAACGGATCGTCGGTATAGTAGGTGAACGTGCCGTAAGTGCCCTCCAGACCTTGCTGCTTCAGCCGGCTCAGATTCGGGAGCTTGCCTTCGGCCATGAAACGCTCCGTGAGGCGCGGGTCCAGTCCGTCGAGGCCCAGAAAAATCAGGCGCTGGATTTTCGCGTTACGATAACCACGCTTTCCGCGGAGGATTGCCCAGGCTGCGCGAAACGGCCATGCCGCGAGCGCTCCAATGGTCAAGAAGAACCCGATGATCAGGCTGAGAAATGATCCGGCAAACGCAATGCCTGCGCCGGGGCCAATGTAGGCAAGAACGGGAGGCATGGTCACTTACAATTCAATTCTAGTGTCCTGCGCACACGAAAGAGGCCGACGTGGGCGTCGGCCGCGGACCAGGGGGTCCGCCCCACTTCAGCTCATACTTGCACGACATCGCCGTCTCGGGCTGTGAGCGAATAAAGAACGGGCGCTAGGAAGATCGACAGCAGCAGTCGCGATAGCAGACCGCCGACGATCACGATGGCGAACGGTTTCTGCGAGTCGCTGCCGATTCCGGTGGACATGGCGGCCGGCAGCAGTCCGAAACAAGCCACTAGCGCGGTCATCAGAATTGGACGCAGGCGCAGCACCGAGGCGTCCAACGTTGCGCTCGGAATGTCTCGCCCCTCCTGCCGTAATTTATTGATGAAGGAATACAAGATGACGCTGGTCTGGACAGCGACACCCATGAGCGCGACGAAGCCCAGCATTGACGACACGCTGAAATTAGTTCCAGTCAGCCGCAGTGCGAGCAAACCTCCCACCGGTTCCGTCATGAGCACACTAAGGAGAATGATAAGGGGGAACTTCAGATTTCCGTATAGCGCGAACAGGATCAGCAGAATCAGCAGTACGGTCAGCGGCAGAATGATCTTCATCTGATCGACGGATGCCAAGTAATCCTTGTATTCTCCGCCCCAATCGAACGAGTAGCCGATGGGAAGTTTGACGCTCTGAGCCACCTTCTTACGGGCTTCCCCAACCGCGCTGGCCAAGTCGCGGCCGTCCACGGCGAACTGAATTCCGATGTAGCGGGAGTTCGATTCGCGATATATAAACGATGCGCCGTTTTCCACTTTGATGTCGGCGAACTGGCTGAGGGGAAGAAACTGGCCGTCGGGCGTCGCGATCAGCAGATTCTTGATGGCGTCCATATTCTTGCGGAAAGGTTCTTGCATGCGGACCACCAGATCAAACTGGCGCTCGCCCTGTATGACTTGAGTGGCCGCGGTGCCGCCCAGTCCGGTTTCGATCAAGGTATTGACGTCGGCGACGTTCAGACCATAGCGAGCGATTTTGGCGCGATCCGGCACGATGGTGAGGCTCGGCTGGCCCAACTCCCGCACCAGAACGATGTGGCCAATGCCGGGCACCTTGGAAATGACATCTTTCACCTGCTTGGCCTTGTCTTCAAGAATGTTCAGATCGGAACCGAAGATTTTGACGGCCAGCGCGCTCTTCAACCCGGTCTCAGCTTCGTCCACGGCGTCCTCGGCAGGCTGGGTGTAATTGAAAATGATTCCCGGAAAGGTGGAGAGCTTTTTGTTTATCGCTTCTATGAGGTGCGGCTTGGTATGGATCTCGCCGTTCCAGGCCGAATCGTAGTACGGTTTCAGTCCTACGTAGAATTCGTTATTGTAAAAACCGGTCGAGTCTGTTCCGTCGTCGGGACGTCCCAGTTCATTCGCTACCGTCGTCACTTGGGGGAAGCTTTTCAGTATGTTCCTGATTTGGGGCGAAAGTTTGGACGCTTCATCGAAAGAAATTGTATAAGGAGTGGTGGCGCGCACCCACAGCGCTCCTTCATCCAGGTGCGGCATAAACTCCCCGCCGATGGATGGGATGAGCAGTAGCGAAGCGCCAAAAATCGCGAGGCAAAGCGTCACCGTCACGGCCCTGTTACGCAGACACCAGCCGAGCATTTTGCCATACCCCGCGCGAAGGTGTTCAAAGAAACGCACTTCGGGTTCGTGCACGTGCTTACGCAGGAAATAAGCGCATAACACCGGCAATAACGTCAGCGCGCAGAGCAGCGCGCCGACCAGTGCAAAGGACATGGTGTCGGCCATGGGCTGGAATAGCCTTCCCGAAGGTCCGGTCAGAACATAGATTGGAAGGTAACCGGCAATGATCACGGAGACGGCGTAGAAGATGGGGCGTTCCACATCATGCGCTGCCGCACGGATGACGCCGAGCACATTGTAGTCGTCGCCCTGGCGCGCCGCCAGTTCGCGGAAAATATTTTCCACCATCACGACCGAGCCGTCCACGATGATTCCGAAGTCGATTGCGCCGATTGAAAGAAGATTCGCGGGAATGTGCCTCCAATCCAGGCAAATGAAGGCGAATAGCAGGGAAAATGGAATGGTGGCGGCGACGATTAGCGCTGTTCGCACGCTAAACAGCAGCAGACCGAGAATCACCAACACTACGGCCATGCCGCGCAGCAGATTGCGTTCGACGGTGCGAGTGGTTTCCTCAATCAGGTATTGACGGTCATAGTAAGGCACTACCTTCACGTCCGGCGGCAGGACACGTTGGTTCAGTTCGTCGGTCATCTTCTCAACCTTGTTGAGGATCACCTGGGCCTGCTCGCCGACGCGCATCAGGATGACACCTTCCACAGCATCATCCTGCTTCATGAATCCGAACTCGCCCAGGCGCACGGCATGGCCGATCTCCACCTGGGCGACGTCACGCACGTAGACGGGAATGCCATTGTGCGTACTTAATACGATATTTTCAATGTCGGCGGTATTTCTGACCAGTCCGAGTCCACGAATGTAATAGAACTGTCCGCCCTGCGAATAAAAGCCGCCGCCGGCGTTGGCATTGTTGTTGCTGAGTTGTTGCACGACCTGCGAGATGGGGATGCCATAGGAGAACAACTTATTCGGGTCAAGCAGCACCTGATATTGCATAGTGGTGCCGCCAAATCCGGAATCGTCCGCTACGCCCTGTATGGAACGGTAGTGGCGTTCCAGCACCCAGTCCTCAATGGTCTTCAATTCCTGCGGCGAGCGGTCCGTGCTCTGCAACACATAGCGATAGATCAGCCCGCTGGGGCTGAACAGCGGCGAAAGGGACGGCGTTACGCCTTGCGGCACGGTTGCATCCGTCACGCGCTCGAAGGCCTGCTCGCGAACAAAATACGGGTCGGTGGAGTACTGAAAATTCATCTGGACTGAGGAAAGCCCGTATAGCGAGATGGAACGGAGCGCATCCAACTTGGGAATACCGTTCATCTCGAGCTCGATGGGGATGGTGATCAGCCGCTCCACTTCCTCAGCCGCGTGGCCGGGCCATTGCGTGATGATCTCGACGTGCGGCGGGGAAAGATCCGGGTATGCGTCGATGGGCAAATTCCGGAACGAGACCACGCCCCAGATCATCAGCATGATGGAAGCCGTAACAACCAGGAACCGCTGCGAAAGGGCGAAGGAAACGATGCGCGCAATCATGAAGTAGGGTTACTGGTAGCTGTTGGCGAACTGCAGGAAAACGCTGCCTTCGGATACCACGTTTTCCCCCTTGGTGAGTCCGCTTAAGATCTCTTGCTCGTCTTTCTGCTGCGCACCAACAGTTACCAGCCGCTGTGCGAACTTGCCGGGCTGCATCTCGACATACACGAAAGGTTCGTTCTGTTCGTTGTGAAGCACGGCTGAAACCGCCACGGCCAGGACGTTCTTTTGTGTTCGGGTGTGGATGACAGCATCAATGAAACTGTCCTTCTTCAGTAGCCCTCCTGGATTTTGGGTAACGATACGAACCGGTGTTGTGCGAGTGGCCGGATCCATCATCGATCCGATGTAAGAGAGCACGCCGTGGAATTTCTGGGCGAATGCCGGATTGCTTTCTTCCACCGTATCGCCTAGCCGAACCGAAGGCAGGTCGCGGTCGAAGATATGCCCTTGGACCCAGACTGTGGAAACATCGCTGATCATAAAGCAGATTGTCGCGCCGGCCTGTATAAGCTGGCCTGGGGAAACCAACTTCTGCACGACGATGCCGGCGATGGGCGCGAAAACGGCCAGTTCCGGGGAAATGGCCACGTTCTGATGCTCAGCCTGATCGATCTCCTGCTTGGTTACGCCGAAAATCTTGAGCGCCTGCAGGCTGTTCTGCACGTCGGTGCCGGCGTCGTTGAAGTCCGCCTGGGCGGCTTCCAGATCCTTTTGGGCTACGGCGCCGTGCTCGAGCAATATTTCGGTGCGGTCCATTGTCCGCTTAGCCAACTGCTCCTGGTTTCGCGCTTTTCTATACGTGGAAATCGCGTTGGCGACATCGGGGCTGGACACATAAAGCAAAGGCTCTCCCGCTTTCACCCGAGCGCCGGTATCCACCAGAATGCGGGAAATCGGGCCGTTCACCTGTGTGATGGCTTGCGTGGTATGATCCGCGTCCCAATCCACAGTTCCGGTAGTGTGGATCGCGATGGCCCAGTTTGAGGTCTCGACCGTAACAATCCGCAGGTGGGGAAGCTGTTCTCGGGATACGGTGAACAAGCCGGGCTGAGGGCCGGCCTGACTCTCATTGGACGCCGTGCCTTTCGTTTCCTTCGGCGCTCCGCAGGACGATAGGAAGGCAGCGAGCGTCACAATGGGAACCAGGGCGCCGAATTTATTCATCGAATGATCACGCGGCCCCTTTGGGGCGGACGGGCGGCATGTGGGCAAGAAGCGGTGACATCCTCAAATTAGCTGGAAGTTACAATCTATTTTAGACGGATGGAGCGGGTCACGGGGTTTCAGATGATTCAAGCGCGCCAGCAAAATTTCGGGCGAGCGCGGCTGGCCGCTGGATTCGTGGTGCTGGCGCTATGCGGAAAGATCTATGCTGCTGGGCCCACGCCGGTGATTCTGATTTCCATCGACACATTGCGTGCCGATCACTTGAGTGCTTACGGATACCGCGCGGTCCAGACGCCGAATATCGATGCGTTCGCCGATCAAGGGACGCTCTTTGCGCACGCTGACTCGCAAATTCCGTTGACGCTTCCGTCGCACGCTTCGCTTTTCACATCCACCTATCCATTTCAAAACCGCATTGAAGAAAACGCCGAGCGCGTGCCGCCGGGCGCGGTTACGCTGGCGTCCGTTCTGAAATCGCACGGTTATAAGACGGCCGGGTTTGTCGCGAGCGTTTTTCTGGAGAAGGAGATGGGCCTCGATCAGGGCTTCGATTTCTACGACAGCCCTTTCCGGTTCGAGGCGTTCTCGCCGCTATCGGGGTCGATGTTTTTTGGCGGCGCTTCGCGCAACCGTTACGCGGCCAGAGATCGGCGCGATGGAGCGCTTGCGGTGCGCGCGGCGCTGGAATGGTTGGCGGCGAACCGCGATCAGCCGGTATTTGTTTTTGTTCACCTGTACGATTTGCACAAGCCGTACAAACTTGCTAGCTATGACGCGGAAGTTCGTTATACGGATCAGGTGCTAGGAACATTCCGGAAAGGCTTGGTTGCGGGTGGTTGGTGGGACAGATCTTTGGTGGTTCTGCTGTCGGATCACGGCGAAAGCTTGGGTGAGCATGGCGAGGCGAGCCATGGTTATTTCATTTATCAGAGTACGCTGGCGGTGCCGTTGCTATTTCATTGGCCGGCCGGGAGCCGGCAATTGCATCCGCGGGAGGAGCAACCTGCGGGATTGATCGATGTCGCGCCAACGATTCTGGATTTCCTGCATTTGCCCGCGCCGCCGTCGTTTGAGGGCGTCAGTCTGTTGGCGGCGAAGACGGAACACCCGATTTACGCGGAGAGCCTGCACGCTCACGATTCCTTCGGCTGGGCGCCGTTGCGAAGCGTGCGGGAAGGAAACTATAAATACATTCAGGCTCCGAAGGCTGAGCTTTACAACCTCCGAGACGATCCGGGCGAGAGAACCAACATTGTGGACAAAAATCCGGCGGAAGCGCGCAAGCTGCGAGGGGAATTGGGAAAGTTGGTGGCTCGGTACGGTGCGAAACAGCAGGCCCAAGCGGGCAACCTAACGCCCGAGACACGTGCGTTGCTCGGTTCGCTCGGCTATCTTGCTCCGGGCCCGGGGGCGAAACTGGAGGGATCGGGCGCGGATCCCAAAGACCGTCTTCCCGAATTTCAGCTTTACGAACGGGCCATGGTGTATTTGTACGAACGTCGTGTGAACGAAGCCATTGGCGCATTGCGAGAACTTCTCGCTCGTGATCCACACAACACGCTCGCGCGCCGCGATCTGGGGGACTGTTACTTGCAGCAGCGCGAGTATGCGCAAGCACGGGTCAATTTCCAGCAGGTTCTCGCGGCCGCGCCGGACGATTACGTTTCGCAGTACGAACTGGGAATCGCGGACGAACGTTTGGGGTCCTGGAAGGAAGCTGAGGAGCATCTTGAAGCGGCCTGCCGTTTGGCTCCGGAAGCTGCGCAATGCCGCAAGGAATTGGAGATCGTTCGGCAGAAACTGTCAGGCAAGAACTGAGTGGAGGGCCTAGATAAATTTGAACAAGCGCCCCCAACGTCTTCGGTGAGGCCCGGCCTGCTTTCCGTTGGTGACATCTTCGGTAGTCTGATCCACGGAGTCATAGATCAGTAGAGGCTTGCCAATCACATCGCGAGAGCTAATGAAGCCCCAGTATCGGCTATCGAACGAGTTGTCGCGATTGTCGCCCAAGACGAAATACTTGCCTGCGGGCACTACAACTTCGCCGTTCACAACGTTACTCTTGAGCATTTCGCGCGCGGCGTCCGCGATGAAGCGCGCGTCGGCTTCCGGTTCACTGGGAAAATTGTCCCGGTAGAAATCGGGGTAGGCATTCTTGTGGACTGTATAGAGCTCTTCGAGCGCAACACCGTTTCGATAGACGACTGTCTTCGAGATCCTGATGCGGTCTCCGGGGATGCCGACGATACGCTTGATCATGGTTTGATCTCGATCGATAGGGTAGCTGAAGATAATCAGGTCCCCACGCATCGGGTTCGGTTTTGGGAAGCGCTGAGCCACAATGCGATCTCCAATTAGAAGCGTGTTTTCCATGCTGCCGTTCGGTATTACGAAGGCTTGGATGAAAATGAGCGGCGCGGTCGTTAGAACTGAAATCGCGATCCATGGCCATGGCGAGCCGTGCGCAGTCCCCGCGATGTCAAGCGATCTACCGGCAAGGAAAAATATGGGAATCAGCACCACTAACAGGGCTGCGCTCGCGGCTACTTCGAGCGACAACTGGTTTGAGCTACCCGATCTCAACAAGACCAGCGGAATGAGAAGGAGCTGTACAAATTGGAGCAGAGCGTAGCCGTACGCGCTCCATGCTCTTTTGCGCAGGATGCCAATTCCTGCCATCAACGGAATCAAAGCCAAAGGTAAGATGATGATCGGTCCTACGAGCGCCGAGATTGTGCCCAGTCCTGCTATCAGGAATGCAAGTACGGAAGCAACGCGCGCGATTTTGGGCATCATTGCTTATACACCTTGCCATCCTTCATCACGAACTGGACATTCTCCAACACGCTCACGTTCTCAAGTGGGTCGCCGGACACCGCGATCACGTCCGCATATTTGCCAGGTTTGATGGATCCCAGCTCGTTACTGCGCCCCAATAGATCCGCGGCTAACGATGTCGCCGATTGGATGGCCTGCATCGGCGTCATGCCGTACTTCACCATCCACGCGAACTGTTTCGCGTTCTGCCCGTACGCGCAGACCCCGGCGTCGGTCCCAAACGACATCTTCAATCCAGCTTGCACCGCTTTCCGGAAATTGTCGCGTTGGATCTGGCCCAGTTCCCGGTCGTGGTCGAGAAAATCTTTTGGCATCTTGCCATTCCGCCCATCTTCCTGGATGCATTCTTCGTCGTAGATATCCATGTCGAGATAAGTGCCGTGTTGTTTGGCGAGCGCGATGCCTTCGTCGTCGATCATGGTGGCATGCTCCACGGACGCTACGCCCGCGCGGATGGCATTCTTGATACCTGAGGGAGAGTGCGCGTGAGCTTCTACCCGCAGACCGAAATGGCTGGCCTCGTCGACCGCGGCCTGCAACTCTTCGAGCGTGAACTCCTGTGAGTTTGGATTGCTGCCGTGAGTCAAGACGGCTCCCGAGGACAGCACCTTAATGTGGTCGGCGCCCTGGTGCGCCAGTAGGCGGACTTTCTGGCGAACCTCCCAGGGACTGTTCGCTTCTCCATAATGGAAATCCCAGGGAAGCTGGATGTCGGGCGCGTAGCCTGTCATCGCGCCGGCGCCTCCCGTGATGGTGATATAAGCGCCCGCTACATACATGCGAGGTCCGATGATGTCGCCGCGATTGATGGCATCGCGCAGAGCCACGTCGTTCAGCGCCCGATACACGCCGACGTCTCGCACGGTGGTGAACCCAGCCTCCAGAGTGACGCGCGCGTTGGGCACGGATTCCAGGACGACACGCGCGGCGGTCTTCTTCAGTTGAGAAATCGGGTCGCCTTCACCGTGGGCGCCGTCGGCGAGGTGGGTATGGCAATCGATCAAGCCGGGCAGGACGGTCATTCGGGAAAGATCGATTACGGTGGCTCCCTCGGGGATTGCAAGACCTTGGCCCACGGCTTCCACTTTGTTGGCGCGAATCAGGATCACCTGATCGGTGAGAACCGCGCCACGGTCAGGATCGACCAACCGGCCGGCTTTGATGGCCGTCACTTGCGCGGCGGCCACCGCGCAGAAAACGAATATCAAAGTTAAGTTTTGCGTATGCAAATTATATCCAGACTAAAGGAGCAGAGGCGCGGCGGCTCCGATCACGGTGGCGCGCCAGCCTAGAGAAGCCTTCACCACTGCGACATGTACGCGCGCTTCGGCATTCACGGTCCGACGGAACGCTGCTTCCGCGGCTGGCAGCACTAGGTCTTCGGCTTCGGCTAATCCACCGGCCAGCGCGACGCGGTCGGGAAAAAAGATTTGCGAGAGCGACGCCATCGCGATTCCCAGCGCGCTTCCGGCGGCCGCAAGTTCGGCAGCCGCGCGGACGTTGCCGCTCCGCGCATTCTCCATCACTTCGCGAAGCGTCGGACCACTTTGCGCGTTTTGTACGATGGTGCGCTCAGAGACCATGACTTCGGCGCATCCGCGTCCACCGCAGGGACATTCGGGACCATTCGCGTCCACTACTACGTGCCCCGCGTCCCCGATGCACTCGCCCATAAAGCGGACCAGCGCGCCGTCGATGATCATTCCAACGCCAAGGCCCGTGCCAGACACCAGGCACAAGAAACGCTGCGAGCCGCGTCCTGCGCCGAAGCGATATTCGCCCAGGCACGAAGCATTTGAATCTACCTCGAGGGCGACTGTGACGCCCAGCGCATCGGCCATCGCGTCGCGTAGTGGAAAGCCCACCAGCCAGTCCAGATTCGGGTTATAGCTAAGCCGATCGCGCGCGGGATTGATGAATCCTGCTACAGCCACCCCCGCGCCTTGAATAGATGCGGTGCCTCGGCATCGGCCTGCAGCCTCGCCAACGTTTGCGATCAAGGCGGCTTGGTCGCGACCCGTGGGGAATGTTTCGATTTCCGCTACATCTCCGCTATCGTTAACTAGCGCGACTTTGGTGTTGGTACCGCCAATATCCACGCCCAGAGCGAACTGGGTCACGGTTTTTCGAAGCCAGTTTCGGCAGTTGTTACGAGCGTGGCGTAGCGGAAATCGCCGGGGTCGATGCCTTTGGCTTCCGCCAGGCGGCAGGACGCGATTTGAGGGGAAACAATTTCGATCATCGGCTCGAACGGCGATGGGACGTCGCGCGGCTGGCACACGCGTACCTTGCCGCCCATGCTCTCGATGTCGCTGGCTAGCGCCAGGTCGATGTCGTGCGTCGCAGCTTGCGACGCGAACATGATCGCGCGGAAATGTTTGTCCACTATTTCCACGGGGCCATGCCGGAAAAGCGCCGCGGACAAGCCAGCCGACGGGGTGCGAGCAGCTTCGTTGAAGAGAAGCGCGCCCTCTCGGGCCGAGGCGAGCGAGGGTCCACGTCCCAGCAGGTGGACAACTTCCGCGCCGGCCAGAAACTCGTTCCAATCCTCGCTTTGGGCTTGCTCCTCATCGATTGCTTTCGCGAGCGAATCCGTTGCGCCTCGGAGTGCCTCCCGCCATTTGTCGTCAGGCTCTTCGAGCACCGCTGCGGCTAGCAGCAGCAGCGTGGCCATTGTCCCGGTGTAAGTTTGAATGGCCACCATCCGGTCGGCTTCGCTGTTTATGAAGATGGAGTGCTTTGCTTCACGAGCCAGCAGGCTCTCGCGAACATTGGTGACGCCGATGGAAATCGACTTGAGGCGCGGCAGCAGCTTTACGATTTCGATGGTCTCGCCCGAGCGCGAAACCAACACTACGGCGCCTGCGCGCGGCCATCCAGATCCGAAATGCAGCCATTCGGATGTTTCCACGACCTCGGCCGGGAAACCCTGGGATTGCAGGTAATACGCGGCCGGTATCGCCGCCGACATGGAGCTGCCCATGCCCGTGAATACGACGCTTCCAGCGGATCGGATAGCTGCAGCAGCCGCGCGCAATTCCTCCGCGCCTTCCCCAAATTGATGATCCGCAACGCAGCCGAGCGAGAAAGGCTGGTTGCTGATATTGTCGAGCATCACCGATAGCTTCATTTCGATTGCCCAACGCCACGCCATCCGTCAATCGGCTTGCGCAATCCCGCAGGACGATAAGGCAGCGCAATTTTCGATCCCTGCCCCGCCGACGCGTAGCCCGCGCAGATGATTTCCAATACAACGCGTCCATCTTCGCCGGTGGCCTGCGATGTTTCCTTGCCGCGCACGCAACGCGCGAAGTGCCGCATCTCGTGCGGGAAACCATAATTCCAAAGCTCATCGAAAACCGGATAGCTCCAGCCGCTGGTGGAAGGCGCCTTCTCCACCGCATAACCGTAGCCACGCTCGCTGTAGGTGGGCAGTGCGTTGCCCATGTGCAGATTGCCGTAGGACACGCCCTGGTCGCCGTAAACTTCGATGCGATCATCCATGCCGCCGCGCTTGGCCCAACTGTTCTCCACCATTCCTACGGCGCCATTGGCGAATTCGATGATGCCGATGGTCTCGTCGTCGCCGATGGTCTTGTCCTTGTGAACGTAGGTGCCCATCTGGCAGTAAACGGATTCCACCTTCGGACGTCCCAGGAACCAGTAGCAGAACGCGATTCCATGGCAGCCCATGTCCATCCACACCCCGCCGCCGGAACGTTCGACGTCCCAAAACCAGGCAGCGTGCGGACCGAAGTGTTTTTCGCTCTGCTTTACCAGATGCACTTTGCCGAACGCGCCCTGGTCCGCCATTTCCTTGGCCTTCACGTATTTCGGCGTGAAGAACAGTTCCTCCGCGTACATCAGCAGCACGCCTTGTTGGCGGCAGACATCGATCATCTCGTCTGCTTCTTCCAGCGTCATGCACAGAGGCTTTTCGCACACAACGTGCTTGCCCGCTCGCGCAATGTCGCAGGTCATCTGTTTGTGCAGCGAGTTGGGCGCGGTGATGGTAACCATCTCGATATCGCTTTCCTTCAGCATCTCGCGGTAGTCCGAAAAAACGCGCGGAATGCCGTAGCGCGTGGCCAGTTCTTGGGCGTGTCCCGCCGTCGGCGACGCCACCGCCACTACCTCCGCTTCCTCCGGCATGATCTGAAATGATGCCGCGTGTATATCGGCTTCGAATTGCGATCCGATGATTCCAACCTTCACTCTGCCAGTTGCCATAGCTCCTCTTTCTTGAATTGTTGTTAAGTATTCAGAATGCGTCCGTTCGTCCGATCAAGGACGAACACTTTGTTTTCGCGATACGAGCGCACTGAGAGATCGATGGTGCTCATTACCTTGTGCCCCAGGTCCGCGGGACAATTGGGCTGCTGCCGGGAGCGGACGCAATCGAAGAAGTTGTCGACGTGTTTCTGGTCGCCTTCGTTGCCGACGTTTTCGATCACGACTTCGTCCTTGCCCCACTTCTTGCGGAATTCCTCTTTGAAGGGGGTTTCCGGGACCACGCGCGCGAAGTTGGTGTCGCGGCCTTGCGGGCCTTCCCACTCGTCGCCCAGATGCACCGTGGCGTGTGTGCCGCGCAGCAGCAGCGTTGGGCCAATCTCGTTCACCTGTGACGACTGCACGAACATAGAATATTTGCCGGGATAGTCTGCGGCAGTGAGGAACGTGTCCGGCACTTCTCGTCCGTCGTTGTAGACCCACAAACCGCCCATGCCGGAGACGCGCAAAGGATGTTCGTTTTCGAGCGCAAGATGGAACGGCGCCACGATGTGATAATGCAAATCGGTGGCGATGCCTCCGGAATAATCCCAGTATTTTCGGAAGCGGAAAAACCGGTCGGCGTCGAAGGGACGTTCGGTGGCTGCGCCCAGCCACTGTTTCCAGTCGATGTGTGCATCCCCGCTCGCGTCCGGACCCGCGTCAGGCGCAATATCCCAATTCCAATCGCCCTTCGGATTGTTGCGGCTGTATGTGCCTTGCACGGCTACCACCTGACCGAGCGTGCCGGCCTGCACGATTTCCCGGATCTTGTGCCAGCGCGCCCAAGAGAGGGCTTGCACGCCGATCTGCATCACACGTTTCTTTTCGCGCACCGCAGCGGCAACCACGGCAGCTTCCTCAACGGTGTGCGTCATGGGCTTTTCGCAGTACACATCCATGCCGCGATTGAGCGCCGCAAGCGTAATGGGAGCGTGCCAATGGTCGGGTGTTGCGATCATTACGGCATCGATGTCTTTGCGATCCAGCAGTTCCTGATGATGCGTGTATTGCTTTGCATCAGTTGCCTTTTTGGCCGCGCGCGATAGCCGGGCCTGGTAGACATCGCACAGAGCGACCACCGCGACGTCGTTCTTTTCGCCGGCGCGATGCAGCGCCATCTGAAGCAAGTAGGCGCCGCGCGTGCCAAGCCCGATGACTGCGGTGTTGATGCGATCGTTCGCTCCGAGAATGCGTCCGCGCGTAGCGAGTGCCGCCGAAACACCTGCTACGCCGTGAACGAACTTTCGCCGTGTGAGGCCGGTCTGCATGGGATGTCTCCTTCAGAAATGGAAATGAATCACAATTGTACTCCGCCGCGTCCAGCCACCCGATTGCTCGGCGGGCGAACCTAGGTGGTACGATGTGTGCGTATGGGCATCTCCAAGCCCGTCGCTCAGACTGCTCTGTTATTGATCAGTGCCGCTCTCACCTACGCTGCGGACAAGCGCGATTGGAAAGAGGGAAGGCTGGTTTCGGTGGAAACGGTTGAGCATCGCTACCAATGTGTGGTGTCGGATGAAGTGTATTCCTACACGATGGAATACGAGAACCCGATAAAAGCCGTTGTTCATGGTCCGGTAAAATTCGTGATCGAGAAGGAACAGTTTATTCTGCTCGCCGCGGACGGCCAAGAGCGCTCGGCGCGCATCGAGAAACGAGAGCGGGTAATCTACGATCCGCCAGAGCCGCGTGTTCGCCGCTAATTGCCTTATAATCAATCCACGGACTGGTGAAGAGCGGGATGGCGTCTAATCGTTTCGCGGGAATGCTATGGCTTGTGCCCGCGACGCTCACTTGTCCATCGATTTTCGCGGCCGGCCCGAGCTACTTTCGCGACGTCCGGCCGATTATTCAACGCCAGTGCCAGGGCTGCCACCAGCCGAATATCAAGTCTTCCAATCTAGATCTCACGTCGTACGAGGGTTTCCAGGCAGGCGGCCAACATGGACCCGGAGCGACCACTCTGCTCGGCTACATCACCGGCGAAATCAGGCCGCGGATGCCGCTTGGGCAGCCTCCGCTTCCCGTCGATCAGATCCAATTAATTCGCGAGTGGATTGCGGCCGGAGCCAAGGACGACACGCCGGCTGAAGCGCGCGAGGATCTCGCCGTAGACAAACCGATCGTCTACACGCAACCGCCCGTCATCAACGCGCTGGCATTCTCGGCGGATGGCAAGAAGCTGGCCGTTTCGGGGAACCGTGAGGTGCTGATCCACTCGCTCGATGGCGCTGAGCCTCTGCGGCGACTGCCCGGTCTCTCGGATCGCATTCTGTCGCTGGTATTTTCGAAGGACGGATCGACGCTGGTGGCCGCCGGAGGGACGGCCTCGCGGTTCGGCGAAATTCAAATCTGGGATGTGGCCAGTGGGAAGTTGAAACGCTCGTTGACACTGACCGGTGACACTGTTTTCGGCGCTTCGCTTTCGCCGGACGCTTCGAAGGTCGCGGTGGGCTGTACTGATAACTCCGTGCGCATCGTGGATGCTTCGAGCGGCAAGGAGCTTTTCAAGATCGGCAACCATGAGAATTGGGTGCTCGGGACGATCTTTGGTGTCGATGGCAAACGCATCGTGTCCGTGGGCCGCGACCGCGCGGCTAAACTCACCGATGCTACGTCGGGCGCGTTTCTCGAAAACGTGAACCTGCTGCGCGGCGAGTTGGCTGCTATCGCGCGCCACCCAATCAAGGACATCGTTGTAATTGGTGGCGAGGACCGCGTGCCCTACATATATATGATGGATCGGGCGCAGAATATGAAGATTGCGGACGATAGCACGCTGATCCGCAAGCTGGAACGTCAGGATGGTTCAATAGCCGCGTTGGCGTGGTCCGCGGATGGTGCGCATATTGCGGTGGGCGGAGCGTCGCCTGAAGTCACTATCTATGATGCGGAGACCGGGAAGCGAACCGCGGCTTGTAAGGGGCATCAGGCGGG
>CABEDY010000180.1_pt1 | contig 30241 bp, 28 predicted proteins | sample 3423171 | NCBI WGS metagenome assembly CABEDY01 (sample SAMEA5534333, study PRJEB31848) | metagenome | biome: tundra; feature: field; material: soil | place: USA | collected 2013-05 | depth 0.15 m | reverse complement strand
CCAATGGATCTGCCGGAGCGGTCTCGAACAGTTCTGATTCCAACATTCGCGTCGCCGCCAATGCTCCCGCCATGCCTACGCAGGCGCCGAGAGCGACCGGGCGCATTGCGATCCCGATCACGAAGCGGACCACGTCGGCTGGAGTCGCTCCCAGCGCGCCGCGAATGCCGATTTCCCTCGTCCGCCGTGACACAGCATACGACACCACGGCGAAGATACCCGCCACCGCAAGACCGAGCGCGAGTCCCGCGAATATTTCGAGAAGCAGAGTGTGGAATCGCACTTCGGCGGCGGAATTCACCACCATTGTCCGCATGGTCTCCACCGACGTCACCGGTTGGCCAGGATCGATATCGTGAATTCGTTTGCGCAAAGCAGAAACAGCTGAAAGCGGGTCGCCCTGCGTTCGCAAAACCAGATACGTGTATTTGGCGCCGATCAGCGATTGCGTGTACGGCAAGTACAATTCTGCGTCCGAGCCAGTCCGGAGCGATCTATGCTTGATGCTTTCCACCACCCCAACTACCGTGGACCACTCGCCGGGCTTGGGCTCATCGGATCGCGACACGCGCTTCCCCAACGGGTCCTGACCCGGCCAATAATGCCGCGCCAGTTCATCGTTGATCATCACCACGGACTCTGATTTCGCTGTGTCACCTTCGTTGAAATCGCGTCCACGCAGCAGGCGCACTCCCAACGCTGGAAAATACCCCGGGCTGATTTCGCGAAGGTAAATGCCATAACTGCGCCAGTTGGTGTCCTTGATGCCTTCGGCGGTCAACGACGAGGTAATCGACAGGCCGCCAAACGGAAGAACGGTGGAGACGCCCGCATTCAGCACGCCCGGCAGCGATCGCACTTGGTCCAGCACGCGCGAGTAGTGGCTCGCTTTCGCCTCTTTCGTTTCGAGCTGCGCTGGTGCTGAAACTTGAGCCACCAGCACGTGCTGCGGCTCGAAGCCCAGGTGGACTCGCATCAACCGATCCAACGTATGCAACATCAGGCCGGCGCCCACCAAGAGCATCAGGGAGAGCGCAACTTCAAAAGAGAGCAGGACGGCTCTGTTGCGATTCGCCCCCCGGCTTGATGATACGCTCCGGCCAGCCGCCTGAATGCCTGCCGTAAGATCGGATCGCCACAGGCTGGCGCAAGCCGGAATGGCGCACAACAAAGTGGTCAGCAGAACCAGACCAGCGGTCGCTGCCAGAACCATGCCGTTCATGGATACAGAATCCAGCCCAGGCACCGGAAGTTTCGCTGCAAATAATTTGGCGAGCAATCGGATCAAACCAAAAGAGAGCGCCACGCCGGCGACGCCAGCACAGATCCCCAGCGTCAACGTCTCGGCGATCACCTGACCCGCCAGCCGCACTCGATCCGCTCCCAACGATGCTCGAATGGCGAATTCACGCCGACGCTCGGATGCGCGCGCCAGAAGCAAATTAGCGGCGTTGGCGCAGGCAATCAGCAGCACCAGACCTACCGCGCCCCATAACATCACGAGCGCCCGCCGGTAGGGATTGGTGAATTGTTCGGTGAACGGCCGCAAGCGCGCGTGCCAACCTTTGTCACGATCCGGATTCGGTGGCAGGCCAGGCGTTACGGCGTCCATCTCATGCTGGGCGTCCAGGATCGAGACTCCAGGACGCAGCCGGGCCAGGTTGCTGAAGTAGGCATGCAGTTCTCCGCGTATAACGGTGGAGCGTTTGTATGGAATCCACGCTTGATGAGCAGGGTTGGTGAAAACGAAGCCAGGTCCCATGATGCCCACCACTGTGTAACCTTTGGAATCCAGCAGGATCTGCCGGCCGAGAATCGATGGATCGGCGTGAAAATGCTTGCGCCACAAATGATCGCTAATCACCACCACCGGAGGCGCTGCGGAGTCGAACTCGGCGGGAAGAAACGTCCGTCCCAGCGCCGGCCGGACGCCCAGCGTATCGAACAAATTCTGGCTGACTTCCAGCGCAAAGATCGAATCCGTATTGTCGACGCCGGTCAGGACGAAATTCTGCCATCTCCAGATCTCCACGCGTTCAAACGAATGGACGTGAGTGGCGAAGAAATTCATGTCTTCGGGGGCGTTATTGGTTTCCTCGCCCTTGGCATCCAAGGCGCGAACCTCTACCAGCCGATCCAGGCTGCGAAACGGAAAGGGATGCAGCAGAACTCGGTCGATGATGCTGAACAATGCGGTATTGGCGCCAATCCCAAGCGCCAGCACCGAAATTACAATCAGAGAAAACCCGAGATTTTTCCTAAGGCTCCGCACGGTTCCAGTTTACCTTCTGGAACCGGTTCCGAAAGACCAAGGTGTGCGCGACATAAAAATGGAAAGGATCTAGGAACGTAAGAAAACCGAGCCGCGACCGGCAGGAAGCGCTACCCCGAACTCGAGGACTAGCACCACTCGATTATCGCTCCCTCCCGGTCGCGGCTCGGTTACACCCTTGTCGCACACCCAAAACCGAAAAACCGAAGAACCAGCGAGGACTAAGGAACCAAGTAACCAAAGAACAGAGTTTTGCCCGATTGGTGAAAACCTGGCTACCCCTTACTATCGACTTAAGCAATCATGAATCAGGGAACGCTCGCCATCAAACCAGCCAAGACGCAGTACTCCGAAAACGAGGTTGCCGCGGAGTTAGGGGTCTCTTTGGAAGAATTGCGCACCTTGATTCGGAGCCATATCATTGAAACCGATGAGGATCTGAACAATGTGCCCATGGCGAGCTTCCATCCATCGGATCTTTTGGTGCTCAAGCTCCTTTTGAGCTCGAAAGCGAATCCCACAACTGAGGGTTGAGCAGCGTCGGTGGGCGCCTTCCCTCCAGCGCGGCCACCGCATTTCGCGCGGCCAGCATGGACATCTCGCGTCGCGTATCGGTGGACGCGCTCGCAATGTGCGGCGTCAGCACTACATTCGTCAGCTTCAGAAGCCCCGGATGCACCTTGGGTTCGTTTTCGAATACGTCCAGGCCGGCGCCCGCGATCCATCCTTCATCCAGCGCCTTGGCAACCGCGGCTTCATCCGCCACCGGACCTCGCGAGGTGTTCACCAGGATCGCGCTCTTCTTCATGAGCATGAGCTCCGGCTCGCCAATCAACTTGCGCGTTGAATCCGAGAGCGGGACATGCAAGCTCACAAAATCGGATTCGCGCAGAAGCTGGTCTTTCGGAACCAACTCCAGCTCTAGCTCGCGTGAAATCGCCTCTGGCGCCCGCACGGGATCGTAGTACAGAATACGCATCGAAAATCCGCGCGCCCGGCGAGCCACTGCTTGTCCAATGCGGCCCATCCCTAGGATTCCCAGAGTCCGATGATGTACGTCATGGCCCACCAGCAGATCGATGGCCCACTTCCGCCACAGTCCGGCGTGTAAATACTGGTGCCCTTCCAACAGACGGCGAGCCGTAGCCAGCAAGAGCGCGAACGCGAAATCGGCGGTTGTATCCGTGAGCACGTCAGGCGTGTTGCTGACCAAAATGCCTTTGCGCGTTGCGGCGGCCACGTCGATATTGTCGAAGCCCACGGCAACATTAGCGATGATCTTCAAGTCATCCAGCGAATCGATCACCTCGGGTGTGAACTTGTTGGTGAGTTGGGCTAGGATGGCCTGTTTGCCGCGCAGCCGATCAAGCAGTTGATCGTTGGGCAAACCGTCGTCAGTCTCCTCATAGTCCACTTCGCAATGCTCTTTCAAGAACGCGATTGCTTCCGGGAAAATCCGTTTGGTGACCAGGACGCTTGGTTTCATTGCTACCATTCTCTCTTATGGCAAAGCTTGGATTTCTTGGACTCGGCTTGATGGGCTATCCCATGGCTCGGAATCTGTTGCGGGCAGGTCATCGGGTGGCATTATGGTCGAACACGCTCAGCAAGGCGAAGCAGCTCGCGGAAGAAGAAAAAGGGCTCGCTTGTGAATCGCCCAAACAGGTGGCCGAACAGTCGGAGTTCGTATTCCTCTGCGTGGGCGACACCAAGATGTCGGAAGAAGTGCTGACGGGTGAGAACGGCGTGATTGAAGGCGCCAAGCCTGGCACCGTGGTAGCGAACGCCAGCACTATTTCCCCGTCAGCCAGCCGGGCCATCGGCGAGAAGCTGGGCGCGAAGGGCATTCAATATCTCGATGCGCCCTGTACGGGGTCTACGCCAGGAGCTACCGCAGGCACGCTGACATTCATGATCGGCGGTGAGCGCGAGGTCTACGACAAAACGAAGCCATTCCTCGAAGTCATGGGAAAGCAGTTCTACTACTGCGGAGGTCCAGGCTGTGGCCTGGAGGCCAAGCTCACTCAGAATCTAATTCTTTCCAATATCATGCAGGCGTTCAACGAGGGTATCGTGCTGAGCACCAAGGCCGGAATCGACCCCGAGCTGATGCTGGAGATCCTTAATAACAGCGCTGCCAAGTCCGGGCTGATTGCATACAAGGCACCTTTCGTGTTCAAAAGGGACTTCACCACCAACTTTTCCACAAAGTGGATGCACAAGGACATTGGCCTCGCGCTCGACTCCGCCCAGGAGCAAGGGGTCCCGTTGCCCTTGACAAGCCTGACCCATCAGATGTTTCAAGCTGCAATTTCAGAGGGTTACGGTGAATTAGATATGTGCTCGACCATCCGCGTTATGGAGCGATGGGCAGGCGTAGAGGTCAAGGGAAAATAAAAAATACAAAAAACTGTTGCGTTCCAGTAAATCATATATTAGTATTGGAAGTAAGCCGGGGAGGCAACTCCCACCAAAGCGAGACTAACCTCATAAAAAAGACCCCTGAAGCAATCCTCCCCGGCGCCCGCAAGGGTTCGATTCGCTAAGAGGTTCAGGGTTCAACAAGAAAGTTCAAAAGATCAAAGTGGCGGGAGCTCTGTACCTGTCACCAACGAAAACATCCCCTTTTCCACAACGATGCAGGTCACGTTTCCATTGGTTGACGATATAATAAGGCCATTGAAGACTCTCACCATCCTGGGCTCAACCGGGTCGATAGGCGTCAGCACATTAGACGTGGTTGGGCGACACCCGGAACAATATCGCGTCCATGCTTTGGTGGCAGGTCACAATGTCGACCTGTTAGCCCAGCAGATACTTCGGTTTAGGCCCAAGGTTGCGGCGACAGCAACGGATGCCGATCGCGAGAGTCTAATTATCACGCTGAAGAATTCCGCATTGGCGCCCCAGGATTGGCCGGAATTGTGCTGGGGTCCTGAAGCGCGGGTGGAAGTGGCCACCGAGCGGGATGTGGATTTCGTGATGTCGGCGATAGTAGGCGTGGCGGGTCTGGAAGCTACCTACGAAGCCATTACTCACGGGAAGCGGGTTGGGCTGGCGAATAAGGAGGTTCTGGTGGCTAGCGGAAAGCTGGTGATCGATGCTGCCAGGAAGTCCGGAACCGAACTGATCCCGGTGGATAGCGAACACAACGGAGCCCACCAATGTTTGCGGGCGGGCAGGCGGAGCGAAGTAGCGCGACTGATCCTGACGGCCTCAGGCGGTCCGTTCCGAGAGACGCCTTTGGAGAAGCTGGCTCGGGTCACGCCGGCCGAGGCGCTGAAGCACCCCACCTGGAAAATGGGCCAGCGGATTACCATCGATTCGGCGACGCTCATGAACAAAGGCTTCGAGGTGATCGAAGCCTGTTGGTTATTTGATTTTTCAGCCGATGAAGTGGATGTCGTGATCCATCCTCAATCGACGGTGCATGCCATGGTGGAGTATTGCGACGGCAGCGTGATCGCGCAGATCTCGGCTACCGATATGCGGATGCCCATCCAGTACGCGCTCACGTATCCCGCCAGAGAGTCCGCACCGGTTCCCCGATTGGATTGGACCGAGGCCCGTTCCTGGAGCTTCAGTGCGCCTGATTTCGAGAAATTCCCTGCCCTGCGGCTGGCCTATCAAGCAATGCGGCAGGGCGGATCGGCAACGTGTACGCTGAACGCGGCGGACGAAATCGCGGTAGAAGCTTTTCTGGCCGGGAAGATTGCTTTCCCCGCCATCCCCGCGATAGTGGAAGAGACATTGGAGCGGGTTCCGGCGCGCGAAGCGGCATCCGTCGAAGAAGTATTGGAAATTGATGAGCTGTCACGCTCGGTGGCGCGGCAGATTGTTCACGAGCGAGCACAAAAAACATACGAGGAGCGCGGACAGGTGTCCGTCAGAGCATAGAACCATGCCTTTAATAGTTCTTCAAAACATCTGGTGGGCGCTGGTCCTGATCGGGGTCATGATTTTGATCCACGAATTGGGTCATTACTGGGCCGCGCGATTTTTCGACGTGAAGGTGGAAACCTTCAGTTTCGGTTTCGGGCCGCGTCTGTTCGGGTTCAAAAAGGGCGAGACCGATTTTCGCGTCGCGGCGATATTCTTTGGCGGCTATGTGAAAATGACCGGCCAGGAGCCGGGTGATGAAAACGCCGACGATCCGCGAGGGTTTCTCGCTAAACCCCGCTGGCAGCGCCTGATCATTTCGTTCGCCGGGCCGGCCATGAATCTTATTCTGGCGGTTGGAATCCTCACAGGGCTGTTCATGGTTCGCTTTCCGAAGATTCCGTCCTCTCCGTCGCCAATGATCAGTTATGTGATGCCCGACAGCGCGGCAGCCAAGGCTGGCGTCCGCGAGGGCGACCGCATCGTTCAGATTGAAAATACACCTAACCCCACCTGGGAAGACATCGAAATGAAAGAAGTGGCCAGCGCCGGCCATGATCTGGCTGTTTGGATTTCGCGCGATGGCGAGCGGAAACGCGTCACGCTAACGCCGGTTCTCGATCCGAAAACCGGTACCGGATTCGCGGGGTGGGGCGAGCAGAACGAGATAGAGGTGGTGGCAGTTCCGCCGGACAAACCGGCTGCTAAAGCAGGTATCGAGCCCGGTGACATTATGATCAGTGTCAACGGCCAGCCCATCCGTTCGACGCCCAAGCTCCTCAACGTGATCAACAACACCGGCGGCAAGCCAGTGGTGCTGGTCTATTCGAGAAACGGCAAGCAGAACACCCTGACCGTCACACCCGTCATGACCACCATGGACGGAAGCGCGGATCGATGGATGATCGGCGTGAATCTGGCGCCTCGCGTCGAGCTGGTCAGCCTTTCGTTTCCCCAGGCGCTGGTGGAGTCGGTTCGCTACAACGCGAAGAATGCGACCCTCATTTATCAGTTCTTGCGAGGGATTTTGGAGCGGCGCATGTCGCCGAAATCGCTGGAGGGACCGATCGGGATCGCGCGCCTATCCGGCCAGGCAGCTCGCGAAGGCCCTACAGCTTACTTCGCTTTGACTGCCATGGTTAGCCTGAACCTCGCCATCTTCAATCTGTTGCCCATTCCTATCCTGGACGGCGGAGTGATCCTGCTTTTGCTGGTGGAGATGTTCATGCGCCGCGATTTGAGCCTGCGCGTGAAGGAAGCGGTGTTCAAGCTGGGCTTCGTTTTCCTGATGGCAGTCGTCGCCTTTGTCCTTTATAACGACATATCGAAATTAGCGGGCTGACGAAATCCGTTTCTCGTTTCTCGTTTCTCGTTAGTGATGGTCTCCAGAACGAGAAACGGATTTCACTTCGCCGGCTCGTTCGCTGTGCCGAAGATTGGTTCGATGTCTACCGGGATGTCGCTGAGGCTCTTCAACGCTTTTTCCATATCCGGCCGGATCACGCCGAGCTCATCCAGCATTCGTTTAGCACCCAGGTAGTCGCCGGTTGCTTCTAGCGTCAGCAAGTCGTGGTCTAAGTCCCGCACAGCCGATTTGATTTTGTCGAGGTGCACCTCAAACCGGCCGTCCTCGCGGGCGACGAATCCGCCCTTGTCCGTCAGATAATTCACCTGCATCGCCATCCCTTTTCCGTGCGCGTCGTTCAAGCCGAATCGCAGACTGCGGAATGATGACGCGAGAAACGTCGTGTACAGTTTCCGCTCCGCGCCCGCGCCGCCTTCGATCAACTTGTGATCGTAGAGATACTGGAGCATGAAAAGCCCTGTCACATCCGCTTTGGCCTCTTCGATGGCGCTGTACAGTTCCTTTAATTCCTGGCGTGGGGTGGTGGCGCGGCCGTCCACGCTAATCTGATGGGGCCCGATGCCGTGGCTTAGCTCGTGCGCCAAAATGTGGGTGAAGAATGAATCGAAGCTCAGGTCCGGCTGGCTCGCGGGTGTGAGAACGCGTTTCGCAATCGGCTCCAGCGTGCCGTGGAACTTGGCCTCCTGGACGTTCTTCAGCATCACGCGCTTGCTGCCTTTTTGAGCCACCACGCGCTCATCGTTCGGCAGGTTGTAAGCCGCCGTTTGAACGCCATGATCGCCATCGCCCGCCGACAGAACCTGGTTCACCACGCGGATGGGCGCCTGGCTGCCGAGCTTCGGATTGCGATATTCCGGATTGATGGGCAGATTGTTTTCGATCTCTTGCAGATGGCCGCCAAAGAACTTGAGTTTCTCCGTTTCAACATCGTCGCGGAGATTCACGTAGGCTTCGAAGCCCGCCTTGTAACCGAATATCTCGTCGTTGTAGGTTTCATACGGCCCGATGGTGATGTCGATGGGCGCGTCCAGGTCCATCCACGCAAGATCGCTTTCGTAATAGTCGTTCGAAAGGAACGCGGCGCCGCGCGATAGCAAAAACTTCTTCAATGTTGCATTGCCGGTGAGTCCGGCTGCTTCCTCCATCAATCGGGCGGCTTTGGCCAGATCGTTCTTGTACTCCTGACTATAGGGAATTGTCTTCAAGTGCCCGTTGGCATCTCTTCGTATGACCGTGAAGAAGCCCTCGGCTTGTTCGCGTTCTGCTGTCGAAAGCGTTTTCGCCCAACTTTCGAATTCCTCGCGGGTCATGTTTTCCGGATAGAAGTTCGCGCCGGGCAGTTTCTTGGGCGGGACATCCGGCAAGAATGCGGCGTGATCGTCGATTTCCGACCATGGTCCTTTGTTGATCCAGAAATAATGCAGGCGAGCCTTACCGAGCGGGGTTGTATCGCGCTTCAGCTTTTCGTACAGCTCTAGATTGCCGCTCCACATTTGCTTCAGGAAAATGTCGTTCAGAATCCGCGACGCCTCGATCAACTTCGCGAGCGCTTTGCGATCGCCGGGCGAGAGATTCGAAACATCGGCGCGCAGCTCGGTGGGCGCGAAGCGGGCGATCATCTGGTCGAGTTGCGCGAGATCGGGAGTATTAGATGCGGTGAGGGCAAGCATAGGAATACAGGCCAGCAGTTTCTTCATTTCTGTTGCCATCCTAGCACGGCGTTTTCGCGATAGAATCTGATCTATGCGTGGAAACGACAAAGTTCTCGAAAATTTAGGGGAGGCCCTCAAGGCCGAGCTTACGGCCATCAACCAGTATTTCTTGCATGCGAAGATGAATGAGAACTGGGGTTATTTTCGGCTGGCTCAACACTATCGAAAAGAATCGATCGAGGAGATGGTTCACGCCGAGAAGCTCATGAACCGGATTCTGTTTCTGGATGGAACTCCGAACATGACCGAAATCGGGCCCATCAAGATCGGAAAAAACGTGAAGGGGCAATTGGACAACGACCTAGCTCTGGAGCTTGCGGCCGTCCATCACCTGAATTCCGCGATCCGGCAGGCCGTCGAGGTCGGCGACAATGCATCGCGCGCGCTGTTCGAGGAGATCCTGAAGGACGAAGAAGAGCACGTAGATTATCTGGAGGGCCAGCTCCATGCGATTGAAGAAATCGGCCTGGATAATTATTTGGCACAGCAACTTCACAAAGGCGAAGAGGACGAGGGTTAGCGCTCCCTTCCGCTCGCGGCTCTGTAACACGAGGGAAACACTAAGCACCTTTCCGAGCCGCGACCGGAAGGGAGCGTTTGAGCACCTCAAGTCATGTTCCAATGCGACATTCGTGACGGGGTTTGTTTGAAACTACTGGAGGAGCGGCATGCCTTGGCAGTTTTTGCGGCGGTTGATCGCAATCGAGCCCATTTGCGCAAGTGGCTGCCCTGGGTGGATGACACCACCAGCGTTGGCTACACGCTCAACTTCATCAGGACCTCCTTACAGCAGTTTGCGAATAACCAAGGCTTCGCCGCCGGCATCTGGTGCGGTGATGAATATGCGGGAACCATCGGAGCTCACAAGATCAATTGGGTGGACCGCAAAGTTGAAATCGGTTACTGGCTTGCCTCGAAATTCCAAGGGCGGGGCATCGTTACGGATGCGTGCCGGGCTTTGATTGATCATGCGTTCGAAGAATGGAAGTTGAATCGAGTGGAGATCCATTGCGCGGCAAGTACCTGGACACCACTGTCTACGGCATGCTGGCGCGCGATTGGAAACGAGCGGCTAAATAGGCAGCATGTCGAGCGCGCCTTGCAGCTCGCTCTTGGTGTGTTGATCGCCGGTGCGCGTCGTGGTTTCAATTCCGGTCTGGTACATTGCGCGGGCGTCCTCGATACGTCCTAGCTTCTCGAGCGCCTGGCCGCCATGGAAGTATGCCGCCGCGTAGTCGGGATTGTATTCGAGCAAAACCCGGAATTCCGCGACGGCCTGTTCCAGCTCGCCGTTGATGACGTGCTCCATGGCAAGGCCGTAGCGCGCGAAACTGTCACGCGGATTTTGAGCCAGCATAGTCTTGAGGATTTCCATTCGATTGGCAGGCATATCTCTACGTGTTACTATACCGAGCGATGGCATGCCCGTACTTTTACCCGGTGGCCCGGTTCGAGACGAGCAGCTGGGTGGTGCCTCCGCGGCTGCCTCTGGGAGATCCCTACACGGGCGAGTGCCGCGCGGCGGATACCGCGTTCCAACCGGACGAAACGCGGCTGCGCCAGATCTGCAATCTTGGCTACGGCCGTAGCCGTTGCGACCGCTTTCCGGAGCAAGCTTTAACTGACGCGGTTCGATTTCATGTTGCTCACGACGCGGGCGAGCTGATCCGCATTCAATACGTTTTCGAAAAAGAATGCTGGCCGCAAGAACACGGCGTTCTTGAGTGTCACGGCGCAACTGGAAACCTTTCGAGCGGTCCGGACGACCAGATTCTCCGAAAACAGGCCGCTGCGTTTGTCGAAAGCTACCTGCGAAGAAAGGGCTGATCCACCGTGGATTCCATTCCTGGGGGCCGTTTTGTGCGTGAATCCGTTTCCGAGTATTCGGAATTCGCGCTGCCGAACGACGCCAATACGCTGGGCAACGTTCTGGGCGGCAAGGTGATGCACTTGGTGGATATCGCGGCGGCGCTGGCCGCTGTCCGACACTCGCGGTGCGCGGTGGTAACCGCTTCCGTCGACCACATGAACTTCCTGCACCCCATCCACATCGGACAACTGATTGTTCTGCGATCCAGTGTGAATCGGGTCTTCCGGACATCCATGGAGGTGGGCGTACGAGTGGAAGTGGAAAATCTGGTCTCGGGCGAAATCAGGCACACATCTTCCGCTTATCTAACCTTCGTTGCTCTCGATCAAGGCGGCCAACGAAAACCGATTCCGTGCGTGATTCCGGAAACCGCTGACGAGAAGCGCCGGTACGAGGAAGCTGGGGAGCGGCGAGCGTACCGATTGGCGATGCGGGAAAGAGCGTTGGAGAAGCGGCGCTAGAGCAAAGCAGCCGACGCCCTCGTCGGCTTAAAAAGAGCGGGTCCAGGGGGACCCGCGCAGACCTGGGGGTCTGCCCCACTACCATCTGATCCCGAGCTTTGGGTAAGCTACCACAAACTCCTATTGCTGGACTTTCTTGGCGGTGGTGTGGGTGGCCGGGCGCTTTTTGGTAGATTCGGCGGGTTCCTTGAGGAGCGTCTCGATCATGCTGCGCCAGTAGGGCTCCGTGCGCATTTGTTCATCACCGGTCAGCGGCGAGGTCTGGGAGCGGATGGTTCCCTTGCGATCGATCCAGACGATTTGCGGGACCACATAACGCTCCATCGGAGAGATACCCAGGAATTCGAGGACTGGAGGGAGTGGGCTGAAACCCACCCGATAGTTGACGCCGTAGGTCTTCACGAAGTCACCCACGAACAGATTGGCCATGTCGTTAATAGCGACGCCCACCGGTTGAAATCCGCGGGGACCGTATTCGGTGTAGAGTTTCGAAAAGACTTGAGAGGCGTGCTGGCAATGGACACAGGTGGTGAAGATGAACGTTAGAGCCACCACTTTCCCCTTGAAGCTGCTCAACGGAACCTGATTTCCGTCCGCATAGCGGATGGTGAATTCGGGAGCGGGGCGAGGTGCGGGAGGAACCTCCGCTTGCAAGGCGAAAGAGCAAGCCACGGCGGCGGCAGCCACTCGAATCGAAAGCATCCAAATAACTCCTTATATTTTTAGTGTAGCGGAGATTTCCAGCCTTCGATATGGTTGACCGTTGCGCCATCCAACCAGGTCCGGAAATAGCCGGAGTCGCCGTGTCCAGCGAACTCGGAGGGTGTCTGGGATGCGAATTCGACGGTCTTCCACTTGCCGCGCAGGACCTTGCCGTACAGGTCGAAATATTGACGCGCGGATTGCTCCGAATCCCAGGTGGATGCATAGACGAGCACCGGGAATTTGTCATGCTTATGTTCAAGCAGAGCATAGGAACTGCCGGCCAGGTGCGCGGCAGCGGCCTTTCCATCATCGGAGGAATACTGAGAGAGCAAAACGCGGTAATCGAACTCCCCCAGGTTGCCGTCTGCCAAGGTGCGGAAGGCGTGCGGATCCGGCACGCGCGGAGTAGGCGGATTGGTGGGCGCATGGTGCGCCAGATAAAGCTCCGGATGCAGAATCTGCTGTGTGCTGGTGGGCGGATGGGTGAACACTTCCGAGAACGAATCGCGGCCCAGTTTACGAAACACGGCATTCTGAAACAGCATTCCGCTGGCGTAGGGGAACACGAGCGATTCGCGGATATAGAGGGGGGCTTTGGAAAAGACCGGATACTCGCGGGCGGAACTTTGGATGGACTCGGTCATGAGCTCGAGCATGCGGTCGGGAACTTCGGCCGGACCGCCGTCCTGCTTGGAGAGATAGGCGGCCATCAACCAGGTGGCCTGTCCTTCCATCACAGCCAGGCGGGCGGTTGATCCATCGTCGCTGCGGGCGCCTTCGCGAATGTACTTGCCGAGGTGGAAATGCTGGTCGGCAAGCGCGTGCGCCAATTCGTGGACCAGGGCGGTGCGCTCTTCCAGTCCGCCTCCGGCCCCTTCCAACACGAAGAGTTTTTTCTTGTTGTAGTCATAGAAAGCGGCGGCCTGTTCGGTCAGAAGATCCACCGTGTTTTGGCGCAGGTCGAAATCGGAGGGGATCAGGCCCAGCATTTTGAGGGTCAGCTCTTCGGCGCGTATGTCGGCCGGCTTGAGGGCCTTCTTGATTCGCTCTTCGAGGAAGACTCGAAGCTGGTCTTTGTTGAGGACGCCGTAGGGGACGGGACGCGTGAAGCGGAGACCGGTAATGGATGCGAGCCCCGCTTCGATGGTTCCTATCTCAGAGAAGAATGGCGGCGGATCGGCGGCGTGGAGCAGCGCGACCAGGAGCAGGATCGGCAGCAGGATGCGTCGGGCGAGTTGGCGTTTCATGCGAGAATAGAATCTTCATGGTAAAAGAAAAGCCAGTCGAGAAAACAAACGAGCACCTTTATTCGGCCGAGTATCACGGGAGCGGGACTTTCGTGATCAGCAAGCCCAAGCGAAAGCCAGGCAAGCGGCGGCAATCGCGATTGAAGAAGCCGCAGCGGATGGCGAGGAAATAATTTCCTCGGGACGAGGAAGTTATTTCCTCGCCAGTTCATCGGTTCATCGGTTGTTCGGTTCGCGCTTCCAGGAGCTCTCACTTTAGCTCGACGTCGAACTCGAAAAATCCTTCATTGTCCTTCACGCTGCTGCTCACGCGGTGATTCACGGAGAACTCGGTGCGGCCTTCGCGCGTTCTCTGTACCAGCGCGCCGGCGGGCGCGCGGGGATCCACGAATCCCGCGCCTGCGTCTATGCTGATACCGGAAGGTCCACTGCATCCATCCGCGCCGGCTGTCAGGTCCCAGCAGACGATTCCGTGGGGATTGTTCACCGCCGCAGTTCGCCCGGACGGGTTGGGGATGCTCACGCCCCATTCCAGATTGGCAGGTAGAACGACGTGGTAGCCAGCGGCGTTGGGCTCCACGATGGCTCGCTCAGGCGTGCACAGGCCGCGATTGGGGAGGCAGGACCACAGCAGATAGGTGATGTCGGAAGAGACCACCGAGGCGTTGGAGGAGACTTTGGCGCTGTCGAAGGACCAGTTAAGGATGTCGTGATTCTCGTATCCTTCGCCGGTTGAGGCGGTGAAGCCGACCCATGTGCTGCCTTCACGGTCCACCACGATGGAAAGATCCACCACGGCTTGGAGATTCGGTTTGATCGAGTCATCCAGATAGACCGCAAGAACCGGGGGGACGAAGGCGATCCGTGCGGTGTGAACTTTGTTGTCCTTCAAGTGAACGCGTAGATGGCGAGTGGAAGCCGGGCGCGCTTCCGGCCAGCGCATCTCGGCGGGTTTGCCGTAGGTGCGGAACGCTATGTAGTTCCCGGAAGGATCTCCTTCCTCTCTATTTCGAAACGTATCAAAGAAGACCGCGATGCTCCACGGAATGCCGCGCTGGCTGCCTTGTCCGGGTGAAGCTAAGGCGAAGCCGCCGGCCGAACCACGCCCGCCCAGCGCGGAGGCGCCCGAATTTTGCAGGACGAATGCGAAGCCATCCGCGCCGTTACCGAGGCCGCCGTTCTCGGTCAGTTGGAATTGGAAGGTGGTTTGAAAGCCGGATCCGATGGCCTGTTTTTCGCGAAACCAGGCCGCGCCGGAGCGGCTTCGGTGGGCCGGTGTGAGGCGCAGCACGTGGCCCAAGATTTTGGCGTCGCCGACTGTTTTTATGCTGTCGGCCGATGCGAAATCCACGAAACGAATGGCGGCGTGGGCGAGGGGGATTGTGGTTAAGAGGAGGATCGCGGCGCGCATGACGGGCAAAACCGGACGTCGGCACGAGTGTATCTCATGGGCTTGCAGCCCATCAAATGAAATGAAAACTTCCCCTGGACCCGCTAACTCAAGCATTGACAAATACCAGCAGCAGGCCGACGTGGGCGTCGGCTGCGGACCAGGGGTCCGCCCCACTTCAGAATATGAAGCTGAGGCCGCCGCGGACGGCGCGAGGGTTCTGTGTAAGAAGGACGCTCTGGCCGGCGTCTGAAACCCTGACATAGCCCTGGGCCAGCATGTTGCGGAGTTCAGCGGTGGCTTCCAGGCGTCCAGGCATCCCGAGGAATGATGGTATGGGTTGGCGGACGCGGATGTTGAGGCCGGGCTCGGGATAGGCTCGCTGTGTGAGATAAAAGTGGCTGGGCATGATAGCGCGGTAGTCCATCCACTGATAGCTGGCGTTGATTATCGTGCCGGTGACAGGGAGCTTGGCGGATGCCCGTGCGGAAGCCCAGAAGCGCTGCGTGGGGTGGAGAGTGGAACGCAACTCGTCGCCCGTTGCGGCAGGCAAATCCTCGGTACCGGCCGTCAGAGCGCCAGCCCTTCCGACCGATGTACCCAGCTCAATCTTGTCGCCGAGAACTTGGGTGACCGACGCGGCATATCCGAAGCGCTGCAGGCTGCCCGCATTCAGCACGCTGCTTTTGGAGGAGATGTCCGGCAGCAAGTCGTTGGGCGAGAAAAGTTCGTCGGGAGCGGAAACAGTCATGGCGAGATTTGTGATTGATTCGTGATAGCCAGTGACATCAACCGTGGTTGATTTCAGCTTCTTTTCGTAGCCGATCTCGTAATCCTGGGAATGCTGAACCGCCGCTCTACCATCCCGAAGCGAGAGCCGGGGCAAAACCGAGAGCGCAGCCAGATCGGCCGCAAGCGCTGCATCGTCGTTTCCAGAAAGTTCGGCGCGATTGTCCGGCTGATTCGCAGCGAGGAACTGAATCGGAGGCGCACCGGAGCTATAGGCCAACTGAACAGTACCGTTATCGCCGAGGCTGTAGCTGAGCCGCGCGAACTTGCTCACGTAGTTGAGATGGTCCAGGAAAGTGATGGAATCGAGCGCCGCCCCATAGTCAAAGCGCAGATCGTCGCTAATGGCGATACTGTCGTGAACAGCTACTGACATCGCGCGAATGGCGGGGGCTCCCTCGGCTTGTCCAGGGATTAAAGAAAAGCCCGAGCGCCCTGGCAGATAAACCTGCTGCATGGTGACGGACACTTCCGGCCCAAATCCGTCGCGGCTGAAGCTGGTCCGGAACCCCGTGGCCGGTAGAGCAGCTCCAGCGCTATAGCCGACATTGCCACTCAACTGAAGCCGGTTGCGGCCAAATAGCGAAGTGGCGAGCGCGAAAGCAGTTCCGAGATCCGATTGCGAAGACGTACCACCGAGCGATCCAGGATCGCCGGCCGATACTCTCAACACGCCGTAGGTATCGGAGAAAACGCTCTCGCCGGCCGGCTTGTCGTTCTGGGTGGGATCGGATGGGTTATCGGGGAGGAACCGGAGAATGGGGCGAGTGGAGGCGGATGCTTTCAGGGTCCACTTCCAGTCATCGCTCATCAAGGCGCCCTGGCCTGGCGCGGCATAAACCAACTCGATGGAACTCAAGACGCTGGCCAGATCGACGTACAGGAGACTCTGCATGCCGGGCTGAACCGCGATTCTCTGCTTCATGGCGGGAACGAAACTCGCCAAACTGACCCGTACGGAGTATAGATCGGGGGACAGGGATTCGAATCCGAACAGGCCACGCTCGTTGGTGATGGTTCGCTGAATCAGACGCTCGTAGCGATTGAACAGCAACACGGAAGCGCCCATCTGGGGTACACCGGCGGAGTCGCGCACGAAGCCGGCAATGCTACCGGAGAGACTAGCGGGAGATGCTGCACTCGCGACGGGCGCCGACGACGCTAGCGCCGCCACCAAGCTGACAGCGAATTTTAGCCGAACTGTCATCATCCGCGTGGTTGCACCAGGGTTCAAGGTACTAAACCCTGATCTCCTATACCTTACACTACTTTACCGTAAAGTTGGCGGTGGGGGTTAAGGTCTGGTTACGGTTCTTGTCCACCACCTTCATTGTCAGAGTATATTCTCCCGGATCGAGGGCCGCCAATGGAAGAAGCTTTTCCACAGTCACCTGTGCTGATGACGCTCCCGGTATTTGATTGACGTCTTCGGTATAATCCAACACCGGCTTGCCAGTGCTCCCGGTCTTGGTTATCTCATATTGGATCGACGCGTTCGGTTTGTTGGTTTTTTCGTCCGGCCCGAAATTGTAGAACTGCATATATATGCCGAGTTTTTCGTTGCGGTCGAAGGTATCGCCCATGCGCGGGCGGATCTTGGTGTCGCCGATCACGAACTGACCGGTGCCGATGCTCCGGGTGGGCACCTTTTCGATGAGATCGGCGAGGATTAGGCTACTGGATGCGAGCTTTTCTTCTTCAAAGTGAGGAACGTTGAGGGCCATGGGATAGGTGGTCATGTTGCCACCCACAACGTCCTTGGCTACGACGTTCAAGCGGTACATGCCGGGGGGTAGGGGGATGGCTTTTTGATAAATGGAGGCTCCCTCGATTGCCTTGCCGAGCAACTCGGTGGGCACCGGTACAGATACGACGTCCTCGAAGTAGTTGACCACGCGGCCGGCGATGGAAGTGATGCGGCCGTAGATATTGACGGTGGCGGTGGCGACATTGTCCTTCTGCTGGAACTGCAGATCTTTGCGCTGGAGCTGCACGGTGATGGAAGTTAACACCGTTGAATCGGTGATCCGCACGTAATCGGCCTGAACCTTGAGCGGCAGCGTGTTGTAGCGGATATTGGAGCTGACCACCGCATCCAGATCCTTGAATTTCACCTTGGGAGGTTTCTGCAGTTTAGCGAACTGCTCCAGCCGTTCGAATTCGTTCATGCTAGCCGGCAAGGGTTGAGTCCCCGTGCCGAGATGCGTTCCGTCGGTGCGGTTGAAACGGTCCGTCTTGGTGGACATGCCCATCTGTTCGGACATGGTGAGTCCGGCGTTGGGGACGTACAACAAAGCGTCCTTTTCCGACGGGTCCATGGTCATATGAAACTCTCCGGACATGGTGGGGTCGACAAACTCGATCATGATGTTGGTGCCGATTCCTTCGATATAACGATAGCGCCAAGTCTGAAACGGGTAGGTGGAGGTTTCGCCGCCGCCTTCTTCCATGGGGCGCTGGTAGCTACCGCCGGAGGAGTGGTCCTCGATCTCATCGGCGGGGCCGTACATAATGTAGATGCGGCCGCGGTCCGTTTTCCAGCCGGGAATACCGGACGCATAATGCTCGTTGGCGTAGGCGATGCGGCGGTAATGTTCTTCCTTGAATTCGTTTTCCTCGGTGTCGGGGGTGGGGTCGCGTCTCAGCCAGAACTGCTCGATGAACTGCTGGCGCTCATCGTCGGTGGCCAGGCGTTTCCAAGCCTGCTTTTCCTCGTCGGAGATGATGTAGGAGACGTCTTCGTTGAGCCACTTCTTATAGGGGGTCTCTAGTTCCTTTTGCAGCTTCTTCTCTTGTTTCTTGCGCTGCTTCTCCGTCATGGGCTTGGCGACGGTATCTTTTGTCGAGGAATCCGAGCTGGGCTTTTTGTCGGATTGGTCGGATTGAGCGATCGCGATGGAGACCAGCGCGGTCAGCGAAATAACAGCCATCGAACCGCAAAGGACAAAGAGCTTTGTTTTCATACAATTCACCACCGAGGCCTAATTCAAGTCTGTCCACCATTTTAGGCCTATTGCGACCTTTGGTCAAGGACGTGTGCGAGAGGTGGGGAGTTTCAGGCAGATTGGCGGCAGGTGGGGCTATGTCCCCTTGCTAAGAAGAAGAGGAAAACGTCGTTTCTCGTTTCTCATTTCTCGTTAGGAACTATCGAGCGCGCTTAACCAGAAACGAGAAACGAGGCTTTCGTGCGTTACCCCAACATGCCTTGCATTTCGGTTCTCGCGAATTCCAGGGCTGGCAAGGATTTCCGGACCTTGACACGGAATCCGAGCGATTCGGCGAGCGGATCAAGCAGGATCTTGAACTCCCGATTGAGCACGTGGATCTCGACCGGCAGTGCGCCCTTCGCTTCGATCGCTTCAAGAACCACTTGCTGGAGCATATTGCCAGTGGCTTCCTCGGGCGCGCCGACCTGTGGCGGGAATGCCATGGCAGATTTGGCGTCAATGGCCAAGGCGATCCGCATACAGGCTTTGCGCTCGTGCTTGGCTCCGATCATCGCGGCATTGTAAAAGTGATCCACCTCGAGGATGCCGGCTGAACGATAACGGAGATCCAGGATGGATTGGATGCGGGGATGGTCCAGATCGGGAAGCTTCGGCTTGGTTGGGATCTCGCGCGGGGCTGCCCTTTGTTCTATGACGTATTCCCAGCGGCCGGAATGCTCGGCCGTGAATTCCACAAGGGGGTAGACATCCTCCTCATCCCACAAATCTGCGGCCGGTTCCTGAGCGACATACTCAGCAACCACCAAAACGGACCGCAGTCCTCGTTCCAGAATCCGGGCTTCGTTTTCGGCTACAAACCAAGGATGGTAGCCTGGCCGGATGGTGCGGAAGAGAGGCGCCTGGGTACCTTTGGCCAGCGGGTGACCCATGTTGCGAACCAGTTCGCGATCGGGAGGAGTCAAGTCTCCTGGGGGGACGTAGTGAACGAAGACGCTGTGCTGGTTTGCGAAGAAGTCCCCAATGGAGATTACTTCACCGGCGTGCATTTTCACGAACCAAGAATAGCTTTGGGCGCCGATGTAGATCTGCACTGCGCTCGCTTCTCCTAGCGCGCCCATCACCGAGCAAGAGCACAGTTGGCTGCCCTCCTCAAACAGAACCAACTGATCTTCTTCCAATATTCTCCAAGGCCGCGCGGCATGGATTGCAGCCGATTGACTAAACAGCGCCCGCATGGTTTGGAACGAAGGCGCCTCGTCGCCAACCAGTTCCTTTTCGAAGAATCGCTCGGGAGGCGATGCCGCTAGCGCTTTCGATTGAGTCCGGCGGTGCTTGCTCTTGGCTTGGGTCGTCTTCACTTTTGCCCATGCTATCATCTGCTGGCGGAAAACATGAAGCCACTAGCTTTGATCACCGGAGCGTCGAGTGGGATCGGCGCAGCCTTCGCCTGGGAGTTGGCCAGGCGGGGGAACGACTTGATTCTGGTTGCCCGGCGAAAAGACCGGTTGGAAGAACTGGCGCGGTCCATGGAGCAAAAGTTCGGAATTGCGGCGGGGATCTTGGCCGCGGACCTAGCAACAGAGGAGGGTTTCGCGAGCGTGGAGCAGCGTATCGCGGAGGCGGAGAACTTGGAGTTGTTGGTGAACAATGCCGGCTTCGGAACACGCGGCCTGTTCTTCCGCGCGGATGTCGCAGGGCAGGATCAGATGCATCGCCTGCATGTTCTGGCCACGCTGCGGCTGACGCATGCGGCGCTCGAAGGGATGGTGCGGCGCGGGAAGGGCGGAGTCATTAATGTTTCCTCAGTGGCCGCGTTCTGGCAATCGCCCGGGAGCGTCAGTTACTGCGCCACCAAATGTTGGATGAACAGTTTTACTGAAGGGTTAGCGCTGGAGTTGAAGGGCGCAGGCTCAGCGGTGAAGATGCAGGCGCTTTGTCCCGGATACACGCGATCGGAATTTCATGATGCGGCGGGGATGGATCGTAAGCTGATCGCGGACAGCTTATGGATGAGCGCCGAAGAGGTGGTGTCGGCATCGTTGGCGGGTTTGGAGAGAGGAAAGCTGGTGGTGGTTCCGGGTTGGCGGTACCGGTTGGTGGTGTTCTTGATGAAGCAGGCGCCACGATGGTTGCTCGGTCCGATTGCCTTGCGACAGCAGAAAAGACTGGGCCGCGGATGAACGCTGATGAACGCGGATAAGAATCCTACTGCGGTTTGTAGGCTTTGGTAAATTTGTTGCGGGAGTTGTAGACCGTGAAGGAGCCGTCGGATTTCGCGGTTAGCTGGATGTATTTTCCTTCGCAGTGCTCATCGACGTTGGCGATGAAGCTGTCCGGGACATTGTGCTCTTTGCCGCCTTCCATGGCGTAGTGGAGCTGCCACATATCCTCCAGGCCCGGCGAATCCTTGACAATCTGCCAGGCGGACGGGCTGCCACCCTTGCGGGCGCCGTTGTTCATGATGGCCACGCGAGGATGAATGGCGTCCACCAGGGCGGGCGAACCGGATTGATCCAAGCCGTGGTGGGATGTGAGATAGACGCTGACGGTCCCGATGGGATTCGCTGGGCACATCAGCTCGAGTTCTTTGTTCCAGGTGAGGTCGCCAAGGTCGAGGAACCGGAAGTGTTCGTAGGTTAAGAGGATTCCGAGCGAGCGGGCGTTTTCCGAGGGATCGTCTTCGCGATTGGGCGACGTGGCGCAGAATGTGTTGGGCTGGCCTCCGCCAGCAAGTGGCGATTGAAGATGCTCGCCGGCAGCGGTCAGCACTTGGACGGTAACGCCCTTCAAAGGGATGGTGTCGCCTGGTTTCGCCACCATATGCAGGATCGGGACGCGTTGCAGAATCTTAACGTAGTCGGTGTAGTCTTCTTTCACCACGCGCGCGTCCTCCATGTTGGGGCCGTGATCGATGAAAGTGCCCACCTTCATGCGGTCCGCCAGTTGGGGAACGCCGCCCACGTGATCGCGATGGTAGTGTGTGATGAGAACATAGTCGAGCTGTTTGACTTTGGCGGCTTTGGCGGCTTGGACAATGCGCTCGGCATCACGGCCTTCGAAACCTCGCCAGCCGGTGTCGATCAACAGGGAGTGGCCGGTGGGAGTGACGATGAGCGTGGCTTGGCCGCCCTCCACATCGATAAAATAGATTTCGAGCGTTTTGGCGGAAACGAACGGAAGCGCGAAGGCAGCGGCTATGGCGAAAACAGCGAGTAGGGATAGAGCGAAAATCGAGCGAAGCACTGTTGGCATCCTATCACAGCCTGGTAATATTGGCGGAACAGGCCCCTTCAGCGAAACGTAGTTAAATATAGCTGAGCAAACATGCCTTATTGTTGCCAATGCGGACAGGCGGTCGGGAATCAGGACGTGTTCTGCGCCAATTGCGGGAACCGTCAGCCCGAGTCGAAGCCTGTGACGGATTACTTTCATGGCGTCACGCCGCGGACGGCATCGCTGCTTTGCTACATCCCGATCGTAGGCTGGGTGGTTGCGATTGTGGTGCTGGCGTCGGTGCGTTTTCGCGAAGACGCTAAGGTGCGGTTCCACGCGTTTCAGGGCTTGTATCTGTTCGTGGCCTGGCTGATCGTGGACTGGGTATTGAGCCCGTTGCTGAGCTTTCCGCACGAGTGGGGACCATACAAGATCATTCCGGCGCTGATGAAGGTAGCGGTATTCGGCGCTTGGGTGTTCATGATCATCAAGACCGCGCAGGATGAGATGTACAAGCTGCCTATTCTGGGCGAACTGGCCGAGAAATCGGTATCGGAACAACGATAAAAACCGTTGATCGGTTATTCAGTTCCTCGGTTCATCGGTTGTTCGGTTCTTCAGTTCTTCGGTTCTTCAGTTCGCGTCCTGAGTGGGGAGCCACGGCTTTTTTTGGCGGTGATTGGTCTGCTCGAACACTAAGGTAAACTAGACATATATGGCCCAAACGATCGAGCAAAAGTACGCGTCTGACGGACACCCCTCGATCGAGGAGTTGAAGTTGGCTCAAGGCACGATTCCCACCGTTGACGCGCGAGAGCTGTGCGGCGACTTCTGGCCCGAAGAGGAAAACATCGATGATTTCCTTACGGCGCTGCGCGAGTGGCGGGGACATACTGAGACCGATCAGGCTGCATGAATGCGGTCGTCGTTGACACCGATGTCGTCTCGCTGATCTTCAGGAGATAGTCGCGCCGGCAAGTACTTCCGTGTGCTTTCGGGGCAAGACCTGCTCGTTTCGTTCATGACCGAAGCGGAATTGGAACGCTGGATTCTCCAGGCTAAGTGGGGACCAGAGCGAATTGTTCGTTTCCGAACCTACATGAGGCGTTTTGTTTCTGTGCCCTCTTCCCGCGATCTTATCGTCAAATGGGCGGAGGTAATGGTAGAGGCACGCTCCCAGGGCCGGCGGATCGACGTTGCCGACGCCTGGATTGCTGCGACCGCGCTTCTTTTCTCCAAGCTGCCCCGAGCAACCGATCAACAACCGAAGAACCGATGAACCGAAGAACTGAATAACCGAACAACTACTTTGTGGCCGCCGGAGGCGTCCGCAAAGTATCGGGCATGTCGGCCAGGATGAATGCCATTACCGCCATGGCTGCGATGTTGGCGCGCAGATCTTCCGGCTTGACCTTGTCAGCGGTGTCGGCCTGGCTATGGTGCCAGTCGAAGTAGTGCGTGCCCACGGTGCGAACTGCCAGGCCTGGGACGCCATCTTTCATGAGTGGCGCGATGTCGGCGCCGCCTCCACCGGATTGAATGGAACCCGCGTCGATTCGCTCCAGCAGTTTTCCGATATCCCGCACCTTGCCGAGCATGGTTTGCGCATCGCCGCGGCCGGTGATACCGAATCCACTGGGCTTTTCGGCGCCGCCGTCCATCTCGATAGCAGCCACGTGATTTGAAATCTGGTCGCCCACCCATTCGCGGTAGGCAAGACCACCGGCGCCGCCGTTTTCCTCGTTGGTCCAAAAAACGACGCGTAGAGTGCGTCGCGGATGTAGCCCAAGTTTCACGATGAGGTGCGCTGCTTCGAGCGTGGTGATGATACCGGAACCATCGTCTTGCGCGCCCGCGCCCACGTCCCAGGAATCGATATGGCCGCCCATCACCACGATTTCCTCAGGCTTCTCGGAGCCTGGAATTTCGCCGATGACATTGGCGGAGTCGGCATCGGGGAGCATGTGAGCTTCCATCTCCAGGTGTACCTTGATGATGTTTCCGGCGTCCGCCAGGCGCTGCATCAGAGTGGCGTCTTCGATGGTCACGGCTGCCGCAGGAATTTTCGGAGCGGCGGGATTGTATTCGAGCGCGCCGGTGTGCGCTGATTGCAAGCTGACGGGGGTCACGGATCGCACCAGCACGGCAACCGCTCCAAGCCGTGCGGCGCGTGACGGTCCCGAGGCGCGATAGGCAACGGTGCGGCCGTAGCCTTCGTAGGGAACATTGAAGAGCACGATCTTGCCTTGCACGCCTTCGCGGCCTTTTTTCTCGAGTTCTTCGAAGCTCGAAACTGGAACCACGTCGGCAGTGATGCCCTTCTTGGGAGTGGCGACACTGCCTCCGAGACCGAGCATGGTGAGCGGTTTGGCAACGGGCTCCAGCAGCATGGCGCTTTCTGAGCCACGCACCCAATGCGGCACCTTGACGGGCGGCGTGGCGACATTTACCAAACCGTCGGCTTTCATCTGCGCGGCTGCCCAAGCGATGGCCGTTTCGAGGCTGGGCGATCCGCTGAGCCGGTTGCCGATGCGATCGCAGAGGTAGGAGAGCTTATCCAATCCGTCATGATCGATGAGCGCGGCGTCGATTAGCTTGGTGGCGGTGTCGCGATACTGGCCGGCGAGATTGGGAGCGTCCTGGGCGAAGAGCGGCGATGCGAGCGCGATGGCCGCGAGTAGAGAAAGAGCGCGTTGAGTCATTAATGGTACAGAATAGCAGTTGCGGGTCCTGGGGGACCCGCGCGAACCTGGGGGTCCGCCCCACATGGTTGATCAAATGAGATTGCTCATCTTTTTGCTGGCTTTCGGCGCGGTACTTGCGGCGCAAACCTTCGACATTGTTCTGGCGAACGGGCGCGTGATGGATCCTGAGACCAATCTGGACGCCGTGCGCAACGTCGGGATTCGTGGCGGAAAAATTGCGGCTGTGTCCGCAGCGGCGCTGGAAGGCCGCACGGTGTTGGACATGAAAGGGCTGGTGGTTACGGCCGGCTTTATCGATCTGCACTCGCACGGACAGACTCCGGAAAATTACGGTTACAAGGCGCGTGATGGCGTCACCACGGCGCTCGAAATGGAAGTGGGGGTGAATCCGGTTTCCGCGTGGTATGCCGCGCGCGAGGGGAAGGCGCGGGTGAATTTCGGTGCGACTTCCGGGCACATTCCCGCAGCCATGGCGGTGATGCATGACTCGGGACTGCTGCTGCCACGCGATGCCGCGGCGAATCGCACGCCGACGCCCGAGGAGCAGAGGCAGATCATCGAGCTGGTGAGGCAAGGACTCGACGAAGGCGCGCTCGGAATCGGGATGGGGATTGCTTATGTTCCGAAGACCAGCCGCGAACAGATTCTGGAAGTGTTCCAGCTAGCCGCCGAGCGGCGCGTGCCGATTTATGTACATATGCGCGCCAGCGGACCCCTCGAACCGGGGGTGATCGATTCGTTGCAGGAAGTGTTAGCGGATGCGGCGGCCACCGGCGCGTCGCTGCATGTGGTCCATATCACCAGTATGGGTGTGCGCCAGACGCCGGTTTGTCTACGCATGATCGCCGGCGCACGGGCTCGCGGATTGGACGTGACCACCGAAGCCTATCCCTACACGGCGGGAATGACGGACATTTCGTCTGCGGTTTTCGATGAGGGCTGGCAGGGGCGCACAGGCGGCATCGGCTATGGTGATTTGCAATGGGCGCTGACGGGCGAGCGGCTCACTGCCGACACATTCGCGCGTTTTCGCAAGCTGGGCGGGATGGTGATATTGCATAGCATCCCGGAAGATATGGTGCGCGTGGCTATGGCCGATCCGACCGTGATGATCGCAAGCGACGGCATTCTCGACGGTGGAAAAGGTCATCCTCGCGCGGCTGGTTCGTATGCGCGGGTGCTGGGGCGCTATGTTCGCGAGCAGCACGCGCTATCGCTCATGGACGCGCTACGCAAGATGAGCCTGTTGCCGGCCGAGCGGTTGGGAATCCAATCCAAGGGGCGGCTTGAAGTGGGCGCGGATGCCGACGTCACGGTGTTCGATCCGGAGCGGGTGATTGATGAGGCGACGTTCGAGAATCCGGCGCAGTATTCGGAAGGCATTCCGTACGTGCTGGTGAACGGCGTGGTTGTTGTGCGCGACGGACAGTTGGTGGACGGCGTGGCGCCGGGGCGGGGTTTGCGGCGCTAACGTAGGACAAGCCTCCGGCTTGTCACGGGCAAGCCGGAGGCTTGCCCTACGGCTGCCATTCTTGAAACTTGAATCCGTGTTGGCGCATGATCTCCCGGGCTTGCTCGAGAGATTCCGGGAGTACGTAGAAAAACGCGCCTATACGTTCGCTCATGAAGAGGACTCCGCCGCTGTATTTATCAGGTTCCACAGCGTACTCGATGCCGGACTCGGTCAGCGCCGATTCAAGCCGCAGAGCCTCCTTCAACTTCTTGGCGATGTAGATAAGGTCCATCTCCTGATCCTCAAAAAAACTGGCGTCGCGGCGCACTCGTCTTCAATCTTATCGCGATCTGTTATCTTCATACGAGCATGAGACGGCTTATCATCAGTGTTTGTCTGTTGAGCGTGGCGGCCGAGGCGCAAACCGCGCGCTGGTCAGAAAAAAGGGCGCAAGATTGGTACGCGAACGAGCCCTGGCTGGTGGGGAGCGACTACATTCCGGCCACCGCGATCAACGAGCTGGAGATGTGGCAAGCCGACACCTTCGATCCTAAACGCATCGACCTGGAACTGGGCTGGGCAGAGGGTCTGGAGATGAACACCATGCGAGTGTTCCTGCACGATTTGCTGTGGCAGCAGGACGCCGAGGGATTCCGGAAGAGGATCGACGAATTTCTGCGGATAGCCGACAAGCACAAAATCAAACCGATGTTCGTGTTGTTCGATTCGTGCTGGGATCCGGCGCCGAAGCTGGGAAAGCAGCATGAACCGACGCCGGGCGTTCACAACTCGGGTTGGGTGCAGAGCCCGGGAGCAGTCGCGTTGAAAGATCCGGCGCAGTATGGCCGGCTGGAAGCGTACGTTCGCGGAGTGGTGGGGGCTTTCGCGAATGACCAACGCATTCTGGCATGGGATATTTGGAACGAACCTGACAACGTGAACGACGGGAGTTATGGAAAGCTGGAACCGCCGAATAAAGTGGAGTTGGTGGCGGCGCTGTTGCCGAAGGCATACGGGTGGGCTCGCGCGGCGAATCCGAAACAGCCGCTCACCAGCGGGGTTTGGGGCGGCGATTACTCCGATCCGAGAAAGCGGAACGCAACGCAAAGGACGCAGCTGGAAATGTCGGACGTGATTTCATTCCACAACTACAGTGCTCCGGACGACTTCGAGAAAGACGTGCGCCAGTTGGAAGGCTTCCGTCGGCCTCTACTATGCACCGAGTACATGGCGCGCGGGTTTAAGAGCACGTTCGAGGGGATTTTGCCGATCGCAAAGAAATACAAGGTAGCGGCCATTAACTGGGGGCTGGTGGCGGGCAAGACCGAGACCTGGCTGCCGTGGGATTCCTGGAAGAAGCCGTATGTCGGCCGCGAGCCGGCGGTGTGGCATCACGAAGTTTTTCATACGGACGGGAGTCCTTACCGGAAGGAAGAAGTGGATTTTATCCGGAAGATGACGGGGAAGAACTGAGTCGATGCGGACTGAGCCGCGATCGGAAAGGAGCGTTGACGAACGGTGAAGGCGGGACATTCGTGGTGGCGCTCCCTCCCGGTCGCGGCTCGGTTTGGGTCGCGGCGGGTTCAGAATGGAATTACTTCGATCCGGCGGCGGCTACTTCTACAGGCTCTTTCGGCTCCTCCACCTTGATGTAAAAAGGCTGCTCCAGAATACGCGCCTCTTTGCCGACGGTCTTTAGCACCAGTTGAAATTTGCCGGGTTTCACCGATGGGGGAATTCGAAACTCGATGAAGTTGTCGGTCTGATTCAGCACCTTCACCATCATGTCGAGCGTTTGATCCGACAGGTAAACGGAATCGACCCTGACCTTACTCAGGTCCGTCCCTTGGATGCGCAGGACTGAGCCGACCTTTCCACTGTCCGGCCGCACGGCGTCCAGCAGTTGCGCGTGCAACGACGCGGCGACAATTAGAAGAAGTAAGCACCGGGGGCTGATCTTTCGCATGCCTTCCTATCAAGCAACGGGATTGCCAAAGCCGGATCACTGAGAATATTCGGCGTTTATTCCAGCACCTGCGACAAACTGGCGCGATTCGATGTCAGGTTGTCCTCAAACGTGATGTGATAGAAGTATGCGAATCGCGCGCTTTATTCTGATCCTTAGCCTCGGGACGCTGGTTGCGCCGGCGCAGACGGAGGTGAGAATTGACGCGAACGGTCCGACGTCCCCGTTCCCACATTTCTGGGAAGAAATGTTTGGGTCCGGTCGCGCGATTCTGACGCTGCGAGAGAGCTATCTCAAGGATCTGGACGCGGTCAAGGCAGTCACCGACTTCCGCTACGTGCGCTTCCACGCCATCCTGCACGATGAAGTGGGCGTCTACAACGAAGATGAACACGGCAATCCCGTCTATAACTTCGCCTATGTGGACCAGATTTACGACGGGCTATTGAAGCATGGCGTGCGGCCGGTGGTTGAGATCAGTTTCATGCCGAAAAAGCTGGCGTTCAACCCTGACGCGCTACACCCGTTTTGGTATAAGCCGAATGTCTCGCCTCCCAAGAGCTGGGAGAAGTGGGACGGTATGATTCAGGAATTCGCGCGCCATCTTTTGGAGCGGTACGGTACCGAAGAGCTAGCCCAATGGTACTTCGAAGTGTGGAACGAGCCGAACATCGATTTTTGGGGCGGCGTTCCAAGGCAGAGGAGTTATTTCGAGCTGTACGATCACACTGCGCGCGATCTGAAAAGCGTTAGTCCGAGACTACGAGTGGGTGGTCCGGCAACCGCGGCAGCCGCGTGGGTGGATGATTTTCTGAAACATGCGGCCGAGAATCACGTGCCGGTGGATTTCGTTTCGAGCCACGGTTATGCGGACGATACGGTGGAGGATCTTTTCGGAACGAACGAAGACATTCCTATGGACGATCGGGTGTGCCGCGCGGTGGCGAAGGTGAAGAAGCAAATTCAGAGTTCGGCCATGCCCAAGCTACCGCTGCTATGGACCGAGTGGAATGTCCCTGGCATGAACGAGGCCCGCGACACGTCCTATGTGGGCGCCGCGCTAGCCAATACGATTCGCGAATGCGACGGCCTGGTGGACGCGATGTCGTTTTGGACCTTCTCGGATGTTTTCGAAGAAGGCGGCCCGATTCCAAAACCTTTTGTCGGGATGTTCGGTCTGCGGGCGAAAGGTGGCATCAACAAGCCCAGCTATTATGCATTCGGCCTGCTGCATAAGGTGGGGGAAGAGCGCATCGCGAACGCGGATTCGAACGTGATCGTGACTAAGCGGAAGGATGGGCGGCTGGTGATTGCGCTTTGGAATCTGGTTGATCCTGGCAAAACAGGTGGAGTGAAGAAGGTCCGATTGGTTTTCGAGAATATTCAAAGCAGTGCCGCGGCGGCAGTAAGCCGGGTGGACGACGAGCATGGGAATACGCTGGCGGCGTATCGGGCGTTGGGGAGCCCGCGTTATCCCACGGAGGATCAGGTGGATCAAATGAACGCCAACACCAAGCTGCCGGCGCCGAGCCAGGTGCATCTTACTGGAAATCATCTGGATCTGGAGTTGGAGCCGAATGCGCTGGTGCTGGTTGAAGTGGTAAAGTGACCAACAACCGGTCGCTTACGCTCGCGGTTCGGAAAGATGCGTCAGTGTTTAGAGAGTGTTACCGAACCGCGACCGTGAGGGAGTCGGTGCTTGCGCCGATTATTTCACCGCGGCCCTGACGGTCGCCGTTCGGTTTGGAGTTTTTTGCCAACGATCCTGCGATAGTCGTCGTCTAAGTCTTAAACCATGCTGCGATACACAGTTCGTACACTTCTGAAGAGCCCCAGCTTTACACTGGTGGCGATTCTTTCGCTCGCCTTCGGGATTGGGGCCAATACTGCGATTTTCACATTGATGGATCAAGTACTGCTGCGGTCCCTTCCAGTGCAGGCACCCGAGCAACTGACGCTGCTCCACTTTACGGGCGGGGATGAGGGTTCGCTGCGATCGCGGGATGACAATCCCGGACTTTATTTCTCGTATCCCATGTACCGCGATCTGCGCGACCGCAATACCGTTTTCAGCGGAATGATTGCGACTCTGCACTACGAGATCGCCGCGAATTGGCACGGGCAGACCGAGCGCGCCATCGCGGAGCTGGTTTCCGGGAATTATTTCGACATGCTGGGCGTACGGCCGGCGCTGGGCCGGGTGTTCCAGCAGTCCGACGATGTGGCGCCGGAAGCCAACCCGATCGTGGTGCTCAGCTATGGCTA
>CABEDY010000170.1_pt1 | contig 30845 bp, 32 predicted proteins | sample 3423171 | NCBI WGS metagenome assembly CABEDY01 (sample SAMEA5534333, study PRJEB31848) | metagenome | biome: tundra; feature: field; material: soil | place: USA | collected 2013-05 | depth 0.15 m | reverse complement strand
AGTTAGTATCGCAGGGCAAGCTTTCGGAAGCAGGCAAGGAACTGGAAGCGATTCAGGCACTGGTGGGGCAGTAGGAGTGGAATTCACGAATCCAAGAAGTCGAGGAAGCCGAGGAAGAAGGTACCGCCTTACGGCGCTTCATTTTCTGATTTCTTTCAGCATCTGATCAATGTCTGTAGTGGGAAACGAATATTCGGCCGCCTTGCGAATGGCCTTCAATTTGAACTGTGCACGCAATGCGCGACGCACCCACTCCCCAAGCGTCACTTGATCGCGGCGAGCAAGAGCCTGGATCTCGGCCATTTCGGAATCGGGCAACAGTACCTGAAGCCACTTACTCATACAGTGAGTCTAACGTGATCACCGAGCGCAATAAAAAAATGAGGCGCCGCAAGGCGGTACCTTCTTCCTCGGCTTCCTCGGCTTCTTGAATTCCTGAATTCTCAGACGCCTACTTCGCCAACAAAAACGGTTCCCTCGTAGCAATGAACTCCACCGGCACCTCACTCACGAACGTTTTCAACCACTCCGCGCAGTATTCCATCCCCGGCTGTTCACTCGGAATGTGCCCCAGCAAAATGAGTGCCTTCTTCTTTCCTTCCGACACCGCGTCCGTCACGTACTCAATCGTCTCCCACTCCGGCACTTCTCCAATCGCCAGAACTTCCACATCGTCGCGCTGCAGCAGCTTCCGATGACGTTCGGGACCGGACGCTCCCGGCGCTAGCCCAACCTTCGTGATCTTCATGTCGGGATTGGCGACAAAGCGAAGCACATGTATCCCCAGGCGCTTCTTCATCTGTTCCGCCAGTTGCGCCACGGTCATCTCCGGCACCACAAACACGCTCGGCTCCGTCGGGTTCTGAAACTTCTGCCATTCCAGCGCTCGAACCACGCCGAACATGATTCCATCCGGCTTCATCAGATGCCAGTGATCGTGAAATCGCCACACCACCAGATTGTGCTCTTTTATAAAGCGCTCTTTCTCCTCCCACACCGGATCGTGCTCTTTCTCGAACGCTTCCGTGCGGTCCAAATGACTGTAGAAAGTTGGCTCGTGCGTGATGATCAGGTTTTTGCCCGCAGCGGCTGAACGAACCAGCACGTCATAAGTCGCCATCATCGTGGTTGCGATGCCAGTCACGCGCGTTTCGGGATCGCCCGCCTTGAAAGTGTCCACCGTTTCCTTGTGCCAGGGCACACCCACATGCGCCTGAATGCGCTCAATCACCTGCCGCGCCGTTAAAGCGCCACCGCCGCTTTGCTGACCACATAGAACCGCTCCAGCCGCGAGCGAGAGTAGAATCATCCGAAGTTTCATCTCATCCATGCTACGACGTAATCACAGCGGATGTTACCCTTGAATCAGATGGCCCTTTCCGATTCCTTCTTCGGCCAGAAGTTTGGCATCACGGAGCACGATCTCGAATCGTATCTTTCCGAAGCCCTCGCAGCCGGCGGCGATTACGCCGATCTCTACTTTGAATACCTGGCCACCAGCAACCTGAGCATCGACGAATCCATCGTCAAGAGCGCGGTGCAAGGCGTTTCGCTAGGCGTCGGCGTGCGCGTCATCGCCGGAGAACGCACAGGCTACGCCTATAGCGGCGATCTCAGCCCCGATAAGATTCGTCATGCCGCACGCGTGGCCGCCTGCATCGCCAAGGGTCCCAGTCAAATAGAAAAAACAGGATTCGACGAATCGCACAAGCGCAATCTCTACCCGTTGCTGACCGCTCCCCATGAAACCAGCCTGGCCGAACGCGTCGACCTGGTAAAGCGCGCCGATCGTGCCGCACGCGCCTACGACAAGCGCGTGTTTCATGCGCAGGCCAGCTACATCGATAGCCTCCGCTATGTATTAGTGGCCACTTCAGACGGCGTCCTCAGTTTCGATCGCCAACCGCTGGCGCGTCTCGGAGTGAGCGTCCTCGCGCGCGATGGCGACGGTAGTCCGCAACGTGGATACGCGGGCGGTGGTGGACGTGTCGCGCTTGATTTTTTCTTGAATGAAAAGACGCCCGAGCATTTCGCACAGGAAGCCGCGCGCCAGGCCATCGTGCAACTGGATGCCGTACCCGCGCCGGCCGGTGAAATGACCGTGGTATTGGGCCCGGGATGGCCCGGCATTCTTTTGCATGAAGCCGTGGGACATGGCCTGGAAGCCGATTTCAATCGCAAGAAAGTTTCCGCCTTCAGCGACCGCATCGGCCAACTGGTGGCCAGCCCGCTTGTCACCGTCGTCGACGACGGCACCATCCGGAATCGCCGCGGATCGCTCAATGTGGACGACGAAGGCGTGCCCACGGAGCGGAACCTGCTCATCGAAAATGGCGTGCTGCGCGGCTACCTCTTCGACAAGCTATCCAGCCGCCTGCTGCGCTCGGGCACCACCGGCAACGGCCGACGCGAAAGCTATCAGCACATTCCCATGCCTCGCATGACCAACACTTTCATGCTGGCCGGCGATAGCGACCCCGGCGATATCGTTCGCTCCGTGCCTCGCGGCCTCTACTGCGCCAGTTTCGGCGGCGGCCAGGTGGATATCACCAGCGGAAATTTCGTTTTCAGCGCCTCGGAAAGCTACCTGATTGAAGATGGAAAAATCACGCGGCCCGTGCGTGGCGCAACTTTGACCGGCAATGGGCCGGAAGCGCTGAAATACGTCAGCATGGTGGGCAACGATCTTCAACTCGATGAAGGCGTCGGCATTTGTGGCAAGGAAGGTCAAAGCGTTCCGGTCGGCGTTGGGATTCCCACCATCAAACTGGACCGCATGACCGTGGGCGGCACCGCAGGATGATCGATCCGGAACTTGCTACCGAGACCATCCGCCTGGCTCTCGATCGCGGTGCGACCGATGCCGAGTGCACGCTGGCTGAAGGCGAAGAGTTCTCCGCGTTAGTCCGCATGCGATCTCTCGAGACGCTGAAGGATGCCGGATCGCGCGCCGCCGGATTGCGAGTGCTGGTGGGCCAGCGCGTGGGCTCCTCGTACACCTCCGATTTATCCGCCGAAGGGATCCGCAAGCTGGTGGATTCGGCCATCGAACTTGCAGCCATATCCAGCGAAGATCCGCATGCCGGTCTGCCGGACCCCTCCGAACTCGGCAAACTCGCCGGCGATCTGCAGCTTTTCTCGACGGACGTAAACACCCTCGATACCGGCTATCGAGTAGAACAGGCTCGGCAAACCGAAGAAGCTGCCTTCGCCGCCGATCCGCGCATCACCAACTCCGAAGGCGCCTCCTTCAGCGCCTACTCCGGCGAGCGATTGTTCGCAAATTCGCGCGGGTTTCTCGGCTCCTACCGGACCAGCAGTTGCTCGCTCAGCACCACGCCCGTGGCGCGTCAAGGCGAGTTCATGGAGCGCGATTATTGGTATTCCTCCGCGCGAAGCTACTCCCGGATCGAAAGCCCCGCCCACATCGGCCGGCGTGCGGCCGAACGAACCGTTCGCCGTCTGGGCGCGCGCAAAGTGGCAACCCAGAAAGTGCCGGTGATTTTCGACCCGCAAACCGCCCGCTCTCTGCTCGGCAATATTTTCGATGCCGTGGAAGGCGATGCCGTCTATCGCCAGGCGTCCTTCCTCGCCGGAAAATTGGGCGAGCGCGTGGCGTCGGAAAACGTCACCATCGTCGATGACGGTACCCTTCCCGGCCTTTTCGGCACCTCACCGTTCGACGACGAAGGCGTTCCCTCGCGCCGCACCGTGGTGATCGATCGCGGAGTGCTGCGCAGCTATTTGCTCAATACCTATACCGCCCTCAAACTCGCGATGAAAACCACCGGCAATGCGGCGCGCGGCATCACCGGCAATACCGGAGTCGGGCACGGCAATCTATTCCTTGAAAAAGGCGAGCGCTCGCCGGACGAATTGGTCCGTGGCATCCGCAAAGGATTGTACGTCACAGAGTTGATAGGCTCCGGCGTCAACATCGTCACCGGCGATTATTCGCGCGGCGCCGCCGGCCAGTGGATTGAGAACGGCGAATTCGCATATCCTGTATCCGAGATCACCATTGCGTCTACCTTGCAGCGGATGCTCATGGACATCGAGCCTCCAGGTTCGGACCTGGAGTTTCGAAGCTCAGTCGCGTCGCCGACTTTGGTGATCCGGGAGATGACCGTCAGTGGCCAGTAAGACCATCATCTACACGGCCGCGGTGCTGCTCTTTCTCGGCGGCATCGGGGCCTGGTTTGTCCTTCGTAATTCGGCGTCAAGAAACTCGTCGCCTGCACTCACAGCCGATGCGAAAGCCTACGTCCGTAACCTGAAGCTCAGCGAGGTTTCCATGAAGGCCACCGAAAGTTACGTCGGCCAGACGGTGACCGAGATCGAAGGAAAAATTACCAACACCGGGGATCGCATCGCGCAGCACGTGGACGTGTACTGCATCTTCTACAACGCCTACGGCGAAGTTGTGATTCGCGAGCGCGTGGCCATTCTCACCACCCCGCTCAAACCGGGAGAGACTCGCGCGTTCCGCCTGCCTTTCGACGACATCCCGGAGGGCTGGAACAACCAGATGCCGCAACTGGTGATCGCCCAGATCCAATTCGGCTGATGGCTCGCATCCTGGTGGTGGAAGATGATCCCGATCAACTGGAAATGCGCAAGCTGATTCTGGAACAGGCCGGCCATGAAATCGTCACCGCGCAAAATGCCGCCGAGGCGATCGAGCGGTTGCCAGGTTCCCAGCTGGTAGTGATGGACCTTCGGCTCCCTACGCCCGAAGACGGCCTGCGGCTCATTCAGGCGGCATCGGGCTCCGCCAAAATAATCGTGCTCTCCGGAGACGCCGAGACCCCTCTGCCGGTGGATGAATTTCTCACCAAACCGTGTTCCTCCAGAAAGCTACTCGAAACCATTGCCCGGTTCTGCCTGCTGCTGATCTCGCTGTGCATCATGCTGCACGCCGCATCCTTCACGGTCTCGAAGCCATCCGAAGTGGTCGCGGAACTGGATATGCGCGCCCCCGGGACCGATTGGGCTCAGGAAGGTCACGAAGCCCGGCTTGCAACGCTGGTGCTGGATGGCGAACCGCAACAACAAGTCATGTTGTATGCCGGCGCCGACCAATTCACCTACACGGTTTTTCTCGGCAAGCTCGCCGCGGGCGCGCATCGCCTGGATTACAGCGGCCAAGGCATCGAACTCACCGGTGCCCGCTTCCATGAAGATACATCCGGCGTCGTGGCCAACGCGCCGATCTTCTATGCTCGCGCCAACACCATCGGAAAATACACCGACATTCCTCTGGTAGTCTACTGCGAGCGTCTCTCCGAAAACGGTAATCCGTTTCTGCAATATACCTTGATCTTTTCGAATGAAGACGGCGGCACTTCTACGCGCGCATTGATGGCACGCTGGGGACGAACCACCGACGTCGAATATGTCTACCGCGTGTTTCTTTCGCCCGATAGATCCGTGCAGAGAGCCACCATCCAGGTGGACGGCCACAAGGAAAAAGAATTCGTGGGGCGCCGCGATGGATCGCATCCGCTACTCATGCCGGTCACTGATAACAACATGATTGGTGAAGTTGATAAACCCAACGCCGTCCGATATCAGATTGCGCCAGTGCTCGTCGATCTCACCGGCCACTCGCGCGAAGAGGTGATGGATCAACATCCCATAACCTACAAGCTGATGGCGAAAGAGCTGAAGCGCGAGCAGAAGCTGCGGCCCTTCGGTACTGTCGACGGCGAAAAAGTGAGCGATCCGCGAAATTATCTCTACTTCGAGATGCAGCTCGGCCGCAGCGAATCCGCCATCGCCACGCTGGTGCGCCTCAAAGGCAACCCGCGCTGGTACAGCTCTCATCTTGGCCACGCCGATTTCGCCATTCGCACCTGGAAGCGTAATTCCGCTGAAAGCCCAAATGGATTTGTCCGCACCACCGTGGAACTGCCGCCAGGAACCAAGCCGGAACAAATCTCCGAGATCGGTTTCGAATGCCTGGTGCCCGAGAAAGCTTCCGATTCGCGTTGCCGCGTGGAAGCAGTGACCAAATGCTTCTTCCTGGATCGCGAGTACACGCCCGACACGAATGTTTGGACCTTGAGCTCGCCCCACGACATCCAGCCCGGCGCAATATGGACATCCGCGTTAAAGTAATCCCCAAAAGCTCGAAGACCGAGCTGACTGGCTACCTACCGGACGGTACCTGGAAGGTGAAAGTAGCCGCCGCGCCGGAAAAAGGCAAAGCCAATCGCGCCCTGTGCGAATTCATTGCAGAAAAGCTAGGTGTTGCTAAGAGCAAAGTGCAGATTGTCGCCGGCGAAACCTCACACTTCAAACGCATCCACATTGCGTAACCGAACCGCGACCGTAAGGGAGCCGGTGCAGTGCTCTACTTCCCAGCCGTCTCGATCCTCACATTCGAAAAAATAGCCGTCTCCAGCACATTCCCATCATGCGAACACACGCCGATCCCCACGTATACGGGATCCTGAAGAACCACCGTAGCAGGCCCGGTAGGAATCAGCTCCTCGCCCTCCTTCGCCGCATACATCGTGAACTGATTGCCGCGCCGCGCAATGCGAATCTTGGTGGGCATATTCAATGTGGATCGCTGTTCCAAAGTCTCGAGGCCGGCTGAAGGCCGGAACTGCAACGATGTAAGTCCGTCGCCATGCAGAGCCACGTCGGCATACGCCGCGTCGCGATCCAGGTTCTGGCGGATCATGAGCACGGCTTTCCGGTGGTCCACCGCGCCCGTGCCGACGAACTTCACATCAGCCGTCACCACTACGTCTCCCGATATTTGTCTCCAAGCGAAGTGAAACGCGTCCACCTTCGCCCATATGTTCGCGCCGCCGCCCCTGACTCGATAATCCCCGGTGTCGGCATTGAATTCGATAGCGCCCGTTTTCGGCGTATCTCCGACATCGGCGTCTCGCTCAAAGATCCCCACGGAGGCGGAGCACACAACTACCACCAGTGCAACCATCAGCGCCGCCAGTCCGCAAATTCGCACTATGTTCATGCTTTCCTCACGCCACGCCTGGCCATCAACAGCGCCACTCCGGCCACCAGCGTTCCAAGCGAAATCCACTGCGTCAACGACAATCCGAAATGCAGCCCCTGCTCGTGAAAGCGGAAAAATTCAATCACGAATCGCGCACTCGAATATAGCGCCAGGTACCATCCGATAATCGCGCCCGATCGATGCGGCCGCTGGATCATCCAATACAACGCCCCGAAGATCAGTGCGTCCGCCAAAACTTCATAGAGCTGCGCCGGATGCAATGGAATGCCCAGCGGGACGTTCGTAAGGTCGTGCGCTTCGAGGTTGCGAAAGGTAACAGCCCATGGACGATCGCACTCCGTCCCCCAGCAACATCCCGCCGCGAAACAGCCCAACCGTCCGATGGCTTGCCCGGCGGCGAGGCCCGGAGCGAATACATCGCAGGTCTCGAAAGCAGGCAACCGGTTATGCCGCATATACACGATCGCAACCACCAGCGCGAGCAAAAAGCCGCCTTGATAAACTCCGGCCGCCTGCAGCGTGCTAAAAGAAAAAAGCGCCCCCGGATCGGCCCAATATTGCTTGAAATCGAACAGAATCATGAACAGCTTGGCGCCCACCAACCCCGCCAGTGCACAGTAGATGGCCAGGTTGGTCACCGGCTCAATAGGAAGCTTGGCGCGCCGTGCCAGCCGAATCGTGATCCACAAACCCAGCAGAAATCCGAGCGCCACCAAAGTACCGTAGGTGGGTATGAAAAACTTCCCAATCGTGATTAGCTTCGGGAACATTCCGGTGAGCTGCTGGCGCTCTTCCTTTCTCGCGTCAGCCACATGTCCAGCAACAGCAGACCCGCGCCCACGCTGATGGCGCTGTCGGCCACGTTGAAAGCCGGAAAGAAGTGCTGCCCGGCGTGGACTTCTATGAAATCGGTCACGGTGCGGTTCACAATCCGGTCGTAGAGATTTCCGAACGCGCCGCCCAGCACCAAGGCCAGCCCGCTTCTGAGCAGCGCGCCGTGTGCACCTCGAAGCAGCATGGTTGCAATCACGGCCAGCACGGCGATCGAAAAGCCAATCAGCAACAAGTTGCGCCACGGACCGGACGCATCGGCCAACAGCCCGAAAGCGATGCCCGGATTCTCGGTGTGGACAATATCAAAAAAGCCAGGAATCACGTCCCGCGGCCGATCCCACAGGCCAATGTTGGACTTGATAATCCCCTTCGTGATCCGATCCAGCAGCACCACGCCCGCCGCCAGAACAAACGGAAGAAGGCGCCGGGGTTTCTCAGTCAACGCTGACCATCCAATACCTTTATCCTACTAAACGCGCGCCTCTTTCGAACCCAGCGCCGTTGTATTCTAGCTTCGTGGAACCTTCCATCGTCCGCAATGGCATCACCATCGGGGCGATTGTAAATGCGCTTTTAGTCTGTATCGGCATCTTGATCCATCCCGCTTCCACCTCTGGCACCAGCGGTCTCCTGAGCTTGCTGGGGCCGGCGCTAATTCTCCCGGTCTATTTTGTTATCGGCCAAAGAGCCGGCCGCGCCACATCGCCGGTCATCCGAATCGGCGCAGTGTTTGGTTTGGCGGCGGGCATCGTTTTCGGCTTCGAGATTCTTCTGGAATACCTGACCCTCTCCGACACCAGCATGAACACAAGACTGGGATGGATCGAATTCGGAACAGCGTTCCTGCTGTTCGCGCTGGCCGCGTTCTGGACGGCGTACAGCATTGGGGAAGTCCGCGCGGGTGTTCGCGCTGCATTTTGGTCCTCCATCGTCGCCTCGACAATCTGGCTGACTGTGTTGCTCCTGGTGACTTATGCTTTCTGGGGGACCGTGCGCCAGGAACAAGTCTTTCGAGCGGAAGGCGACTACGAAGATTTCGTTCGCAGCGGCATGCACGACTTCCGTGCATTTATCCTTCAAGATCTCCGAGGCGCCAGCTTCTTTCATCTCTTGCTGGCCCCGCCGCTGGCCATGTTACTCGGCCTCGCCTCAAGTGCGATAGGTAAAGCTCTGTACAAGCGCCCTCGATAAGTGGGCCAAGCTTTTCAGCCTGCCGCCGGCTTTCGAGCCGGTGTTCTCAAGACGGTGCTATCATCAATCATCTGGGCGTTCTTCCGCCGTTTCTCCGTCCGTCGATTCCTTAACCATGTATCGGCCCGTGCCAAGAGTACCCGACTTCCCAGCCATGGAGCGCGACATCCTGCGCTTCTGGGAAGAGCACCGTATCTTCGAAAAACTCCGCGCCAATAACGCCGATGGCCCGCGCTGGTCGTTCCTCGATGGACCCATCACTGCCAACAACCCCATGGGCGTGCATCATGCCTGGGGCCGCTCGCTCAAGGACATGTACCAGCGCTATCACGCCATGAACGGCCAGGCGTTGCGCTACCAGAACGGTTTTGATTGCCAGGGACTGTGGGTAGAAGTGGAAGTCGAAAAAAGTCTCGGACTCGGGACCAAGCGCGACATTCGCGATTACGGCATCGAAAATTTCGTGCGCGCCTGCAAGGAGCGCGTGCTCACCTACGCCGCGCGTCAAACCGAGCAATCCATCCGCCTGGGCTACTGGTGCGATTGGGATGATCCCAAAGTATTGCTCACGCTACGCGATGCTCTGGCCAATGGCGACCAGGTGGTCACCGTAACGTTGCCAAGCGGCCTCACGGAAACTGCGCGAGCGAGCGAGATCGTCCGCAAACTCGGCTCGGCCGAATACGGCGGCAGCTACTTCACCTTCTCCGACGAAAATAATTACACCATCTGGGGATTCCTGAAAAAATGCCACACCGAGGGTTTCATTTACCGCGGGCACGACGTGATGCCCTGGTGCGGCCGCTGCGGCACCGGACTTTCCCAAATGGAAGTCGCGGAGGGCCGCCGCATTACCACGCACACTTCAGTCTTTGTCCGATTTCCCGTGAAGGGCCAGGAACACACTGCACTGCTAGTTTGGACCACAACTCCCTGGACGCTCACCTCCAATGTCGCGGTCGCAGTAAATCCGCAAATGATTTACCTCAAGGTTCGCCACGGCGATTGGATTTACTACGTCGCCAAAGCCAACTTCGATCATGAACGCGTGCAGGATCTTCAAGTGGAAGGCAAGCACGAGACCCACAAGCTGCCATCCATCCGCACCATCTTGAAGGGAAGCGGCGGTGTCGAAGTTCTCGAAGAAATTCCGGGGCGCGACTTGATTGGTCTCACCTACACCGGTCCGTTCGACGATCTTCCCGCGCAGAACGAGCCCGGCGGCGTTTTCCCTTACGGCGAAACCGGCGGGGGACGCACATCGGCTGAATCACATCGCGTCATTGCATGGAACGAGATCAGCGAGGCTGAGGGCACCGGCCTGGTTCACATCGCGCCTGGATGCGGCGCGGAGGATCAACAGCTCGGCCGCGAGAACAATCTGCCCTTCATTGCACCGTTGGACGAGAGCGCGACTTTCCAGGACGCCTTCGGCCAGTTCACCGGCCGCAATGCCAGCCAGGTGGCCGATCTGGTGGTCGCGGCTCTGAAGTCCACCGGATTTTTGGTTGCGCGCGAGCGCTATCCGCACGTCTACCCGCATTGCTGGCGCTGCAAGGAGGAACTGGTCTTCCGTCCCGTCGACGAGTGGTTCATTCGTATGGATTGGCGCGACCGCATCCAGCGCGTGGTGCCCACCATCCAGTGGATTCCGCCCGATGGCGAAGCCCGCGAGCTGGACTGGCTCCGCAACATGAACGATTGGATGATCTCCAAAAAACGCTTTTGGGGATTGGCGCTCCCCATCTGGGTTTGCGGAACCTGCGAGCACTTCATGGTGATCGGCAGCCGCGAGGAGTTGAAAGCGAAAGCTGTCGAAGGCTGGGACACGTTCGAAGGCAACTCCCCGCACCGTCCTTACGTCGATGCCGTCAAGATCGCTTGCGAAAAATGCGGCGCGCTGGCCACCCGAATTGAAGACGTCGGCAATCCGTGGCTCGACGCCGGCATCGTGCCCTTCAGCACCATGCGATTCACCACCGATCGCGCCTATTGGGAGAAGTGGTTCCCCGCAGACCTGGTGCTCGAAAGTTTCCCGGGCCAGTTCCGAAACTGGTTCTATTCGATGCTCGCGATGAGCGCCATGATCGATGGCGGCGCTCCATTTAAATCTCTGCTCGGTCACGCGCTGGTCCGCGACGCGCGCGGCGAAGAGATGCACAAATCCAAGGGCAACTCCATCGCCTTCGACGACGCCGCCGAAGCCTTGGGCGCGGAAGTGATGCGCTACATTTACACCGAACAAAAAACCGCCCAGAATCTCAATTTCCCCGATCTGCATCCCACCGCAAAAACCGGCCAAACCATCGACGCCGAAGCACGCCGTAAACTGCTCACGTTTTGGAATTGCTACAGCTTCTTCGTCATGTACGCCACCGCCGACGGCTGGAAACCCACCAGCGCTCCACCGAGGCCGGTGAACGAACTCGACCGCTGGGTCCTGAGCCGCCTGCAACGCCTGGTGGATGCCGCCAATAGCGCTTTCCAGAACTTCGAGCATTACCGTTTGATCGAAGCTTTTCAGGAATTCGATGAGCAGTTCTCTAACTGGTACCTGCGCCGCTCCCGCCGCCGTTTTTGGTCGAGCGATAACGAAGCCTATCAGACGCTCTATGCCGTTCTGACCACCGTCACTCGCGTCATGGCACCGGCCTTACCGTTCCTCACGGAAGAGATCTATCAAAATCTGGTTCGCTCGGTGGATCCATCCGCGCCGCAGTCCGTCCACTTGACCGAATATCCGCGAGTGGATGCCGCGCTGATCGACGAAGCGCTCGAGCAGAGCATCGAAGCGGTGATCCGGCTCAAGAATCTCGCTCTGCACTTGAGGACTCAAAGCAAGGTCAAGATTCGCCAACCTCTGAGTACTCTCTACGTCCGTCCGCGAGATGCGGCCGATCGCAGCGTTCTCGAAAATCCCGACTACGCCGCCCAGATCCTGGAAGAAGCCAATATCAGGCGCGTGAGTCTCATTGAAGACGAGACCAAGCTGGTGAAAGTGCGCTTGAAACCCGACGCCAAGAAAATCGGACCGCGCGCCGGAAAATACTTGAAGGCGATCGCCCAGGCACTGGAGCAAGCCGCACCTGGCACGAACAAAGTCGAAGTCGATGGACAAACATTCGAACTTGCACCCGACGAGATCATCATTTCTTACGAAGGTCCGGACAACCTGAAGTGCAGCCAGGAACAAGGCACCTTCATGGCGCTCGATACCACGCTCACGCCGGAACTGCTGCAGGAGGGCGTCGCCCGTGACTTCAATCGCCTGGTCCAGGATCAACGCAAAGCTCTGGGTCTGGATATCTCGGACCGCATCTTAGTGAATTACACCGCCTCACCCCGCATCGCGGGAGCGATCGCCGCGCATCAGGAATACCTGCGCAGCGAACTGTTAGCAGAACGTCTGGAACCGAGCACCACGCAAAACGGCGCAGCTAAAATGTCCCTCGCAGGCGAGGACATCTTCGTCACCATCACCCGGGCTTGATGCTTCTCTTGCCGCCATGAAGCATCACGACAGCATAATTTTTGATGCTATGATTGCAAGATGAGGACCACGGTCACCTTGGATCCCGATGTGGAGCGGCTGGTCCGGGATCGCATGAAACAACGCGGCGTCTCCTTCAAGGAAGCGCTGAACGACGCCATTCGAACGGGACTCATTCGAGGAAATGCGCGGCCAGCCCGCCGCTTTGTGCAGAAGACGTACTCGCTGGGTCCTGAGCAGAATTTCCGTTGGGATAAGGCTCTGGCGGCCGCAGATGCCATCGAAGACGAAGAGCTGAGTCGAAAACTCGCCCTTCGCAAATGATACTTCTCGACGCTAACCTTCTCATCTACGCCGTAAACCAGGATGCTCCCCTGCATCGCAAAGCGAAGTCGTGGATGGAATCCACCCTCTCCGGCTCGGAGACGGTGGGACTTTCCTGGGGCGTCATTTTAGCCTTTTTGCGTCTCACTACCCGGCCCGGCCTGTTCAGGAATCCGCTGTCAGTCAAGTTCGCGCTCGACCTGGTGCAATCCTGGCTTAGCCAGCCATCCGTCACCCTCGTTCATCCTGGACCGCGCCACCTCGGACTATTGCGGGAGTTCCTGCTTCAAGCGGGTACCGGCGGCAACCTCACTTCGGATGCCCATCTTGCCGCGTTGGCGGTCGAACAGGATGCTGAACTTTGTTCGTCGGATGCGGACTTCGCTCGATTCCCCAAGTTGAAGTGGTCAAATCCGCTAGTCTGATCCACTCACCAGAATCGCGACCGGAAAACTATAGTAGATCTTTCCGTCCTTGCGGCGCGTTGCCATATCCAGCGCGTCGTCGGCGAGCGAGCGTTCGAAGATCTCGCGGATTCGATCAGTATCGCCTTTATTCGGAAACGACCGTCGCAGCAAATCCTCGAGTTCCCCTTCCAATCGATAGCTCTCGACACGCGCCCTCAAGCCCGCCCTGGCAAACATTTCACGGAGTTCTTCCACCGGCATGGCGCGAACATGTGATGGATCGCGTAGCCGCTCCATGGCATTAAAAGCATCAGCTTTGCCGCGAGCCGGCGCGCTATCCGCCACCACGATTCGCCCGCCTTCCTGACAAACTCGCCGCATCTCCTTCAACACCGCCAGCGGATTAAGAAAATGGTGAAACGCAAACCGCGCGCTGACGATCGAAAATTCTCCGTCCTCATACGGCAGCGGCAAAACATCGCCTAGCCGCCAAGTAATGTTCAGGAGACCTTGCTGCCGCTGCAGCTCTCGGGCCTGCTCCAGCATCGCCGGAGTCAGATCGATGCCGGTCGCGTGTCGCACGACGCGAGCGAAAGCGCACACCAATAGTCCCGGGCCGCAGGCCACATCCAGCACCGTATCCTCAGGACCCGCATCAGCCAGTTCCACAATCCGATTGAGCGCTTCCTGATTGCGAATCGCCGGCGCGCTTGAAAATGGCACAGCCTGGCGCGTGAACTGATCCAGAATCTGCTCGCGATGCTTTATTTCCACACGAACCTCGCCGCTTCCCGGTCCTTGCGCACGCGGTCCACTGGAAATACCTGGTTGTGCATCACCACGTAAACTCCCGGCGCTAGGACGCGAGCCGCCAGCAGACTCTCGGTCAGGTTTTGCAATCCGTCGCTCGCCTCAAAGCCCAACGGCGTCATAGCGCCGGTGAGCACAATGGGAACCTGCAAGCCCGCGAGATCCTTCTGCAGCACCAAACCCGTGTCCACCATTGTGTCGGTTCCGTGCGTGATGACAATCGGCGCCGGATCTCTCAGTTTTTCACGCACCAAATCCAGTATCCGCGCGCGATCTTCGTCCGTCATCTCTAGGCTGTCTTTGTTCATCAAATGCGTCACCTGAATTTCGGCATCCGGCAATCGCAACAGCCGGAAATAGCGATCGATCTTGCTGTCCAGATTCTGGACGTTCCCGGTTTGCTCAGAATATACTTTTTCGATGGTCCCGCCGGTTGCGATTACGTAGATCCGTTGCATTACCCCTGCAGCTTTCGCAAGACCGCTATCAGCACGTTGCCCACTACATCCAAACTGTGCGCGCTGAGCTTGTCCATGGTGTCTTTCTCAGTGTGCCAATATTCGTTGTTGGGGCCGTAGTCGAAATCAATCAGATCCAGCGCGTTCACACCCTTGCGGAGGAACGGCAGATGATCGTCCTCGGTTGCAAACCCGGAGTCGAGAAAGTATTTCCCGTATCCCAAATCATGCGCCGTTGTCCACACCAGCTTCAGCAGCGTCGGCGACGAGTTCCCCTCCTGGATCATACCCAGATCCTTGTCGCCGATCATGTCGACATTGATCAACGCTTTGATCCGCGCGAGCTTTCCATCGTGCGACCATTTGTCCGCCAGATGTTTGCTGCCGTAAATTCCATTGGTGTCCGACCATTCGCCGTAGGCCTCTTCGCCGTCGAACCAAACCAGGATAATGTCATCGGCGTGAGTCATGGAGTTCACCACAACCGCCAGTTCCAGCAGGAATCCAGTGGAAGATCCGCCATCGTTGGCGCCGACAAAAACCCTTCCAGGCATGGGCTTGGAATCGAAGTGGCCGGTTACGACTAATGCGCGGCCTGACGTACCAGGAAAGTTCGCAATGATGTTCCGCATCGCAACCCGTCCGGCTGGAGTTTCGGCAGTGAACGCGTCAAAAGAAACTTGGCAGTGCAGGTTCTTTAATTGCGCCTCGATGTAGGACTGCAGTTTTTGATTCGCCGCGGAACCTGGCGGCCTCGGTCCGAAAGCTACCGCATGGCGCGTGAATTCCAGCGCGACCGCCCCGTTGAAATCGGCCGCCCAGGCGACAGACGCGAGCAGAATCAGGAGCGCTTTCGAGCAGTGCATATATATCCCAGTGTAAAGTTACGCTCGCGGTCCAGTGAATCGAACCAAGGCAGAATCAGCGCCGGCGGCGCGAGAAATATCGCCGCCAAGAAAAACCATGGACCGCGAAAGAATTGCAGGCCGTTCAACAATCGGCGGGAGAGCAGCCGGAAATAGCCGCCCACCGGCTCAATTGTGTAATCCGTGAATCCGGCTTTTCCCAGCAAGTACGCGATGCCGTGGCGCGTGTACCGGTAGTAATCGTGGGGCGACTGGTGCACTTCCCACTCATGCGGCACAATCATCAGCAAACGGCCACCGGGGGCCAGCGTACGTTCCAATTCCCGCAGCGCGCAGCCCGGCTCCCGCAGGTGCTCGAGCGTGACAATGTTGATGCAAGCTTCGAAACATCCGCTCGGAAAAGGGAGCGCGGTCAGATCCGCGATGGCATCCAGCTTGCCGTAATTCCAGGCTGCGTCACCCACGGCAAGATCCACCGCAACGTAACGCTGGCGTTCGAAATACCGGGCGTGCACGCGTTCTCCCGCACCCGCGTCTAGAACTAACGCACCACGGGCCAGAGCAGCGGAGAAATTTTCGAGCGAATCGTCAATCGCCGCTTCGAAGTGCAGCACGTGACGGCGCAGAAAGCGAGGAAGGCGACGCTCGATGGCTCGATACGTCAAGCTTTCTTGCGCGCCTCCAGCATGATCGTGGAGCCTGCGCCGCACGCGGCCTCGAACAATGTGAATGGCAGCGCGGCCAATACAATGCCGAAGTAAAGCACATCCTTGACCAGCTTCATAGTGGATGTTTCACTTAGCTTGCGAACCCGGCGAGCCATGGGATCAAGTGCAGGCGCAATGCTGGACGCAAACCCGGCCGGATTATCACGCAATGAGAAGTGCTTCCGCCGCACCACCTCGAAGCCACAGTAGTCGAGCAGGTGTTCCAGATCCCTCTGCCGGTAATTCACCAGATGGCGCGGAACATCCACGCCGTTCCAATGTTCGCCGAACATCAGAAATTGCCACGACGAGGCATTCGGCACCTGGATCACCAGCCGCCCGCCGGGAACCAGTAGATCGCGCGCCGACCTCAAATAGGATACGGGTTCGTGCAGATGCTCCAGCACGTGAAACATGGTCACCACCGCGCAGGTTCCTCGCTCAATCGGTCCTTCCGACAAATCCCCACGGACCACCGCTACGTGATTCCGTTTCCAAGCCGCGCTCGCCGCCGCGTGGGATTTTTCAAGGCCCAGAACTGCCAAGCCGCGCTCTCGTAACATTCTCAATAACAGACCACCGCCGCAACCCACATCCACTACCAGGCCATTTTCTCCCGAGTTCTCCACGGCCCGCATCACAAAGTTCACGTGATCGCGAAGGACAAAACGGCGGTACTGTTCCTCGATTTTCGAAGCCGTGTCTTCTTCCGCCGTAAACCAATACTCTGCTGGATAATAATGCGCTGATTCCTCCAGAGAGGGTCGCGGCTCCAGGCGAATCAGCCGGCAGTTCTTGCACTCCACCAGCAGGAAGCTCTTGTCGGTAGTGTGAAACAGCCGATCGCTGCCGTGGAAAAGCGTCCGAGCTCCGATCTCGCCGCAGCCCGGGCACTCCATTCTGCTGTAGCCCGTTCCGTCGGTTGTTTCAGGAGCCTTAAGAGCGCCGGGTCCATCAGTTGCTTCGATGGGATTCAAATTGCCTGTTCCGTTAGTTGCTTCAAAGGAATCCGGTACTGCAGAATCAGCTTCCTTACTTCGCGGGGCGAGAGCTTGCGTATTCGGTTTACGTTGCGGCGCTTCCGCAACATCCGCGGGATCAGCTTCAGCGCCTGGAGATCGCCCTTCACCAGCGCCAGCGCGGCTTGCACTTTTCCGCGCACGCCCCGGTACTGACCCACTTCGCCCCGGTTGCGCGCCGCTGCCCAAAGGCTGGCTGCCAAGCGGATCACGTAGTACGCGCCGTTTAACCAAAGTAAACTCCAAGGGAAAAGTTTGACGGCCAGCAACACGCGATTCCGTTCGATAAGCTCCAGCCGGCGGCTGGACCGTACGCCCAACGTGGCGCCGCGATGATGCCGAACCACCGCGCCGGGAATGTAGATGCACTTCCAGCCGGCGATTCTGGCGCGCAAACCCAATTCGGCGTCATCCGCGTATGCAAAAAAGTCTTCGTCAAAACCTCCAACCTCGTCCAGCATCTCACGACGGTACATGGCGGCGCATCCATCCGGCCAGAGCACCTCTTCGATGCGATCGTATTGACCCGCGTCGAGCTCGCCACTTCCCCTCCCGCGATTCTGGCCATCCGGATAAATCAGGTGGCCGGCTTTATCGATGCGCCGCGGATCCTCGTAAACCAGGATCTTGGAAGCGGCCATCCCAATCTCGCGGCCGTCTTCAAACGCGCCCGCCAAAGCCGGAAGCCAATCCGGCTCCGCTTCCGCGTCATTGTTGAGCAGCGCCACCAAATCCGAGGTGGACGCCGCGAAGCCCTGATTATTGGCCGCGCAGAAACCGCGGTTGTCAGGATTTCGAATTAGCCTCAGCCGGAAAGCTGGCTCGGAGCCAAATTCTCGCAACACCATTTCGGGCGAACCATCGCTAGAACCATTGTCTACCACCACCACTTCAAACGGCTGGTTCAACTGCTGCCGCGTAAGTGATTGCAAGCAGGATCTCAAAAGATCGCGGCGATTCCACGTTACCACCACGACCGAAACCGTCACACCTCGGTATTGTGTCACCCGACTGTTGTATTATAACCGTAAGCTGGAAGGCTATTTGTATGCTGTCGGTTGGAAAGGTACTACGAGGTGCCCGGCTGGAAAAACAGCTGGATCTACCCACCGTGTCCGCTCGGACCAAGATAAGCGTTCGATACCTCGAGGCAATCGAGGCGGACGATCGCGGGAGTTTGCCAAGCGGCTTTTTCTACAAGAGTTTTGTCGATCAGTATGCCCGATTTCTCGGCTTGGATACGCCTGAGATAAATGCTGAGGTTGATCGATTGTTGAGCGCCGACGCCCCGTTACCGCTGCCGGGATTCGAAAGTGTTGTGTCCAGGAATGTGCCACCGATGACATTGGCGCGCGGCTTTCCCAGAGGTCGCGCCTGGCTATCTATAGCAGCGTTGATCGGGGTAGTGGTGGCATGCTCCGGAATTTATGCCTGGTGGCACGATGGCAAGCTCGGAAGTTTTCGAAGCACGTTGGAAAAGGTCAGGTCTTCCATAGCGCCAGCCGCGGTTTCGGTGGCTTCCGCTCAAAAACCTGCGCCACCGGAACAAGCTGCGCCGCTCGGAGAGCCAGCATCGGCCGCCGCCGCGGGCTACAAGGTCCTGTTGAACCTGATGGCGCGCGAGGCAACCTGGCTTTCGATTTCCTCGGAAGGCAAACGCCTGTTCTCCGGCGTCCTTGCGGCCAATCAATCGAAGACCGTCGAAGGCAAGGAGTCCGCCACCATGAAAGTGGGTAACGCAGCCGGCCTGGAGGTGCGCTTGAATGGAAAGCTGATAGGTCCGCTGGGCGGGCGTGGGCAAGTGCTGGTGGTGGTGTTTACTCCCGACAAGTTTCAGATCGTGCCGCCGGCGCCGAGAGAAGGCGATTAGACCAGTTCGATTAAGCCAAAGTGATTAAGCCACGGGCTGTGGCAGGTGGACCGCGGGAGAATGCCGCCTGTGGGATCGGCCGCCGCGAGCTACCAGCGCTCCACTGCGGAGCTCGAATTCAACGTTCGTCGACATTTGTACCACTCGCACGATGTAACCGGCTGCGATCAACTCCGCGCAGACCGCTCGCGCGCTGTGGATTCCCCTCGCCAGATAAAGAGTTCCTGGCGCATCGAGTGAGCGCCAGAGATAGAGACAGAAGACGTCGTTAGCTGAACTAGCCACTTTGTTAGGAATCGGCGCAAGCTGTGCGGAACTTTAGCCCCCAGCCCGTTGATTTGTCCCCTCGCGCATTGTAAGAGGGCGTGAAAAAAAGCACCGACTCCCTCACGGTCGCGGTTCGGTAACACTCTCCAAACATGAAGCATCTTTCCGAGCCGCGAGCGTAAGCGACCGGTCCCCTAACCCCGCATCTTCTCCGCCTCCGGCTGCGCCTGCGCCCGTGCCAGCTTCTTCTGACGCCGCTCGATTCGCAACAGTTCCCTGCGGCGCCGCAGCTTGATTTTGTCGTCCACTCTGCGCCAGAATTTGCGGAAGTATTCCATGGCCGAGGCCACGCCGAAAACCACCACGCCCCACATCCAGAGCATCGCGAAACCGGATAGCGCCGGCCAGTGTATGCTCAGCAAGACCATGCAGATGGCAATCACCTGAGTGATCATTTTGGTCTTGCCCAGGTCGCTGGCTCGAATGGTATAGCCTTCGGCGGCGGCAATGCTTCGCAACCCGGACACCGCAAATTCACGCCCGATGATCAGCACCACCATCCACGCGGGCACCCTCCGGATTTGGACCAACGAGACCAGCGCGGCCGAGATCAGCAGTTTGTCGGCGATCGGATCCAGCAGCGTCCCCACCGTCGTGATTTGTCCCCAGCGCCGGGCGAGATATCCGTCCAGAAGATCGGTGGCCGCCGCCACCAGAAAAATGCAGAGCGCCAGAAATTCGTTCGGCATCCAGACCGTGCCATGCCACTCAATGCGCAGATCCTGTTCCACCAGCACCGCAACCAAGAATGGCACGAAGAAGATGCGCAGGATGGTGAGCGCGTTCGGCAGGTTCATGCGAGTGCGATGCATCCGGACCCTATTCCTGTTGACAAGAATATCACTCGACGACGTAGCGAGTGAGCTGGCGCCGGACCGATTCCGGGGCCTCGGCCTCAATTTCACACCAATCATCCTGATAATGGCTGGCTAGAACTTTGGCGCGCTCGTGCAGCAAATGGATGGGTAGACCTTCGCCCGCCGGAATCCGGAACCGGGCGTGTGCCACGGGATCGAGCGACAGCCCGTGATCAATCGCGGCCAGGAGAGCTTCAAAACCGGCGCCGGTTCGCGCGGACACCGCGATGGCTTCCAAACCCACCGGTCCGGAAACTTCACCCAAAATTCGCTGGGCCAGGCTTTCGGATTCCTGACCAGCCTCGACGGCTTGATCCATTTTGTTCAACACCAGGATCTGCCGTGTTTGATCGGCGCCGATTTCAGCCAGCACCTTCAGGACGTGCGCGGTTTGATGGGGCGCATAGGGCGACGAAGCGTCCACCACGTGCAACAGCAAGGAAGCCTCGATCACTTCTTCCAACGTTGCGCGGAATGCCTTCACCAGCGTAGTAGGCAGGTTGCGGATGAAACCGACGGTATCGCTGAGCAGCACCTTGCGGCGCGAAGGCAACGTGATGTGCCGCACGGTGGGATCGAGCGTGGCAAACATTCGTGCATCCGCCGTGACTGCCGCGCCCGTGAGGCGATTGAACAAGGTGGATTTTCCCGCGTTCGTGTAGCCCACTAGCGCGATAGTCGCAAGTGGCACGGATTGCCGCTGGTGGCGTTGCGTCCCGCGGCCCGTGCGCACGTGCTCGAGTTCGTCGCTGAGTTTCTTGATGCGCCCATGGATTCTGCGGCGGTCCGTTTCGAGTTGCGTTTCGCCAGGACCTCGGGTGCCGATTCCACCTCCCAGGCGCGACATCTCGACACCGCGTCCCGTCAAGCGGGGCAGCAGATAATTCAACTGCGCCAGCTCCACTTGCAGTTGACCTTCCCGCGTGCGGGCGCGCCGGGCGAAAATGTCCAGGATCAACTGTGTTCTATCCAGGATTTTGCAATGGAGCGCGTTCTCCAGATTGCGCTGCTGCGTCGGAGTGAGTTCGGAATCGAACAGGACCACGTCGGCGTCGTTGCTTTCCACCAGTCTCCGCAGTTCATCCAGCTTGCCGGACCCGATCAGCGTGGCGGCATCCGGCGCAGGCCGGGATTGGACAATGGTTTCTTCGACACTTGCGCCGGCAGTATCGGCCAGGGCTTTCAGCTCTTCGAGGGACTCCTCGGGACCGTATGGGACATAATCGGCCGCGCGGCGCGAGCGTGACTTGAGATCCAGCCCGACCAGAATCGCGCGTTCCTGCCCTCGTACCGCCAAACGAAAGTTATTCCTCGGAGTGCTCTACGCTCGTGGATGGGCCAGGAGCTGCCGCGGCGCTTTGAGCCCCCGCGGGCGCCGCTGCCGGATGTCCCCCGGCGCCGGCATGGAACGGTCGCGAAACCACCACCGTCGAGATGGCGTGCTTAAAAATAAGCTGTTCCTGATTATTGGTTTCGAGCACCACGGAATACTTGTCGAAACTTTTGATGCGGCCGGAAAGTTTCACGCCGCTCATTAAGTAGATGGTCAGGAAAGTTTTATCCTTCCGGGCATTGTTGAGGAAGGCTTCCTGTATGTTTTGTGCCAGCTTTTCCATAGATGTCCTTTGGCCTGGCTTTGGATCGTTTTCTTGATTCGTATATCCCTCCGGTGAATCCGGATGGTCCCACAGGTTCATGATAGCGCAAGTACCGTGGCAGTCGGTCGTGGGTCAGTTTGGTTGTGGGGCAGGATGTCATCCTGCGCGCGGGTTGGTAACAGTTTCAAATTCCCGGCGTCGGCGGCGCACCCATCTTCAGCCCGGACAACCGCTGGATCGCTTTTTCCAAGAAGACGCCCCCCGCGTCCAGGCAATTCGAATTGCCCCAGCTCCAGAAGCAGCTCGATCAGCGCTTCAAAGGGCGCATGTACGACTGGATGAACATTCGTTTCGATGGGCGCGGCTATCTTCCCGATCCGCGCGATCCCGCCGCCACGCCGCCGCTCGATCTGTACCTTGTGGCGCGCGAAGGCGGAACGCCGAAGCAATTAACCGAGCTCGGAGTGGACGTGCGATCGGCAGCATGGAGACCCGACTCAGGCGCGCTTGCGCTAATCGCTGATTCACACCAGCGCGACGAATATTCCTACGAACGTGCCGATTTGTGGATAGTCTCGCTCGATGGCAAGATCCGCCGCCTGACGGACGACGGCTTTGAGTACGATTCGCCGGTTTGGGCTGAGGATGGCGGATCGTTGATCTTCCGCCGCCAGCAGAGCTTGAATCAGATTATCCAGGCCAGGCAAAACCATGGCTCGGCAGTGGACCTCTATCGCATGCCCGCTGCGGGAGGCCAAATGATGAACCTGACGGCGGATTGGGACCTGATCCCCGAAGCTCCTATTTCGAGGGGCCAATTCATCTACTTCAGCGCCGACATCGGCGGCAACGTGCACCTGTTTCGTGAGCCGGCATCGGGTGGACGCGTGGAACAAATCACAAAAGGCGAACGCTCGCTGGGTGGCTTCAGCTTCTCCACTGCAACTGATCGCATGGCATATACAGCCACGGACGCCGGGCATCCCGCCGAAGCATTTTCCGCGCGTCTGGATTCGACGGGCGAAACCAAGCTTAGCGCGCTGAACGAAAAATTTTTGAATGCCGTGGAATTAAGCCCTGCCGAGCGCATCCGCTTTCGCAGCGCGGACGGAACCGAGGTGGAGGGTTGGATGGTGCTGCCGCGCGCGGCGAAGACTCCCTATCCATTGATCCTCAGCATTCACGGCGGGCCGCATATGTCCTACGGAGACGCCTTCAACTATGAATTTCAGTGGCTGGCGGCCAACGGCTTTGCGGTGCTCTACATAAATCCGCGCGGGTCCACTGGCTATGGCGAAAAATTCCTGTGGGCAACTTGGGGAGGCTGGGGCAAGCTGGATTATCAGGATGTGATGGCGGCTGTCGATTACGCTCTGGATCACTATCCGCTCGACAAAAAGCATCTGGGGGCCAGCGGCTATTCTTACGGCGGATTTCTGACCGATTGGATCATCACCCAAACCAATCGCTTCTCTGCCGCAGTAACTGGCGCAGGCATTTCCAATTGGCTGAGCGATTACGGCACGGCTGACATCCCGCGCACGAAAGAGAGCGAGTTTTACGGTACGCCATGGGATCAGGAATCGAGCGAGCGAATGCGCGCCCTTTCGCCCATCACGCACGCGGGCAATGTCAAGACTCCCACGTTGTTTATTCATGGCGAAGCGGACCGGCGCGTCCCCATCGAAGAGGCCGAACAGATGTATACGGCTCTAAAAAAGCTACGCGGCCCCGCTAAATTCATTCGTTATCCCGGAAATTATCACGGCGGCTGGCCGCCTTGGGATATGGTGCACCGTTATTATCATGAGCTTGAATGGTGGCGAACGTACTTGCAGTAGTACTGGCAGTACGAAACGTGATTTTGTTGGATTGACCCGCTACTGCCGACGTGAAACACTGGATCATCTGGTAAAAGCAACAATGAAAAATACAACAAAGCTCCTCTCCGTCGCTGGGCTCGCATTTGCGTTCGCCACGTGCGCTTCTGCAGACATCACGTGGACCCTCAACGACGTAACCTTCAGTGACGGCAACTCGGCCGTCGGCTTTTTTATTACCGACAACGCGGTTGACACTATTGAGAGCTTCTCCATCCAGGTGGAGGGTCCGGACACGGGCCGCGATTTCACGGCTACGACAATGTCTAGCGCCTACTTGCCTAGCGTGATCGGCGCCTTCCTCGAGCCCACCTACTACACCGATCTATATCTGGTCTCGCCTATGACAAGCGCAGGTGGGACCATCGCCCTTAAGCAGGGCTACGATTGTCCGGGTTGCGGGGTACTCGCGTCCGGTACGGTCACTGGTGCCCCCCTTGGCACGGTCCCCGAGCCCAGGTTCGGCGCCCTTCTCGTGATCGGCTTGGCTGGACTCGCCTTTTTCGCCCGCCGGAAGTTCGCACCGGCCCGCAGCTAACCGGCGACTACGGCTTCTTCGCCAGTTCCTTCTTCAGCTTCTCAATCTCGGCCCCAACCGCTTCCTTGAGGTTGGGGCTTTTTAGCGTCGGCAACTCCTTCTCCAACGCCATCAAATGCGCCGTGTTCAAGGAGCGCTCGGCCGGCACCTTCACGTCCGGTTCCACGCCGGTCCCTTCCCAATCGGTCTTGGAATAGGGATTGATCGCGCGGCCGGAAGGCACGCCCACCATGAAATGATCGTTGATCCGCACCGGACCGCCCGGATGCGCACCGCCGCCTGTTACTTCGCCGACGATAGTCGCGCGCTTCAGGTTCTTCAGGTTGTAAGTGAACTCTTCGGCCGCCGAGAACGGGCGGTGACTGGTGAGCACGTACACATCTTTGCCCGCTAGCCGTTTGCCGGGAACATACGGTAGGGTCCACCACTGGTGCGTCTCATTGGCCGGGCGGAAATAAAGATCGTTGAGATGCACAGGCTCCGGCGGGAAAAGATAACTGCAGATCAACGCCACGGAAGCTGGATCGCCGCAGCCGTGTCTCCCGCAAATGCCGGCGCCATAAATCCGTGGAGATCCAGGTAGCCGATGTTCCCTGCCATTCGCTCGACTTTTTCGAATCCGAAGTTTACTCTCGCGCCAAAAGCCCGCCGACGTTCCATCTCTTCCGGCGATGGTTCCCGATTCGGACGTTCCTGCGGTATCACCTCAGCCGAGTACATCACGCGCAGGTGCCCGTCATGGCTGACCATGCGCAGGTTGTCCGCGAGCGTCTCAGCGAACTTTCGGGCGCTGGTGATGGAGTCGTACTCCTTGCGCTTCTCTCGCTCCCGGATGGCCTGCTCCATCTTCTTTGCCACATCCGGAAAGACATAGTTGTCATTCAACGCCTTCAAGGCTCCGTCAATCACCTCGGCGCGCATCTTGGCGGCGATGGTCATATCGGGTTCATCATGACCGTAGCGTAGCCGTACGCAATTATTCGGTCTTGAACCGGAGAAAGGTGCGATATTCGCCGGGCGTCCTTCCCTAAATCGCTTGAAATTGCGCGTAAGGTGGCTTTGGTCTGCGAATCCGGCATCGAGTGCGATCTCGGCTAACGAGAGCTCTGGATCAAGCAGCTTTCCTCGTACATATTCGAGCCGGCGCCATCGCAAATACTCGCCCACGGACCGGTGGTAGAAACGGCGAAAGGCAGCCGCGAAATAAACCGAATGGACCCCCGCTTCCCGCGCGATGCTCCGAAGGGTCATCGGTTCGCGAAAGCGGGCGTCCAGCATCTCGCGCGCATCCGCGAGCCACCGGGGATGCGGCGCGTCGCACGCCTTGGCGTTCGAGCCGGTGCAGGCCGCCAGAATCTCGAGCGTGAGACCCTCGATCGATACGGTCGAGTCCTTGTCGTTACACGCAAACTCATGGAACAACTTCTGACCGAGCGCCGCAACCTCGCCGCCATGGAACTCAGCCGGCTGATCCAGATGGCTGGACCATTCCGCGGCTCGCTGGAGCCATTCGCTGCCGATTTCGACATTGAAGGACGCCACCGGACAGCCGGAGAATGTTTGGGCATGCGGCTCCCCCGGCGGGTGAAATACTAGCGTCATCGGCCGGCAATCGCGCGTCCGGCGGCCATACGTTTCCGTATAGCTACCGCGCCGGATCAGGCAAAAATAGGCCCGCTCGTGACTGTGCGAAGGCAACCGTGCGCCTGCCGGATAAACAACATCGGCCAGCGTCAACTGGGCCACGGAGCGCCGCCGCAGGGTGCGTCCGAAGAACCGCCCGCCCTCAAGCTACGTGCCCATGGATTCTTAGACGCACAATCTAGCAAGATGTTCCGACACGAAAAACCGAGCCGCGACCGGAAGGGAGCGTTACAAGATTGGGAGGGAGTACCGTTCGGGGTAGCGCTCCCTCCCGGTCGCGGCTCGGAACGCGCGCGTCGGCGAAGTGAGACGCGAAGCGCCGAGCTACAGCCTAACCTGCCGTGCCTGATGAAACGCCAGATTCGCCAAATGCGGCGCCGAAACCGCGCTGGCCCCCACTTCAACCGGAGCGTTGGGTTCGTTTCGCGATTTCACGCAATCCAGGAAGTTCTGGATGTGCGTCTCAATCGGAATGGGCGCTTCCATTTGCTGCACCGGCTCCGGATTCTTGGGCCACGGTTCTTTCCATATCTTGAAGCCCGCGTTCGAGATCAGCATGGTGCCTTGGTCGCCCTGAAACTGGATGGACCAATCGTTCTCGTAGGAGTTGCAATAGTTCAACGTCCACGTCGCCATGAAGTTGGGATATTCGAACACCGCGCAGAAGACGTCCGGCGCCTCCGAACCGATCATCTTAGCAACCTGCCCAAAGCTAACGGCCGACTGAACCGGTCCCGAGTTGGTGAACCACTGCACCACGTCCATCAGGTGCGTGCCTTGATCGGTCATATTGCCACCCGAATAATCCCAGAAGTAACGCCAGGATCGGAACCGCATGGGCTGCAGCTCGCGCTCCTTGGCCGGTCCGAGAAAGCGTTTCCAATCCAGCTTGCCTTCGAGTGGCGTGTTATTCAGCTCGCGCGATACATTCCAGTTCCACATGGGCTTGACCATGGTGATCTTGCCGAGGATTCCAGTGTCGACGATCTCTTTGGCCTTGATTACCGAAGGAGCGCTACGCCGCTGCATGCCGACCTGCACGATCTGCTTGGTCTTGCGCACTGCTTGAATCATCAATTGGCTCTCTTCGAGCGAATGTGACATCGGCTTTTCAAGATACACATCCTTCTTCGCATCCAGCGCGGCGAGCAGATTCGGATAGTGCTGATGATCGGGCGTGGCAATTACCACCGCATCCACGCCGGGCTGCGCGAGAAGGTCGTGGTAGTCGACGTAGCTCTTGGCGTCAGTAGCGTCTTTGAGGCCAAGTGCGAGATTCGGTTCGTACACTTCGGCGATGGCTACGCATTCAGCGCCCAGCGTCTGAAAATTGCGGTTCAGGTAGCGTCCGCGTCCTCCCGCGCCGATTAGCCCGTACGCGAGCCGGTCATTCGCGCCCCAGGCCCTGCGTGGGACAAACATTGGCGCCGCAGCTAGCGCGGTGGTGAGAAACCGTCGACGATCCTGTTCCATCGTTCGCTCCTTATGTGATCAACTCTAGCAAGCCGGGGGCTTGCTCCACTAGGATAGGCTTATGACGGCCACGAATCCACTGAGTTATTTGGGCGAGCAGTTAGAAGCGTGGCGGCAAGCCGGGACCTACCAGCGATTGCGCGTGCTTGAATCGCCTTGCGAGCCGCTCTCGCGTGTGGACGGGCGCGAGGTGATCAACCTCGCCAGCAACAATTATCTCGGCCTGGCTGATCATCCGAAGCTGGTGGAAGCGGCCATCGCGGCGACAAAGAAGTTTGGGGCGGGGTCGGGCGCGGTGCGAACCATTTCCGGCACCATGAGCATCCACATTGAACTAGAGCGGCGCATCGCGCAATTCAAGCACACTGAGGCGTGCGTGGTATTCCAATCCGGTTTCGCGGCGAATGCAGGTACGGTTTCCGCGATTCTCACGCCGGAAGATCACATCATCTCTGACGCCTTGAATCACGCCAGCATTATCGATGGCTGCCGGCTTTCCAGGGCCAAGATCCACGTCTTTGCGCACCGGGACACGGCGGCAGCAGGAAAGATTCTTGATGATTTGGCAGGCACATCCGGGAGAAAGCTGCTGATCACAGACGGAGTATTCTCGATGGACGGCGACATCGGGCCGCTTCCATCGTTGGTGGAGATCGCTGAAAGTCACGGCGCAATCATGATGATCGACGACGCACATTCATCCGGTGTGCTGGGCCGGAACGGACGCGGCACGGTGGATCATTTTGGACTGCACGGTCGAATTGATATTCAGGTGGGTACCCTGTCGAAAGCAGTCGGCGTGCTGGGCGGCTACGTGTGCGGAAGCCGCGACCTGATTGAGTTTCTGTATCATCGGGCGAGGCCGTTTCTGTTTTCGACATCGCATCCGCCGGGAGTTGCGGGGGCTTGTCTGGCGGCTTTCGAGATTCTAGAAAACGAGCCGGAACGAATCGAGAAGCTCTGGGACAACACGCGTTATTTCAAGGCCGCGCTGAAGAACGCTGGTTTCGACACGGGCCAGAGTGAGACGCCCATCACGCCCATTATGGTGGGCGAGGCGAAGATGGCGCACGCATTCTCGGCGGCGCTGTTTGAAGACGGACTGTTCGCCACCGGCATCGGATTCCCCACCGTGCCCGAGGGCAAGGCGCGCGTGCGGACCATTGTGACGGCCACGCACACGCGCGAGTTGTTGGATCGGGCGGCGGAAATCCTGACGCGGGTGGCGAAGAAGATGGGCGTGCTTCGCTAAAAATAGGCGCAGGCACCGGCTCCCTCACGGTCGCGGTTCGGTTACGAACGAACGTTACCGAACCGCGAGCGTAAGCGACCGGTTGTTGCTCACGCTACGAGATTTTCTCCCAATAGTTCCCGCGGCCGAACGGCGTGATTGTCACGTGTTTCAGAAAAGTTCCGCGCGAATCAGTGAACTTGGCGCCATCCGGATAGTTGTCACCAACCACCGACAAATACAAAGTGCCGACCGACAGGGGGCCCACCGGATCTCCATCCGTGGCTAGCTGCGGCACTGGAGCAGGTGGAGTCAGTGGAGGGTAGTCGGCGATGTTGGTTGACACCTTTATCGATCCCGCAGGCGGATGCGTGGGATCGTACGCAACCGCGCCGGGTTGTGTGACTCCTGGCGCCACGGAAATATTGGGCTGCAAAGCTGAGGGAACCCACGTATAGCCGTAGTTCGTCCGCATCGTCATCACCAAATACGGATCCCAGCCCCACACCATAATCGGCACGTCGACGCTGAAACCCTGGGCGGCAAGAGCCGCGGCGCGAGTGGTGCGCTGACCGAGGTCCGCGAGCGCCGGGAGCGCCTCCAGCTCGGGGGGTTGCGAAGCCCAATAAGCTTTGTCGAATGCCGTTTGAACGCTGTCCATAATGTTTTTTCCCGGCTTCAAACTACCATCACGAAATGGCGGCCGTGCAGAGGACTACGAGCAATGCATTGAAAACACGCCTACGATGGCACGCGCTGAGTGGTGATTGGCCAAATCAGAACGACAAGCCGATGAGAAACTCCACTTGGTTCTTGTTCGAAGGAGGAAGGCTGACATTCACTGCCGGGGAAGCCGAGTCGGATCCCCAGTGCGAATAGCGCAGTTCCGGCCCGATCCGCACCAAGGGTAGCTTGAAGTCTACGCCCGCACCAAGGGCGAAGCCGGTGTTTGACACGTACTGGACTCTTGAAAGAACATATCGAAAAATCGGTCCTGCCGCCACGTAGGGTTTCACAATCGGCGTGTGCAGGAAGTGAGCCTTCAGCAGGATCGGAAATTCCATGGAATTGACATCCACGGAAAGCCGGCGGGCTAAGGAGGATGAAACGATCTGGGTTTCGGTGGTTAAGTTGAGTGGCCGATACAGAGCGTCAGCCTCTACAGCCAGACCGAACGGCAGATTCAATTCCACCATCGGACCAACCACGTAATTCTTGGATGCAGAGAACACGTGCGTGACCACGTCCACGGAGTTGAAGGTGTCGTCTGAGAGCGGGTCGGTGAGCGGAAATCCTCCTTTGACGCCGAAGGAGAACAAATGTTGAGCATCAGCAACCGGGGCTAATATCACACAAACGAGTACGAAGAGACTCCTCATATATGCGGTGTGATGCGTGGTGCCGCGACTATGTTTCGAGAATTACGATGGCGAGCCCTTCAGTGGACGTATGCGTGATCGACAGAGCGATGTTGCGCACGCCCAACTCGCCGGCAATCCTGGCCGCTTCGCCGTGAAACTGAAGCGTGGGACGGCCGGAAGGCAGATTCGTTACTTCGAAATCCTGCCAGCGGACGCCACGTTTCCAGCCCGTTCCGATAGCCTTCATGCCGGCCTCTTTAGCGGCAAAACGCGCGGCATAACGCTCGAAGCGGTTGGCCTTACGTTCCACATAAGCGATCTCCGCGGCTGTATAAATGCGGTCGATAAAGCGGCGGCCATGGCGTTCGATGGCGTCACGAATGCGGTCCACTTCGGCCACATCGATTCCCACTCCGGCAATCACAGCTCAGCGCCCGTGGAAGTAATGGTCAGCCGGCCGTGCTTCACGCCCTTGGTGCTGATCAAAGCGTCCGCCAGTTTCTTCACCACGCTGGCCTTCCCTTTCACCACCAGCACCTCCAAGCAATTGTCGTGATCCAGATGAACGTGCAGCGTCGAGAGGACCTGGTGAAAATGGGAGTGCTGCATACCGGTGAGCTTCTCGTTCAAGAGACGGACGTGATGGTCATAAACCAACGTCACGGTTCCAACCACTGTCGTGTCCGGGCCCTCCCAGGACTTCTGGACGAGCTCATCCCGAATCAAATCGCGAAAGGCCTCAGAGCGGTTGGTGTACCCGCGCGATGCGATGAGACTGTCGAACTTCTTCAATAAACTGGAGTCAATGGCAACACCAATGCGGCTAAGCTCGCTCATTTGTATGAAGAGTAGCAGGTTCGAGACAACGGATTTCGATAGACTCGAATGGTGAATCGCTTCATGGAGAGGGCCATTGCGCTCTCGATTGAGAACGTGCGGTCGGGCTCTGGCGGTCCGTTTGCGGCG
>CABEDY010000164.1_pt1 | contig 30949 bp, 33 predicted proteins | sample 3423171 | NCBI WGS metagenome assembly CABEDY01 (sample SAMEA5534333, study PRJEB31848) | metagenome | biome: tundra; feature: field; material: soil | place: USA | collected 2013-05 | depth 0.15 m | reverse complement strand
CCGCTCCTCGCCAGTGAAATCAGATTCATCCAAACCCAGCAAGCCGACGTGGGCGTCGGCTGCGGACCAGGGGGTCCGCCCCACCAAGAATGCAGACTGAGCAGTTTTGGGAAAACTAAGTGACATTGGGCGGAAGCGCCTGCGCCACCTTGTAGACAATCTACATCCCTACTGTATTCGATTACCTACCCGTTAATTAGCGAGTCATTTTTTGCCGTGAGTACGATCCTTGGTCCAAAGGGCAGGCCGCAAAATATGTAAAGTAGCGGTTCGCAAAGAACGCCAGTCACGAAGCAAACCAAAAATCGCTGGCGTGTTTCTATCTCCATTCGTTCGTGCTGTTTCGCTAGTGAGATCACGGCACGCTTAGCGTGGATTCTTGAGAGAAACCGCCCTTCCCGGCTGTATACTCCAGGCAGTATTCTCGCTCGGTAACAAATGAAACCCCCAACGCTCCATCCTTGCTGGCTCACTGTGCCCGCTGAGCGTAGCGCGGCTTTTCTTCCAACATTCGCGCGGATGGCGGTGGCTGTCCAGCAGGTTCTACGGGAACGCGTTCCGGTGGAATATTTTGGAGACATTGGAAAATATCGCGATCTGAAGACTGCCGGTCCGATGTTGGTCTATCAGGCCAGCCCTCCCTTTCGCGGCAAGAAGCGCACAGAGCTGACCTATGACGTCCTGAATCCGGCGCTGATTGCGATGTTGTTCCGGCGGGCGAAGCCGAAGCTGGTGGAACTGCTGGCGCAAGCGGAGGAGAGGCTCCGCGGGGAAGGACTCGGCGAGCTGGCGAATCAATACGCACCCAGGCGTACTACAGCGATTTTGGATTGCGTGCAGAAGTTGAGCAAGAGCCGGCGTCACCTATATGTCCTGATCCGGGGCGAGAGCGTATTGATGGACGCGCTGGTTCAGCTCAGCGGCCTGGGGGATCTTCCCCGCAAAGTTCAAGCGAAAAAATGGGCGTCCTTCGAGAAGCGCTGGAATTTCCAGCTCAAGCGCCTGTATCAAGGATGCGACTTCTCGCATCTTGCTCCAGCTCTTTTGGACGCGGCGGAAAACGCGTTGGTGTACGATTCAGACCTAGTACGCCGCATGGGGCCGGGTTCTGCGACGGAGCTGGGCGGCGACGTCCCGCGGGCAGACGAGGACAAGTGCCCGGAGATTGGGTAGCTACTCTACAAATCCCAGCCGGCGCAATGTCGCCGCAGGCTCGTTTTCCTCAAACGACGCGACCACAGCTTTTTGCCGTCCGCCCTCCAGTACGACGCCATAGGGCGGATCCACGAACTGGAACGTCGACCGCAGCAACTGCAGGTCAAACGAAGTACCGGCCTTCAACCCGGTATCGTGCAGGAACGCAGCGGCGAATTGGTTATCGTGGGTTGGGATGGCGATTACCTTCGTAGACTTCCAGTTCAACTTCGCCATGCGGCGGGCGGCAGCATCGCAATGCATGCACTCTGGATCGTAAAAGAACAGGAAGATTTCGCCCTGCTGGAGTGAGAACGGTTGACCATCCACGGTAATGGATTCGGGCGCTTTCAATCCGCTCTGGCGGGTTGCATTCACTCCAAAGGAAACACCAGCAAATACAACCACGGCTCCCAGAACTACCAGCGCGGCTCGGATATTTTCCGCCGGACGCGCCCACCATCCGGTTACCATCGCCATCAGCAGCATCACCGCATCGCCCACGAAGAACGCTGGACCAATGGTGCGCTTGACCAGCGGAAAGCAACTGCAGTCCTTTCCGGCCAACGCGCCGTAGTTGGCGCCCACATAGAGCATGAAAGCCACCAGCATCAGCGCGATTAGCCAACTCCCCCAGCGCCGGAAGCGCGGCACCAGCACCAACACGGCGGAGAGCGTTTCGCCGATCCCCAGGGCCAGCGTGAAAGGCAGCGCGAAGGCGGACGGAACCTTGAACTCAGTCAGAGCGTGGGCCCATTGAAATGGATCAGTCAGTTTCCAGGCGCCCGAAGCAAAAAAGAGGATGGCCAGCAGCAAGGCGGCGACGCCGCTGATGGTATTTTTCCAGGCCGGAAGATCGGCATTAGCGGGAGACAGCCGCATTTCGGCCGATTCCACTAGGCTGTCACTCATACTCTTTCCATTTTAGCCCCCGGCGGTCACGCCCGGCGAAAGAACCCCTGGGCGGCTTCTATCGTCTGGGCGATGTCTTTGTCGCTATGGGCGGTGGAAACGAATCCCGCCTCGAATTGGGATGGCGCAAGATAGATGCCGCAATCCAGCATCCAGTGGAAAAATTCCTTGAACCGGCCAGTATCGGAGCGCTTGGCGGATTCCCAATCCGTCACCGGCTCAGGCGTGAAGAAGAACGTAAACATCGATCCCACGCGGTTCACAGTGATCCCAGGGGGCGGATTGGCACATAGCCGCGCGGTGCGCCGCTCGAGCGTTTCATAAACGTCCGGATTCGCTTTCAGATGTCGCAGCATGGCGATTCCGGCGGCCACGGCCAACGGGTTTCCCGAGAGCGTACCGGCCTGATAAATCGGACCAAGCGGAGCAACCTTGCTCATCACGTCGGCACGCCCGCCGTAAGCGGCGATGGGAAGGCCACCGCCGATAATCTTGCCGAGCGTCGTTAGATCGGGCTTTATTCCGAAGCGCTCCTGCGCGCCGCCCAGGGCTAGCCGAAACCCGGTCATCACTTCGTCGAAAATCAGGAGCGCGCCATATTGCGCGGTCAGGCTCCGCAATGCTTCCAGGTACCCTTTGCGTGGAGGCACGCAGCCCATGTTGCCCACCACCGGTTCGACAATCACCGCGGCAATCTTGTCACCACGCTCCCGAAAAGCGGTTTCGACGGCTTCCACGGAATTGAAAGGCAGCGCTATGGTGGTGGCCGCGAACGCCTCCGGAACTCCCACGGTATCCGCGATCCCGAGTGTGGCCATGCCGGATCCGGCTTTCACCAGCAACGAATCCACGTGACCGTGATAACAGCCTTCGAACTTAATGGTGAGGTCGCGACCAGTGAAACCGCGCGCCACCCGCAGGGCGCTCATGGTGGCCTCGGTACCGGAGTTCACCAACCGAACCATTTCGATCGAAGGCACGCATTCCCGGATCAATTCAGCCAGTTCCACTTCGCGCTCCGTGGGCGCACCGAAGCTGGTACCGGTTGCCAAAACTTCGGTTAAGGCTTCCAGCAAGAAGCGCGGCCGATGACCGAAGATGAGCGGTCCCCAGGAGAGGACGTAATCGATGTAGTCGTTGCCATTGACGTCGAAAATGCGCGATCCTTCGCCACGCGCGATGAACGGCGGTGTGCCGCCAACACTGCGAAACGCGCGTACGGGCGAGTTTACCCCGCCCGGAATCGATTTCTGGGCTCGCGCAAACAGGTCTTCGGAACGGGAGCGATTCATAGCGAGGCTCAAGTCTTACGGGGAATCAGCTTTTGATAAAAGAAATTCAGTAACACGTCCTGCAGCGTGCCGTTGAGGTTCTTAAACAGCCGGCTCTTCAAGCCGAGATAGGGCTGGGTGCCGGCCAGCAGGTCCTCAATGAGAGCACGGAAGCGGGGGCTGCGGCGGACAAATCCCACCATGCGGGCGGGCACGCTGCTGAAAAGGAATTGTCCGAGAAAAACACGTTTGGCAAGGGACGCTCCGAATTCCAGATCCGCGGCAAAATCGCGGCGCAAAATGCCACAGTAGGCTTGCGACTTCTCAGCCAACGAGTGCGCGTCGTTCAGCACCACCTGACTGGCCAGATCGCCGGATCGCATGGCGTAGTAGAGTCCTTCGCCCGTGATCGGATCCACCAGGCCTCCGGCATCGCCAACCGCCAGCCAACCATCGCCCGCCAAGCGATTCTTTCTCCAACCGGGACTCTCGAGCGAAGGCAGCATGTGACCGTAGAAGGCCGCGCCCTTATAGGCAATCCCCTTTTCGTCCATGTAACGCTCCAGGCGCGCTCTCAACGATTGGGCGGGCTCGCCTTTCCCGCAGATGCCGACCGAAAGATGGCCGCAGCGCGGAAACACCCAGATGTAACCCTCCAGGTTCTCGAGAAACTGAATGTCGATGTGTTCCTGCTGGGATGGAACATAATAGCCCAATGCGCACATGGTGTCGGACGCGGTCCATTCGGTGCCGACGTTCCGAAGCGGGTTGCGTGCACCCGTGGCGACGATGCAAAAATCGGCTTCGAGTGATCCATGCTGAGTCTTGAGCAGCCAGCTACGGCCGCATCGCTCGATTCCGAGCACCCGCGTTTTCTCCAGTTGGGCGCCCGCCTGCTGGGCGCGCTCCAGCAACATGCGGTTCAGATCCAGGCGGGAATAAATCACTAGCGGCCGGGTAAGGCCCATGGTGACCGTGCCGGCCTTCGGAGCCGCGAGACATGTTTCGGTGACCACTCGCTTCGGCGTATCGTTGTCGATCAGGAACGGATACCGTTGGTACGCTTTGTAGGTGAGGCCGCCGCCGCAGGGCTTTTCCCAAGCCAGTTTTTCGTCGAAAACAAGGGTCTCCAGGCCACCTCTCGCCAGACGTTCCGCCGCGAAAGCTCCCGCCGGACCGCCACCCAGGACGGCGACTCGTCTCATTTCGTTGGCTCGGGCTTCTTGCTAGGAACCGCCGGATGGCCGGGCGGAAGAGTCTGGGGCATAGCGCCGATGGAGTCAGCTCCGCCCGGATGTCCGGGTGGAAGTGTCTGAGGCATACCGCCGAGGGAGCCCGGTCCACCTGGATGCGCGCCTGCGGGGCCACCCGTCCCTTGGCCGTGCGCGTCGCCGCCGGCCCGTCCTTTCACCACCCAATCGTTGCCCTTCCGTTCCAGAAGATACCGCATGTCCATTCCGGATCCGGCGATGTTGCTGCCTTTCGCCTGAAGGTGCACGGTGGCGGTGGCTTCATTCTGGCTGTAGGTGACGTTGGTAATGCTGACGTCCATTGAAAGCAGATCGGAGCGCTTGGAAAGGTAGGCCAACACGCCTTGGCGCACTGCTTCCGTGTTCTGGATATTGCGCTTGCAGCCGCTTAGGACGGTTAGGGACAACCCTAGAGCGACAGTGACAAAAGTTAAGCGATTCACAATTTCGATTATAGTCCGGGAAGGGAGCAGTGCTTGCGGTTCGGCTGCTGGCCCTGCTAAACTTCCCTAAATCCTTTATGGGAGAATCAAAACCGCATCCTGGCGAACTTTTGCAGGGCACGCTCGACATGCTGATCCTGAAAACGTTGACGCGGGGGCCGTTGCACGGTTATTCCATCGCCGAATTCATCCAAGAGACTTCTGAGGACGCGTTGCGAGTGGAGGAAGGCGCGCTTTATCCGGCTCTGCACCGGCTGGAGCTGCGCGGGCTTCTTGCTTCCGAATGGGGCGTCTCTGAAAACAACCGGCGCGCCAAGTATTACCGGCTGACGGCAGCCGGGCGCAAGCAGCTCGCGCAAGAAACCGCACATTGGGGCCGGATGGCGGCGGCCATCGCGCGGATTTTGGAAGCAACCTGATTCTTTGGTACCAAAAGGCACCGACTCCCTCACGGTCGCGGTTCGGTAACGGAGCTGAACCGCGACCATGAGGGAGCCGGTGCCTTTACAATCGATATATGCAAAAACTTCTCGCGGCGCTCTTCTGCTGCGGCCTCGCTTTCAGCCAATCGTCGACGGACTGGCCCAACCTGGCGCGCTATCACGACGACAATGCGCATCTCGCTCCGCCGGCGGCCGGTGAAAACCGCGTCGTATTCATGGGCGATTCCATTACGGATGGGTGGGGCCGTCAATACGGACAGTTTTTTCCCGGCAAGCCATATGTCAATCGCGGTATCAGCGGACAAACCACGCCGCAGATGCTGATCCGCTTTCGTCCGGATGTGATCGCGTTGAAACCGAAAGTGGTGGTCTTTCTGGCTGGAACCAACGATATCGCGGGCAACACCGGCCCAATGACGCTGGATGCTATCGAAGACAACCTGACATCCATGGCGGAACTCGCGACGGCCAACAATATCAAGGTTGTTCTCAGCTCCGTAATGCCTGTGTGCGACTACATCAAGCCTCAAACCGAGCGCCGGCCGCCCGAAAAAATCATCGCGCTGAATGCCTGGATGAAGGATTACGCAGCCAGGAACGGTTTCGTCTATCTGGACTATTACTCCGCCATGCTCGACGACAAAGAGATGTTCCGGAAGGAATTGACTTACGACGGCCTGCATCCCAACGACGCGGGCTATGAGGTGATGGGGCCGCTGGCTGAAAAAGCAATCGCCGCCGCGCTCGCCAAATGAGAAAAGGAGCGGGCATGACTAAACTAATCCCGTGCTTGCTGTGGGCAGTGTTGAGTACGGTTGGGAGCGCTCAGGTGATCGCTATCAAGGCGGGGCATCTGATCGACCCTGAAACTGGCAGCGTTGCAGCCAACCAGATCATCCTGGTGGATGCAGGAAAGTTCACTGCCATCGGTCCGGATGTCGCGATTCCGCCGAACGCCGAGGTGATCGATCTTGCGCAATACTACGTGTCGCCAGGTCTGGTGGACGCCCACAACCATCTGGCGCTCACTTATAAAAAAGATCCTGAGAACAACAGCTACTATCTCACCACCGTTATGGATTCGACGGCGATCCGCGCCGTCCAAGCCGTCTCGAACGGTATAACGATGTTGAACTCCGGGTTCACGGTGGTGCGCGATCTTGGAAACGCGGCTAACTATGCCGACACCGCACTGCGCGTTGCTATCGAACAAGGTTGGATCCCGGGGCCAACGATGATCAATTCGGGCATCATCATTGGCGGCATGGGCGGGCAGTTCTCGCCGGTCCCGGAGCGAGCCAGCCTGGTGTATCCGGAATATCTGGATGCCGATACGCCCGACGAGATCGTGAAGGCGGTCCGCCGGAATATTTTGTACGGCGCGAAAGTGATCAAGATCATGGTGGACGCCAAATCCTATGGCTACACGGTGGACGAGATGAAGCTGTTCGTTTCGGAAGCTGCGAAGAGCGGCCTCAAAGTGGCGGGACACGTGCAGACGCATGCGGGCGCGATGCGGGCCATCGAGGCCGGCATCTGGTCCATCGAACATTCTATTGGCCTGGACGACGAAGCGCACAAGCTGATGGCGCAGAAGGGCATCTGGCGAGTGGGCACTGAGACTCCGCTGACCACCTATTACAGCCCCAACGAAGAACGCTTCCGGCGGCAGGTGGAAGGCATGAAAAACGCATACGCCAATCACGTGAAGATGGCATTCTCCACCGACGCCGACTACTACATCCCGGGCATGACGCGCGGCGAAATCGCAATTGATTTTCTGCAGAGCTGGAAGGCGGCGGAAATTCCGGCACCGGAGATTTTGAAAATCATGACGGTGAACGGATACAAAGTTTGCGATATCTACGACAAGCGCGGTCCCATCAAGACTGGCTTACCAGCGGATCTGATCGCGGTGCGCGGCAATCCTCTGCAGGAAATCGATGCGCTGCGCGATGTTCGCTTCGTGATGAAGGACGGAGTGGTGTTCAAGCGTGACGGTGTGATGACGCCCGAGAAGTTCTTCCATAGCGGTCCGGTGAATGGCTGGCGCATCCACTGAATCGACGTGGCGCACGCACTTTAGCGTGCCGCGTTCACACTCGTGTGAACGCTTGGTTTGGTGTTCGCAAGAGTGCGAACACGGCACGCATAAGTGCGTGCGCTACGATAGTCTCCTTTTCGCTATAGCGAAGTATGGTGTAGTTGACGCATGCGTCCTTTCGCTCTCTCCCGCGATCGAGCGCACGGCCGGCCAGGTGAAACTCAGTCCCAGCACATTGTATTCCGCCATCAAGCGCCTGCTCGAGGAAGGTCTCATCCAGGAATTGGAGGAACGGCCCGATCCAGCGCACGATGACGAGCGCCGCCGCTATTACCGGCTGACGAAAGCAGGGCGGCGCGCGGCTATTGACGAAGCCAAGCAACTGGAAAAACTCCTCTCGGATGCGCGCTCCAGCGGCTTGGTGCCCAAACGGGTTTGACCGCGCGCGTCTTTGATAAACTCGTATGCCATGAACTTCCGTTTTGTCATTGGATTCCTGTTTACGGCATCCCTATTTGCGCAGCAGCGGCTGCTCACGGTCGACGATATGCACAAGTTCCACGACGTGCGCGATGTGCAGATTCGCCGGATGGCAAGTGGGTAGCATACACCGTCAGCTCAGTGGACGTTGCGGCGGACAAGAGCGACACGGACGTGTGGATGTCAAGCTGGGACTCGAGGGAGCAGTTGCGTCTCACATCGAGTCCCGAGGCCGAGAACGCGCCACGCTGGAGTCCCGACGGCCGCTATCTGGCGTTTCTTTCGGGCCGTCCGGGCAAAGCCAAAGGCACGCAGATCTGGCTGCTCAACCGCATGGGCGGCGAGGCGCAGCAGTTCACCGACTTCAAGAATAAGCTGTCGTCTTACGAGTGGTCGCCCGATTCGAAACGCTTGTTACTGGTGATGACGGAGCGCGACCCCGCCGATACCGACGACGAGAAACCCGCGCAAGGCGCGAATGCGAAGGCCCCTAAACCTATCGTTGTGGACCGCTATAAATTCAAGCAGGACATCCAAGGGTACCTGACGCAAAAGCCCGGCCGTTTCTTCCTATTCGATATGGCGACGAAGAAGGCCAAGCCGCTGAGTGCGGAAGGATTCGAAGTGGCTTCGCCGGCATGGTCGCCGGACGGGCAATGGATCGCGTTCCTTGGCAAGGAAGGCAAGGACGCCGAACGCTACAACACCTGGAACGTTTACGTTATGGAAGCGCGCACCGGCGCTGCTCCGCGCGCGATCACTCAATACGACGGAGTGCATGCATCGGCATCACGCGCACAGCCGGAGTGGAGCCCGGATGGCAAACGTCTGGTGTATCTCGAAAGCACCGGCGCAAAAAGCAGCGCCTACAACATGAACCGCCTGGCCGTGATTACGGTGGACGGCGGCGCGCCGAAACTGCTAGCTGACAAGCTGGACCGTTCGGTTTCGTCGCCTCGATTCACACTGGACGGCGCCTCCATCCTGTTCCTGGTTGCGGACGATCGGTCCGAGTATCCCGCACGCATTCCCGCCGATGGCGGTGCAGTGGAACGGCTGCTGCAAGGTCCGGGAATGATTTCCACTCTGGCGCAAGGCAAGGACGGACGCCTTGCTGTGCTAGCCGCCAACGACGGGGCCCATCTGGAAATTCATGCGCTCGAAAACGGCAGCTTGCGGCCGCTGACACACCAAAACGATGCGTTGATGGCTGAGCTCAAGCTGGGCGCCACCGAGGATTTTAGTTGCAAGGCGAAGGATGGAACCGAAGTGCACGGGCTGATCGTGAAGCCTCCCGATTACGAGCCCGGCCACAAATATCCAACGTTGCTGCGCATCCACGGCGGTCCGAACGGTCAGGATTCGCACGCTTTTAATTTCGAGCGGCAGATTTTCGCAGCAAACGGCTACGTGGTGGTGAACGTGAATTATCGCGGCAGCTCGGGACGCGGCGAGAAATATCAAGCCGCGATCGCGGCCGACTGGGGCAACAAAGAGGTCGTCGATCTGCAAGCGGCCATGGATCATGTGGTGGCCATCGGACTGGCGGATCCCGAGCGGTTGGGCGTGGGCGGGTGGAGCTACGGCGGCATCCTGACTGACGCGATCATCGCCAAGGATCATCGTTTCAAAGCTGCCACCAGCGGCGCCGGCACCGCGTTTCCGCTCGCGCTCTACGGCGTCGATCAATACATCATGCAGTACGAAGAAGAGATTGGTCCACCGTGGAAGGTTGGTCTGGAGCCGTGGATTAAGCTTTCCTATCCCTTCCTGCACGCCGATCAGATCACCACTCCGACGCTGTTCCTGGGCGGTGAAAAAGATTTCAACGTTCCGCTAGTTGGTGGCGAGCAGATGTACGAAGCGTTGCGCAGCCTGGGTGTTCCGACGCAATTGGTGGTTTATCCCGGGCAGTTTCATGGCATCACGCGCCCTAGTTATCAAAAGGACCGCGTCGAGCGCTATCTGGCCTGGTATGCGAAATATCTGAAGGCGCCGGAAGCGTCCACGCCGACGAGTAGCAGCCGCTGATGTCGCGCAAGTCTTCGGCTTACTTTGGCAAGTCAGAGACTTGCCCTACTGAATGAAAACGCTGGTTTATTGTTCCGCTGCCCTAGCCGCTGTTGGATTGGCGTTAAGCATCGCATCTCACGTAGAGTCGCTCCAGGGCAAGCCGGGACCGCTGGGTAATTACACATGGACTTTGCACTTGGGCGCTCTAGCCGTTTGCGTCCCGGCAGCCATAGTGGCGCGCCGTCTCACGCGAAACCTCCCGCGCAAGAACCAATGGAAGGCGCTGCTCGGCGGATGTCCAGCGTGGACGAAGTACGTGCTCTACGCTTTCCTCGGATATGCGGTTTTGAATTTCGCGATCTTCATCGCCACACCCCACAGCGGCGGCGCGGGCCTAATGCCACCGCCGGTTGTGCGCGGATTCTCCGGCCACTGGATGACGATTTACGCAGCCGCGTTGGCCGTGCTGTATTCGGGTGCGAAGGCGAAGGGCCCGGGAGTGCACGACTTAAATGAAAACCGAGCCGCGACCGGCAGCAAGCGCTACCCCGAACTCGAGAATTAGCGCCACTCGTACTATCGCTCCCTCCCGGTCGCGGCTCGGTTACACCCTCGAAAGGCTCCACATTTATGTCGCGCGGGTGGCTCACTGAGAGTGGGCTATTCTGGAAACACGCCAATGCGGACCAACATCGTAATCGACGACAAGTTGATGCGGGAAACCCTTCTCGCTACCGGCCTGAGCTCCAAGCGTGAGGCAGTTGATCAGGCTCTGCGGACCTTGCTCCGCCTGACGAGACAGGCGAAAACCCGGCAGTTCCGCGGCAAACTGGATTGGCAGGGTGACCTCAACGCCATGAGGGGCGATCGTTGACCCGTTCGCCGAGGACCTCGGCTTACGCGTCGTGGTCTGATCCGCACAGCCTTTCGATTACCCTCTTCAGTATTTCCACGCACTTGTTCAACTCCGTTGTTGGCACAAACTCCCCAGTTTTGTGCGCGGTCTCCATGTTACCGGGACCAAAAACAATCGTCTCGGTAGTAAGCGAAAGAAGATGGGCGGCTTCCGTGCCGAAAGCTACGGTGGCCGGGCGTCGTCGGGCGAGCGACTGAACCAGTGTCGCGAGGGCATCGGTAGGCGACGGGTCGAACGTTGGGTCCATCCGCTGCACGTCGAGTTGCGCGTCGAAACCTGGATCGCGGCGCTTCAAGCGCGACAGCTCATCTTGAATCAGCATCGCCGGCCACTTGGGGTCCGCGCCCGGAACCGGGCGCCACTCCACTGTGATCCGGCATTCGCCGGGAACGATATTTTTCGCCGTGCCGCCGCGAATTAATCCCACATTCAGAGTCGTAAAGGGTGGATCGAAATCGGCATTCTTCCGCGCGGCCAGTTTCTTCGCGACCTGCTCCAACCTGGCTACCACGCGCGCGGCGTCATAGATGGCTGAGCGCCCACGCGCCGGAAATGCACTGTGCGCCTCCTTCCCCCGCACCACGATCTCCGCCAGCGCGTAGCCCTTGCCTGCGCGTACCGGCCGCAGACCAGTTGGCTCTCCAACGATGGCATAACGGGAACGAATGGCATTTTTCCCGGCGATATATTTCGCGCCGACACAACCGATTTCCTCATCGGCTGTCAGCAGGATTGCCAGGGGCTTCGACAAGCGGCGCACATCCACTTGCGAAACTGAAGCCAAAACGCAGGCGAGGTATCCCTTCACATCGCAACTGCCGCGCCCATACAACCGTCCATTGCGGACTCTCGGATGCACCGCTTCCCGCCAGGCTGAATCGAAAGGCACGGTGTCGGTATGGCACACCAGGAGCAGCTCTGCTACGTGTGCCCCAGTGGCCGCTACCAGATTCACCTTCTCAAGACCTGCGGCATCACGATACGAGTAGAGCTTGGTCCGCCACACGTTGGGATCCAATTGTCCCAGCGTGTAATCGATCACTGGCCGATTGCTCATCGACGACACTGAGGGAATCGCCACCAAGTCAAGCAAGTGATCCACTACGCTCTTCACACTGCGCCCCACACATCCCGCTGCACACCGGCGAATTGCCCGATAATTTCCTCTTCCAGAGCGTGATGCCCATCGCGAACCACAAATTCCCCGCCCACTGCGACATCGCGAACCGCCGTGCGTTCCAGCGAAAACACCACGTGGTTCAACAGTGCATCGCCGGCGCCTGCCACTGACGGATCGTCAAGATCCACCGTGAAGAAGTCGGCTCCGCGGCCCACTTCCAAGCTTCCAACTGGTCCCGCCAGGCTTTCGGCGCCCGTTTCCGTCGCGCTCGCGAACAGACGCCGCGCCAGCGCGTCCTTACTCGATCCAGGAGCCAGCACCACTCGCTCCAGTTTATTCATCCGCAGGTGATACTCCAGCAATCGGGCGTCTTCGAGCAGATCGATCTGCACGTTGCTGTCCGATCCAAAACAGATTCCCGCGCCCGCCGCGAACAATCGATCCGCCGGGACCGCGCCATCGCCCAGGTTTCGCTCGGACGTGGGACACGCGCACACCCGCGCTTTCGCTTTGCCCAGGTAACCCGCCTCTTCCGGCGTGATGTGAATCGCGTGGATGCCGGTGAAGCGCGAATTCAGAATGCCGTGCTGGTGGAGCAGTTCGACAGGCCGCAAGCCATACTCGCCGAGGCACGCCTCCACTTCCGCCGGCTGCTCAGCCACGTGCATGTGTACCGGCAAGTGCTCGGCCTGCGCGTAGCTCACAACATCACAAAGATAATCGAGAGGAACCGCGCGTAAGCTGTGCGGCGCAACACCAACCCAGGCTCGCCCAGGACGCGAGATCCGCGGGAGCGCGCCGCGCACGCCTTCCGTATCCCCAATGAAATCCTCAAAGCGCGGAGTCAGAAACCGTGCCTGACCTGGATCTTCCGGCTTGCCCCAGCCCGCGCGCGCATACACCGTGCGCAACAGGCAGATCCGCAGACCAGTCTCATCCGCGGCGCGCACAACCTGCCATGCCAGCAGATTGCGATCCTGATACGGAATCCCGCCGGGTGCGCGATGCAGATAGTGAAACTCGCCGACGGTGGTTATTCCTGACAACAGCATCTCGAGATACGCCATGCGCGCGGAATGATAGATAGCCTCGGGCGACAGCAGGTTGGCGGCGTGATACATGGCCTCGCGCCAGGTCCAGAACGTGTCGCGCTCCGCGCCGCTTCGATACTCCGTGCGGCCTCGGATGACACGCTGGAACGCGTGCGAGTGAACATTCACCAGACCGGGCAGGATGGCGCGATTCCGCAGCCGTTCGGCTTTGGCCAGGTCGGCGCTTTCGCGCGAGAACCGCGTAATCCGGCCACTTGCATCCGCAAACATCGCGAGGCCGGTTTCAAACGCGGCGCCGGTGTAGATGAGATCGGCCAGCCAGCCCGTTTCGGTTTTGGTTTCAGGAGTCCCGCTCAGTGTTTGCGCCCCACCCGATATGGTGGCACAGGCCGGGCCCGGGCTATGTCTTCTGCCGCCGCGTTGGATTCAACTTCGCGTCCGTTTCGCCGAGCCGAGTCCGGCACGGTTCGCATTCGATGAGATGTTCCCGCAGTCGGATGATGTCCACGACCGCCAATCCCTTACCGATCAGAAAGAATGACAGTTCATCGGCGGAAACGTGGGCGCCTGGCGCAACCTGATCCTGAAAAACGTCTAGAATCAGGACACCGGCGTAAAACACCATGCCAGATCGCCTGCAATAGCGAACCTCGCCCAGGATGACCACTTGTCTTGGCAAGTTGATCTTTACTTGTTCCCCGCGTCCGACGGCAGCCGGAAGTTCCAACCGCAATCCCGAGCGTGAAACGTCCACCACCATGGCGGGCATGCGCAGAATTTCGCCGTGACGCACCTCAACCTCAGCCGCATCCTGAGTGGGATAGCGGGTCTCACGCCGCCTTTCGGACAAACGCGCGCGCCGCTGCGCGAACGCAGTCGAAATGTCAGGCGTGACGCCCCACGCACCTTTGAATTCGGAAACCATTTTGTACTTAGGAGTCCATCGTCTGTTCAGGGTATGGACTTTATGAGGTAGGGCGGACCCCCTGGTCCGCGGCCGACGCCCCCGCCGGCCTCTTCGTGGGTTGGACCTGCGGGTCCAGGGGGACCCGCGCGGACCAGGGGGTCCGCCCCACAGTCAATCCGAATTACGCCAAAATCTCATTCACCACACTACCCGCCACATCCGTCAACCGGTAATCCCGGCCCCCGTGACGAAACGTTAGCTTCGTATGATCGAAGCCCAGGCAGTGCAAAATGGTGGCGTGGAAATCGTGGACGTGGCATCCGTTCTCCACGATGTTGGCGCCCAGGTCATCCGTTTTTCCGTAAACCGTCCCGCCTTTGATACCGCCGCCCGCGAGCCAAGACGAGTAGGCCTTGTTGAAATGGCCGCGACCCAGTGCGCCCTCGGCTCGCGGGGTGCGCCCGAATTCGGTGGTGAAAACTACCAGCGTATCTTTGAGCAATCCCCGCGACTTCAGATCAGCCAGTAACCCCGCGATCGGCTGATCGATTTTGCGAGCTAGCGGCTCATGCGAGCGAACGTCCGAGTGCGCGTCCCAATTCTTGCTCGATCCGGTGTCGATCAACTCCACGAATCTCACGCCTTGCTCGATCATGCGGCGCGCCACAATGCACTGCCAGCCGAACCCGGAGGTGGTCCCACGCTCCATGCCGTACAGCTTCAGCGTTGCGTCGGTCTCCTTGCGAAGATCCAGAACCTGCGGCATAGTCATCTGCATGCCGAACGCCGTCTCATAAGATTTGATCCGCGCATCCAGCATCGGATCTCCGGGATGTTCCCTCGCATGCTTGCGGTTGAATTTATCGAGCAAACTCAATTCCAGCTTTTGCAGCTCAGCCGAAGGCGCGCGCCGGTTGAGATCCGGAATAGGCTCCGGACCGCTGGTGATGCGCGTCCCGGAATAAACGCCCGGCAGAAAATCCGACGACCAGACCTGGCTCCCGCAATACGGCATTAGCGGCGCCAGCACCACGTAGCACGGCAGATTCTGATTCTCGGTGCCCAACCCGAACGTCACCCACGAGCCAATGCTCGGACGCTGAAAAGTAACGGATCCGGTGTGAATGCCGAGCGTGGCCTGGAAATGATCGTTATGGTCGCCATGCATGGAGCGGATGATGCACAGATCGTCCACCGCATCCGCGATGTGCGGAAACAGGTCCGTCACTTCAATGCCGGACTTCCCGTGCGGTTTCGAGGCCCACTGCGAGGGCAGGAATTTCTTGCCGTTGTCGCCGTCCGGAGCGGGCTTGGTTTTGGGATCGAACGAATCGATATGCGACATTCCGCCGCTGAGGTAAATGAATATGACGCGCTTGGCCGTGCCTGGAAAATGCGGAGCCTTCGGCGCCAGCGGATTTTCGGCGCCGGGCGCGGCATCCTTTGCCAGCAATTCACCGAGCAGCGCGGGAAACAGGCTGGAACCGAGAAAAAGAGATCGTATGGTCTGCCGCCGGGTGATAGATCCAACCGAACCGCGACCGTGAGGGAGTCGGTGCATTTATTTATTTCCATCAATCCAAAGTTAGAAATTCGTTGCTGCTGAGCAGAACTCGCATCAGGCTGGCCCACGCTTCGCGATACGTACGATCTTCCAGCATCGGGCTCCCGGCCAACGATTCCCGCCCTTTTGTCAAAAACTGGCGTGCGTCGCGGATTTCGTCCGGCGCCGGCGCTCTTCCGTAGACCAGCTTGTATGCATAGCGCAGCCGCTCCAGATCTGAGCTGTACCGCATCGCCACGCGCACCGCTAGCGCATCCGCCTGCTCGTGAAAAAACGGATCGTTCATCGTATAGAGCGCCTGCAACGCTGTCGTTGTTACCGGACGCAAGCCCGTGACTGCGTTAGGATCCGCGCCATCAAAAAGATCCAGGAACGGCTGCCTCCGGATACGCTGCTGCATCAGGTACACAGACCGCTTGTTGGTGTCGTAGTTTGCAATAAACGGTTCGTGCTGCGTGTACTTCCACTGCATCTCCGGTGGAAAGGGCTGCTCCCGGCCCGGCGCCGTATCCAGGTTTCCGCTGATCGCGAGCAACGAATCGCGGATTTCTTCGGCATCCAGCCGGCGCGGATTGAACTTCCACAGGTACTTGTTCGCCGCGTCTTTGGCGGCATCTCGCGCGTTGTCGCCCGTTGCCAACTGGTAGGTCCGCGACAGCACAATCAGCCTGTGCAGCTTCTTGATGGACCAGCCGCCCGCGATGAACCGGCTGGTCAGAAAATCCAGGAGCTCCGGATGCGACGGCGGTTCGCCGCGCGTTCCGAAATCGTCCGGCGTAGCTACCAAACCTTGTCCGAAATGCCATTGCCAAACGCGGTTCACAATCACGCGCGCGGTCAAAGGATTCTTTGGATCCGTGATCCATTGCGCCAGTTCCAGCCGCCCGCTGCCTTTCTCCTGGGCCGGCACCTCTTGCCCACCCAAAATCTTGAGGAATCCACGCGGCACTTCCGGGCCTAACGTCTTCGGCTCACCTTTAATGAACACGTGCGCGTTCACCGGCGTGCCTTCGGTCATCGCATAAGCTTTGTCGAAGTTAGGATACAGCGCCGATAATTTGTGCAGCTTATCTTTCGTCTCTCTTTCGGCGGTCTGCTTTTCGGCATCGTTCGCAAATTTCTCCTTCCCACCTTCGATATCGTGCAGCCGCTGGTCGATCCCCGACAGGTCTTCCTCGAACTGCTTCAAGGTGGATGCCAGTTCCGGTTTCAAAGCCACGAAGCCATGTGTGTGCGGGTAGATCTCCGTCCCTGGATGCGGATAGTTGGTGCTTTGGAAGATGCCATACAGCGCGTAATAGTCCGCGTTCGGAATGGGATCGAATTTGTGATCGTGGCAGCGGGCGCAACCGACACTCAAACCCAAAATCCCTCGGCCTAAGTTGTCGATGGTGTCGTCAATGGTGAGGTGGAACTCGCCCACCGAGGAACCGAAGCGCCTGGAATTCGCCAAATAGCCGGTGGCAATGATCTCCTGCTGCCATTTTTCATTGTTTCGGGAAACCAGGTCGTCTTTCGACGCCAGGATGTCGCCAGCAATCTGTTCCCGCACAAACTGATCGTAGGGCTTGTCGCTATTGAACGCCGCGATCACCCAATTCCGGTAGCGATACATGGCGGGGACTGGAAAATCCGCGTTGTCGCCCGCGGTGTCCGAGTAGCGCACTACATCCAGCCAGTGCCGACCCCACCGTTCGCCGTATTGCTGGGAAGCGAGCAAACGATCCACAACTTTCTCGAACGCTCGCGGCCCGGTATCCTTCAGGAACGCATCCAATTGATCGGGCGTGGGCGGCAATCCAATCAAATCGTATGTCACGCGGCGAATCAGAGCGAGTTTGCTCGCGCGGGATTCGGGAATCAGCCCCTTCGCATCCAACTTGGCTTTGATGAAGTGGTCAACGGGCGATCGCCTCCACTCAGGCGCTGCCACTGGTGGAGGTTTCGGATCGCGAACCGGGCGGAGTGCCCAGTGCCGGCGCGCTTTGTTCCAGTCATAGCTGGGCGTTGGCAGTGAGGCAACGGGAGCCGCTTCCGTCCGTGGATCGGGCGCGCCCATCTTGATCCATTCCACCAGGTTGTCAATCTCGAAAGCCTCCAGCGCCTTCCCCGGAGGCATCTGGAGATCCTTGTTCACTCTCCGGACGGCAGCGATGAGCAGGCTCTCTTCCGGCTTTCCTACGACTATCACAGGGATTCCGGTTTTCCCGCCGCGCAGCATCCCGGCTTGTGAATCCAGCAGCAAGCCACTCATGGGCGCACTGAGCTTGGAACTGTGACACCCGTAGCAGCGATCCGCCAGCAGGGGCCTTATGTTCTTTTCAAAGAATGCAATTCCGTCCGCGTTGGCAGCCACGGGAGCCACGGAATGTGTCTGCGCGAACCCCAAAGCGCCGAGAAGGAACAATCCGGCACCGCGATAGATAGAGCCGCCCGGCATGCGCTTGTCTTCTTCAGAATAACAAGCCGGGTTGTGGGGCAGGTTGGTAACCTGCGGCGGGTTGTTAACCCGCCAGCTTTAGTGCGGGCCCAGATACATCACGTGAACGTAAGTGCCCAGCCTGGCGTTGTAGGCCAGATACCATCCCGGGTGGTCCGGGTCGTCATAAATCACGATCTGATCGGAATCCCACAGCCAGCCATCCACAAAGCCGACATCGAAGGGTGCGACGCTGAAACCGAACCCGCCGAACCAAAAACCACCGGGTCCGCCTCCGCCCAGGCGCCACACGTGGCCCTGGCCGATACCGCCCGTGAAGCGTCCATGCTCCCAGGGATGGTCCAGATGGTAGTTGGCATCGTTGCGGCCGGTATCATGGCCCACCCACTGACCATTGGTGTGGACGTGGGGGGCCTCAGGATGCCCGGCCTTGTCGTTGAATTTGCGGTTTTCCGCAGGCGCCTGTTGTTTAGCCCCATGCGGCGCAGCTTTGGCGGGGGAAGGGCCCCGTTTCGGAATGTATCCTCCACCCACTTCTGGTTTGCTGCCGTGCTGTTGGCCTTCCCGTGCCTTCTCTTGCGCAAATGCAGACAGAGAGACCAGCAGAAACATCGTCAAAAGTCCAATGAGTTTTTTCATAGCCAGTTTAGAGGATACCGTATCACGGACGTTTGGGGCGTTTCCTCTCTTCGTTCTGAGCGACTCGCGCCTTCACCATCTTCTTCAAAAGAGCGGCCGGCAGAGGCTTGTCCTGCGGGAAGTGGATGGTGCCTTTGGATGTGGGAAAGCCCTTCAACTCGTCTTTGAACGCCGCGATCACAGCCATGCTCATGGGGAACAAACTGCAATGATTCTTGAACGCAGCGAATGCCACGAGCGATCCTTTGTACTTGAACGTCGGAATCCGATAAGTGATAGCCTCGGTGGCCTCCGGCGGGACCGCGGCTCGAATCGCCGCGCGAACCTTGTTCAAGGTGGTACGGGCTGGTTCCGGAACACCGGCGAGGTATTCGTCGATGTCCTTGGGAACTTTCGAGCTCATCCGCATTGGTAGATCTTATCATCTGCCTGTCACCCGGTGAACAAAACTAAATTGTGCGTTAAGGGCAGGTTAATGACACCGCACGTCCAAGAAGTTGAGGGCGATTGAATCGCGCTTCGGAAAGGGAATGGATATATGAAAACTCTGACTAGCTTGATTATGGGGACGGCTCTGTTGATCGGACCGGCGCTGGCTGCTCAAACCAGCACTGCCGCGAAGCCTGCTTCGACTTCCAGCTCCGCCACCAAGAAGGCCGGTGTAAAGAAAGTAGCGCATAGCAAGACCACACACAGCAAGTCCACAAAGAAGGCTGTGGCAAAAAAGGCCGCTACTCCGGTCACCCCGGTCGCGGCGAAGAAGTAAGTTTGGTTGCGAATCGGAAGAGGGAGCGTGGTATCGCTCCCTTCCGGTCGCGGCTCGGCAAGAGCCCAATTAGAACGGAAGAATCTCTTCCCGCTGCGGGTCGAAATCGATCCGGCGTTTCTCCAGGTACGCGATGTTCCCCAGGTGCGAAGCCTGCGCCGAGCGATGCCCGATCAGCACATCCGCATCCGGCCGCTGCCGCGTCCGCACGCATTCCAGGAAGTTGCTGACGTGCGCAAACGTCATGTCCGGATCCTCGGCCTTTACCACCACCGCCTCCGCGTCCTTGCCGATCGGATGAAACTCGTAGTGTCCCCGATCGATCAACAGGCGTCCCTCGGTTCCGCACAACTCCACGCCCTCCCCTTTGATTCCGGGAACTAACGTGGCTTCAAACGTCGCGGTAAATTCGGCCGGATATTCCAGCAGCACGTTAATTGTGTCGGGCGCTGTGCGGCCGTCTTTGTACGCATAAACGCCACCAGCAGCGGATCCCGATTTGGGCACATCCGATCCTAGAAACATGTGCACTACGTCAATCCAGTGCGTGAATAGATCGGTGACTTGCCCGCCACCAAAATCCAGATACGCGCGCCAGTTGTAATACTGCTGCGGATCCCAATCGCGCCATTTCACCGGACCGAGGAATCGCGACCAATCCAGATTGGAAGGCAGGGTCTGAAGCGACGCGGGCGCTTTGCGCAGATGATAGCCGTTGCCGTGCCACCAGGTTCTGGCCAGTGTCACCTTGCCGAGCTTGCCCGAATCCAGATACAGGCGTTTTGCCTCGATGTAATGCTTGCCGGAGCGCTGCTGCATGCCCACCTGACATACGCGGTCATTCACACGCGCGGCCTTGACGATGCGCGGCCCTTCTTCGATCCTTCGTGTCAGCGGTTTTTCCACATAGACGTCGCGGCCAGAATTCAGCGCGTCGATGGCGCAGGTGGCGTGCCAGTGATCGGGAGTGGCGATTAATATGGCGTCCAGTCCCTTCTCCTCCAGCAGCTTGCGGTGATCGCTGAAGCTCTTGGCGTCGGGCGCCTTTTGCTTGGCGCGATCGATGTGTTCGCTGTAGATGTCGCACAGGGCGGCCACATGGACGCTCGGATTTTGCTGGAAGCGGGTCATCACGTAAGTGCCGCGGTCGCCTGGGCCGATCACGCCAAGCTGAATCGTGTCATTAGCCCCCAGGACACGGGAGTAGGAAGCGGCAGTCAGAGCGGCTGCACCGCCGCGCAGGAAGCCACGCCGGTCGATCTGGTCAGGATTCATGTGCGAATTATAGCGCCGAATCGCACTAATCAGGTATGAAGAGATCTTTCGCAATTGTTTCCCTATTGTTCTTTTCGTTGGCGGCCTTTGCCGGGACCGTCACTAAGTCGCACAGTCAAGGCAAGTTCAGCGACGCCGAGATTGAGGCCACAATCAAAGCGAAACTCGCCAAATCGAAAATTGGTAAGGATGGTTTCCAGGTGCACGTGAAGGGTCAAGTCGCCACTTGGACTGGTTCCACCAGCGTCATGCAGCACAAGGGCGCAGCCACACGGATGGCGAAGACCGCCGGAGCCATTCAGGTGGTGAACAACATCAAGATTTCCGACCAAGCCAAGGCGAATGCCGCTGGGAATCTGAGCGGCGCGCCACGTCGCGCACAGGTGAAGACGGATTAGTTGGTCCCCTCCCTCACGGGTCTGTGAAAAAATCACAACAACCGGTCGCTTACGCTCGCGGCTCGGAAAGAATGTCTCGTGTTTTAGAGAGCGTTACCGAACCGCGACCGTGAGGGAGTCGGTGCCTGCGCCGATTCTTTCACGACCCGTCAGGTAGTTGGCTCGGTAGATTGGTAAAATATAAATCTGGTGCGCACCAAGCCATTGGTTATCGCAGCCGCCTGCTTCGCCGCCGTCGCGCTTGCTCAAGATATCCGGATCACTTCGGGTCCCGCCGACAATCAGGTTCTCCAGCGCAACGCCGACCAAACCGCGGATCTCCGGCTAGCGGGGACGGCGGCCAACAAAAAAATCAATGGCAAGGAAATCGAAGCCCGCCTGATCGCGGCGGATAACAGCACCGTGCCCGGTTTCGATTGGACCGCGCTTGGAAAAATCCAAAAGCTCAAGTGGAGCGGCGAAGTGAAGCGCGTTCCCGCCGGCGGACCTTACCGCCTGGAATTGCGAGTGCAAGGCACGGAATCCGCCGTCTCCATCGCGAATCTCCTGGTGGGCGACCTGTGGGTGCTGGCTGGGCAATCGAATATGGAAGGCCATGGCGACTTGATCGACGTGCAGCAGTCGTCCCCTTCGGTCCACACCTTCGACATGGCCGATCGCTGGGGCGTCGCCGAGGAACCTCTGCACACGCTGGTGAACGCCGTCGATCCGGTCCACTGGCCCTTAAATGCACAGAACCAACCTGAACGGTTGACAGGCGAGCGCCTGGAAACCTTCGTTGTCAACCGCAAGAAGGGCGCCGGGCTGGGCCTGCCGTTTGCGGCGGAGATGGTTCAGCGCACCGGCATCCCCGTCGGCTTGATTCCTTGCGCCCACGGCGGCACATCCATGGATCAGTGGAACCCCGCTTTCAAGGACCGCGAAGGCGATTCGCTCTATGGCTCAATGTATCGCCGCGTTAAAGCCGCCGGCGGGCAGGTGAAGGGCGTCCTTTGGTACCAGGGCGAATCCGATGCGAATCCCACAGCGGCTGCGCTCTTTCTTCAAAAGTTTGAAGCGCTCGTCAAAGTCATGCGGGCGGATTTCAACCAGCCCGATCTGCCGTTTTATTACGTCCAAATCGGCCGCCACATCGACAAGACCAATTTCGCCGCATGGAACAACGTGCAGTTGGCCCAACTGCGTGCTGAAACCGACCTTCCGCACCTGGGTATGGTAGCGGCGGTGGATCTGCAGCTTGATGATGGAATCCACATAGGCACCCAGGATTTGAAACGCCTGGCGGTTCGTATGGCGGAGTTGGCGTGCCACGACCTCTTTCCCCGCATCAAGAACTACGGCGAGCTGAAGCGAGGCCCAAGACCGGTAGCGGCCACATTTCAGGATGGCGTTGTAAAAGTGACCTTTTCCGGAGTGAACGGCCGCCTCCAATCGGACGGGCGCATAGCGGGGTTTTCCATTCATGAATCCAATGGCGCCGAGACGCCAATGATCTATCGATCCCGCGTGGACGCCGCCGAAGCCAGCAGCGTGTTGCTGTACGTGCAAGGCAAGCTGCCTCAGAACGCCACCCTGTGGTATGGCTTCGGGAAAGATCCTTATTGCAACGTCCGCGATGCGGCCGATCTGGCCGTTCCGGTTTTCGACCTGAAGATTGCCACCGCCGTTGCTGGCACCCGCTGACCCCGCCACGTGACCGCCGTCAACGGCAGCCCGGACGACCCGCGCGAAGTTTACCGAGAACGGAGATCCCCACGGTTCCCACAACACAGAGTATCCACAAGTCCGGCTCCGGGACAGTGGTGGTCCCGAATGGGGTGAAGCCGTTGGGAGTGTAGACGCCGGTCGAAGTCGTCAGAGTGAATCCGTTGTCAGTGAAGGATACCCCCGCCAGAGTGGCGTTCGGATCAACCGAGGCATTATTGTCCACGCTGAGTACAAGGCCAACCTCTTCGTCCTCAAGGACACCTACCGGAATCTCCGCGCCAGACGTAAAGGTGAATACACCGGTTCCTGACATAAAGCCAGAGCCTACTGTGAATCCTGTTCCACAGGAGTTTCCGCAATAAGGAGTCGGGTTGTTGTAAGAGGCCCTGTAATCCGCCACAGACAGTGGATTTACCTGGCTGGATGGCTGCTGCATCGCCAGTTCGAGACTAAAGTCACCGAACGGCGATCCGAGCGTTGCGTTGGCGGTAAGGGCCCATCTCTATGTGGGCTGCAGCAGGGTTCCGTTACTCAATCCCGGCGCTGTAACAATCCAATTGGGATCGTCGACTATGGCGGCGGCCACCGCCTGTTCCACTGTCGTTGGACCGTTGATTTCGGTCGAGGACTGCGAAGCCGTAGCATGCAACGTAAACTCGCCTGTGACGTTTTGACCGTTAACAACCGCGGAGCTGGAATTGAGCGACGCGGTGGCCGAGCCGCTCGCGCTGGAAGATCCGTTGCGGTTGCTGGCACTCATCGAGAAGCTGGCGGGTTGTGGGCCACTTATCGTGCCGCCAAAATATCCGCAAGGCGAAATTCCCCCTTCCGGAATCGACGCCACCGATCCAAAAAAGTTAAGCGGGCTCGAGGCGCCGTTCCCGTAAGTGGTGCAGTTCTGCCCGTTTCCGCTCGCCCCGTTGCCGAAGATCGTGCCCGTCCCGCCTTCTCCATTGCCATTGACGCCAGCGACGAATGCTATGGCGTCCCCGTAGCAGGGAACCAGCGGGCACAAACACACAAACAGGATCGCGGTGTTCCAGTACTTGAATATCATCGGATATCCTCCATTGATAGAATTCAGTTCCTATTTCCTTCAATCGAGATAGGCGTGGACAGCGCGGGAGAACTATCATCCGTTCCGGTGCGCTTTTTTGGCAGCCCAGGTGGATCATCGTCTTTGCGAGCCCAATTCTCAATTCCCGGGCTGTGGAATCCGTCTTCTCTCCGCATGAACTGCGGGTTCCCGTATAACAAGCTGAGTAAGGCGGCCTTAGATGCCCACCTTCGCCACGCCGACCTAGGGCGACAAGATCGGTGGCGTCGATTGCGCGGGAAAGGTATCGTCCGGATGGACGCCCCCTTCGCCCATGTTAAACTTATGGTTTCCGCATCAAGGAAACATTCAATGAAATATTTAGCAACCAGCCTTCTGTTTTCTCTATTTCTGTGCGGCCAAACGCCAACGCCCCAAGTCGCCCCTGGCACCCCGGCTCCTCCCGTCGAAGCTCCGCCGCCGCAGGCCGCTCCGGCCGTGCCTATAACTCCTGACACCGTCGTGGCGGAGTTGGCGGACGGCAAGAAACTCACGGCTGGGGAGATCGATCACATCTTCGCGGGTTTGCCGCCGCAGTTACAACAACAAGCTCGGATGCAACCCGATAAAGTTCTGATGCAGCTTCTCATGTATCGATACATGGCTGAACAAGCGGAGAAGGCGAATCTCGACAAGCGACCCCCGTGGAACGCAACGCTCGAGTTCCAACGGATGCAGGTTCTTGCTCAGGCTGAGGTCAACGAGTATAAAGACAAGATCCAGGTGTCGCAAGAGGATCAGGAAAAGCAGTACAAAGAGAATCCCGATCGTTTTAAACAGGTCAAGGTCAAAGTGATTCACCTCACCTTCAGCGCCACACCGGATAAGCCCGGTCCCGATGGGAAGAAGATGTTGAGCGAAACCGAGGCCAAGGCCAAGATTGACGAATTGCGCAAGCAGATTCTGGCCGGTGAGGATTTCGGCAAACTGGCGCGCGAGAATTCCGATGACAAAACCTCCGCGGCCAAAGACGGCGATTACGGCACCATTAAACAGAACAGTCCGTATCCGGAACCTGTAAAGAAAGCTGTGTTTGCGCTGAAGGAAGGGGAGATGAGCGAGCCGGTAAAGCAGGCCAACGGATTTTATCTCATCCGGGCAGACTCCGTCGTCTTACAATCCTTCGGCGAGGTTCGCGCGCAGGTCATCGAAGAACTGAGGCAAGAGCGTTTCAACGAATGGATGAAGGGCCTTCAGGCTCGTTTCACGGTGAAAGTTGACAACCCGGCTTACTTTGTCCCCAAGCGCGCCCCTCAGCTCCAGACGGTCCGTTGAGGCGCTGCGTAGGCGGTTGCCCGATTTAGAAGGGCGCGCCATTCGAATCCGCTTCCTGCCTGCATTGAGCGCCGGCAGCCGCAAACTTTACTCTCAGCGGGCTTACGGCCAGCCCGTCTACGCCGGAACGTTCATCCGCAAACGCCGCATCGTGCTGGATCTGGAACTAGCCCGCAAACCGAAAGAGCTGGTCCGTATTCTCACGCATGAGCTCTTCCACTTCGCGTGGGTGCGCATGAGCAACCAAACGCGCCGGTCCTACGAGGACCTGTTACACCGTGAATGGATCGAACGCGCGCGCGGCGAACTGGGCTGGTCAGCGGAATTACGCAAGGCAATGCTCTCTGGCAACCCAGGTTCCCGTACCCACCCCAAATGGCGCGACTACTCGTGCGAAAGCTTCTGCGACACCGCAGCCTGGCTGTATTCCGGCATTGCCCGGCACCCGGAATTCACGCTAGCCCAACGGCACCGCGAGCGGCGGGCGCAATGGTTTCACGCCACCTTTCAGGGACGCCGAATACCGATATAATCGAGATAGGAGATGGTCTTGCTCAAGCTAATCCGAGCAGCAGTATGGGGTGGCGCCGTGGGAGGGTTCCTCCTATGGACCGCCTGCTCGAACATTCCCGAAGCCGGCTTCGAACCCCGGTCAGTCAAAGCGGCTGTTAAGCCGGAGAACGATCGCAAAACCGCGCCTGAGTTCACTCTGAAGGATTCCAATGGCCAAACCGTTCATCTGGCCGACTACAAGGGCAAGGTCGTGTTGCTGGATTTCTGGGCGACCTGGTGCGGGCCTTGCAAAGTTGAGATCCCCTGGTTCATGGAATTCGAGCAGCAGTTCAAGGATCGCGGCTTCGCCGTGCTGGGCGTCTCCATGGATGAAGACGGCTGGGATGCCGTGAAACCGTATATCGAGGATCTTAAGATCAACTATCGGGTACTGCTGGGGAACGAGCAGGTTAGCGATATTTATGGCGGCCTGGACTCGCTCCCAACTACGCTCCTGATTGACCGCCAGGGAAAGATCGCTTCCATCCACATCGGCCTGTCCAGGGGAAAAGAGGAATTCAGGAATGACATCGATCACCTGCTGGGCGCGTCCGCTGCTTCTAACGGCGCTCGCACTTCCCTTACTGCCGCAAAGTAAGGGCGTGTTGACCGTCGGCCCTGTCGACAAATTGACCATCCAGCGCGGCGGCTCGGGCGAAGTGAAGATCGCTGCCCAATTGCAGCCGGGCTATCACGTGAATAGCAATACACCGTCGGAAGAGTACCTCATCCCGCTGAAGTTGACCTGGGCCAAGGAACCGCTCCAGGCCGAGCAGGTGGTCTATCCAAAACCGCAATCGGAAAAGTACGATTTCTCTCCCACGCCGCTATCGGTGTTCAGCGGAAATTTCGAGATCGTGACCCGCTTCAAGGCGCCCGCCGATGCTCGCAACGGTCCAGCCATCATGAACGGCAAACTCCGCTACCAAGCCTGCAACAACAAAGAGTGCCTGCCACCGCGCACCATCGAGATCCCGGTGACGTTGGAGATCCAGTAAGAGTCTTACCGAACCACGACCGTAAGGGAGTCGGTTTCTTTATCCGCGTGCATCTGCGTTCATCCGCGGCTAAGATTGCCTTTGCTGCATAAACGAACCCAGCGCTAGCCCGAGTATCTCCTGCAACTGACCCAGATCGAAGTTGGCGGGAAATCCGAGCCGGTCCGCCAAAAAGCGATCGCGCAGCATCCCTTCCAGCATTCCCATGAGCGCGGATCGAACGGCTTGCGGGTTCAGGTTCGTGCGCAACATATGGGCGTCAGTCATCTGCTGCAGCACGCCGTCCACCAGTTGGACGAAGCTCATGAAGCCTTCTGTGAGCGCCACCATCTGCCCTTCTTTGCGGATCCTGCGCCCTTCCAACAGAAGCAGAAGTTTCAACTCCGGATCGCGTTCCAGCCGTCCCAGGACGCATCGGATGATGGCCTGCAGCCGATCCATAGGTGCGACCAGCCCTTCGATTGCAATGCGAGCTTCTTCGGTGATCTCGGTCCAACCCTCGATGAAGATCGCCTCCAGCAATCCCGCTTTGCTGCCGAAATGTTTCATTAGCTGCGACTCGCTGGTGCCGGCCTGGCGCGCGATCGCGGATGTGCTGGTGTGTTCGTACCCGCGGTTGGCAAACAAGGTTTTGGCTACACGCAGAATGCGCTCGTGGGTGGAAAACCCCGGCGCTTTCGCCGGTTCCGGTGACGTTCGGGGGACCAAGTGGTGATTATACACCCAGTAGCACAACCACTACTCCCGAGCTGTGACCGGCTCCGCGTTCCGCATTAACTCCGCCTGCTCCTCCGCGCGCGTGTCGTTCAAAAACGTGCCACATCCGCTCTCAACCGCGGCCAGGTATTTCAGCTTGGCCGGGCCTCGCTGGATCGGCAGGAAATCAATGTGGAAGTGAAAGTAGCTGTGTGTCCCTTTAGAAGGAGGCTGCCGCACCAACATCATCAAGGGCATCGGAAATCCGTACAGGTTGTCGTACTTCCGGCGCACGATCTTGAGGATAGACGCCAGCTGGCCTCGCTCCCGATCATCCAGATCGCTCAGGCTCTGAAAATGGCGCCGCGAATAAATCTGCATTTCAGTGGGAAAGCGTCCAAAAAACGGCAGCAACGCCACGAAACAATCGTTAGACGCCACCAAGCGCCGTCCGTCCTCAATCTCGCCTTCGAGAATGCGGCAATACAAACATGCGCCGTGTTTGTGAGAATAGGCCGATGCCGAATCCAGCTCCGTCTCCACCAGCGGCGGTATGAATGGGAATGCGTAGATTTGGCCGTGCGGATGCGGCATGGTGACCCCAATCGCAACCCCAGTGTTCTCGAAAACACAAACATATTGCACATCGGCTTGCTTGGCTAGCTCGATACTGCGCTTGGTCCACAACTCGATTACCTTTTCCCATTGCTCAACTTTCAATTCAGAGGGGAGCTGTCGGTGGTCCGAAGAATACAGAACTACATCACAAGCACCGCGCGCGCCCGTTGCTACAAAAAGCCCGCCGTCGGCCGAAAACGGTGGATTCTCAAAGCTCAACGCCGGGAAATCGTTCGCGTAAAGATGGACATCGTAATGGTCAGGCACGTGTCCCGAGCCCGGACAGAACGGGCACCAATCATCGGGAAGTTGTGGACGGCCCTGGCGCTGGGCGGCCACACCCACCCACTGGCGCAACAATGGGTGCCAGCGTAACTCAGCGGAGGATTGAGAATCATGCATCACAGCCAGAATACAAGGATTCCGCGGCTTGGTCTCAAACTTGCTAAAACTGAGTCAATGAACATACGCAAAGAGGATGTGCTGGAGTACCACGCGTCTGCTCCGGCCGGGAAGATCTCGGTTACGCCGACCAAACCCTGCGCCACGCAGCGCGATCTGAGCCTCGCCTATACGCCCGGCGTCGCGATTCCTTGTCTGGAAATCGAGAAGCAACCGAACCTTGCCTACAAGTACACCGCCAAGGGAAATCTGGTCGCGGTGGTCACCAACGGCACCGCCGTGCTGGGCCTGGGCAACATCGGTCCCCAGGCCGGTAAGCCGGTGATGGAAGGCAAGGGCGTTCTCTTCAAACGCTTCGCTGATATCGATGTCTTCGATCTGGAGCTGGCTGCCAGCGACCCACAGGATGTGATTCGCGCTTGCCAGATGCTGGAACCGACCTTCGGCGGCATCAATCTGGAAGACATCAAGGCGCCGGATTGTTTTGTGATCGAAGAAGAGCTGCGCCGCACCATGCGCATTCCGGTTTTTCATGACGATCAACACGGAACTGCCATAATTTCGGGCGCGGCGTTGCTGAACGCGCTGATCCTAGTAAAGAAAGACATCGGCCAGGTGAAAGCAGTGTTCAATGGCGCTGGCGCAAGTTCGATAGCGTGCGCCGAACACGCCATTCAGCTCGGCATGCAGCGCGAGAATATCCTGATGTGCGATTCCCAAGGCGTCATCTATGAAGGCCGCACGGAAGGAATGAATCCCTATAAGGCCCGCTTCGCCGCAAAAACCGGCAAGCGAACTCTAGCCGATGCCATGCGCGGCGCCGATGTCTTTTTTGGATTATCAGTAGCGGATTGCGTTACGCCCGAGATGCTGGTTTCCATGGCCGACCACCCCATCGTGTTCGCGCTCGCAAATCCGGATCCCGAAATTCCCTACGACGTAGCCGTCAAAACCAGGCCGGATGCCATTGTCGCCACCGGACGGTCCGACTATCCGAACCAGGTAAACAACGTACTGGGCTTTCCCTTCATTTTTCGTGGCGCGCTGGACGTGCGAGCCACCACCATCAACGACGCGATGAAGCTGGCCGCTACTTACGCCCTGGCCGAGCTCGCGCGTGAGGAGGTCCCGGATTCCGTCAGCCGCACCTACGGCGTGGAACGCCTCGAGTTCGGTCCGTTGTACATCATCCCCAAACCATTCGATCCGAGAGTTCTGCTGCGCGAGTCGTCCGCCGTGGCTAAGGCGGCCATGGACTCGGGTGTGGCGCAGGAGCCGGTGGATCTTCTCGAATATCGTGAACAACTCGAGCGGCGGTTGGGCAAGGTGCAAGGCGTGATGCGCATCATGATCCACAAAGCCCAACAGGCGCCCAAGCGCATCGTGTTTCCGGAAGGCGAGGAGCACAAAATATTGCGCGCCGCACAGATTCTGATCGATGAGAAGATCGCAACGCCCATCCTGCTGGGCAAGGAGTCGGCGATTCGCGAAGGTTTGGCGCATCTGCATCTCACGCTGGATTCCGTGGACATCGTGGATCCTGCCAAATCGCCGCATTTGACGCGCTACGCCGAAGAATTGTACCGTCTACGCCAGCGCAAGGGCGTGACGCGGACCGAGGCCGATGAGTTGATCCGGAATCGCAACTACTTCGCTTCGGTGATGCTTGCCCTGGGCGATGCCGACGCGCTGGTGGCGGGGTTGACGCAGCACTATCCCGACACCATCCGCCCGGGTCTGGAGGTGATCCCGGTGCGCGATGGACTACGCCGGGTTTGCGGAATCTACCTGATGATCACCCAGCGCGGCATCTACTTTTTTGCCGACGCCACCGTGAACATAGAGCCCTCCGCGGAAGACCTGGCGGAAATCGCAATTTCCGCTGCCGAAACGGCCGAGCGATTCAACGTGAAGCCGCGCGTGGCGCTGCTTTCATTTTCCAACTTCGGAAGCACCCGCCACCCGTTGGCCGATAAGGTCCGCAAAGCCGTGGATATTGTTAGGAAACGCGCGCCGCAATTAATGGTGGATGGCGAGATGCAGGCCGACACCGCGGTTACGGCCGAAATCATCGAGCATGATTATGCTTTCAGTCCACTTCGGGGCGGCGCCAATGTCCTGATCTTCCCGAATCTCGAAGCCGGCAACATAGCATATAAACTGCTGTCGAGATTGGGAGGCGCCGAAGCTATCGGACCGATTTTGAATGGACTCTCGAAGCCCGTACATGTGCTCCAACGCGGCGCGGAGGTAAACGAGATTGTCAACGTAGCAGCCATCGCCGTGGTGGATGCGCAGGAGGCCGAGCGTCGCGCAAACGCACGCTGACCGGCAACCAATTGTGTACGAAGGCAAAGTGGGGCGGACCCCCATAAGCGCTAAGTTAAGCCCACATGGGCCAGTTTTTGGCGTCCAGTCGCCGGCCCACAGATCCGATTCCGGAACATTTTCGACTGCGGATGTTTTTATCTTAGCGCT
>CABEDY010000159.1_pt1 | contig 31115 bp, 24 predicted proteins | sample 3423171 | NCBI WGS metagenome assembly CABEDY01 (sample SAMEA5534333, study PRJEB31848) | metagenome | biome: tundra; feature: field; material: soil | place: USA | collected 2013-05 | depth 0.15 m | reverse complement strand
CTGTTCGGGTGGGCAGGGAAACGGGCGATCGGAATCTTCCAGGCGCTTCCAGAGGCGCGTGGAAGCGGTCGAGATTTGATCCGCCTCGTCCAGGACAACGAGCGGATTCTCTCCCAAAGAGAGCAACGAGTGCTTGCGGGGACGAACCAGGGGAACCAAAAATTCCCATCCTGGAAATGGATCGCCGGGAGTGAGCACTTCGGTCTCTTCCGCGATTTGCCGGAAAAGTTCGCGCGATCGCGGGTATTCCACCAGCGGCAGCAACGTGGTCTCCGCGATTCTTAACACCGAACGCTGCGTCTCCACGTCAAAACGCCGGATAGACTCGATCAAATCGCCGAACAGCTCGATGCGGATGGGCTGCGAAGCTTCGGCCGGGAAAATGTCCAGGATGCCGCCGCGCAGCGAGTATTCGCCAACCATTTCCACCGGGTCGCGCTTTTCGTAGCCAATGCTCTCGAGATGCGCCAGCAGATCCTCGAGCGGGATTTCTTCGCCTGAGCGGAGGGTGAGCGCAAGCTGGCGATAAAATTCGGCGGACTCGGTACGCAGCAGCGCCGAAGCCACGGGCGTGATGGTGATGCTGGTTTTGCGCGAAGCCAGGCGCCACAATCCCACCGCACGCTGTTCGCTGATCTCGCTATGCGGCGATAGGCGCTGTGATGGAAGCACATCGAGCGAAGGGATAATTTGCGGGCGGGGAAGGTCGCCCGTGACCAACAAATTGAAAAAAGTTTCCACTAGCTCGCCCAGCGTTTCTGCTTCTTTGCTTCCGTCGACAACAACCATCAGATTGCGCTCAGTGGCCTGCCACAGCAGCACCAGATAGAGCGCTTTAGCGGTGGTGGTGAGTCCCGACAGCGACTGGCGCGCCAGAGGATTGTGGAGCAGCCGGCTGACGACATCCTGAAATGCGGTGTCGCGGCTGAGCGATTGGAACAGGTCGCGTATGGCGGGATGGGTCACGGACTAAAGGACGGCGTGCGCGCTTCAGTCCTTATCTTAACGTGGTAGGGCACAGGCACCGACTCCCTCACGGTCGCGGTTCAGCTCCCTACCGAACCGCGAGCGTAAGCGACCGGTGCCTGCTCCTTTATTCGTAGCGCAGCGCCGTCACCGGATACACGCGCGTGGCGCGGCGCGCGGGGACGGCGCAGGCCAAACTGCAAATCGCCAGCAACGCCAGCGACACCAGGGTGAACACGCCGGCGTCCAACGGCCGCACTTGATAAAGCAGGCGCGACATGAGCGGCGTCAGCCCCAGGGAGAGCGCGATCCCGATCCCAAGGCCCAATAGAGACGGAAGCAGTCCCTGGCGTAGCGCTACCAGGAATACGTCACGCGCCTCGGCTCCCAGCGCCAGCCGGATTCCGATTTCGCGAGTGCTCTGCGTCACCGTATACGACACTACGCCGTACAGTCCGATCGCGGCCAGCAACAAGGCTAGCAGCGCCGAACAGCGCCACTAGCGCCATGCTGAAACGGCGCTCCGCCAGAGACAACTCGAGCGCTTGTTCCCCCGTGCGGAAGCGATATGGAGGCACGTCACGATCGATTTGGCGAAGCTGGCCGCGCACCTCGGCAATAAGCCGTGCAGTATCCACCTTCGTGCGCAGAGCGATCAACAGAAACGGCCTCACTGCTTGTGCATAGGCTCCGTATACTTCTGGATTCGCTCCAGAGTCGAGCCCATCTGGTTTGACATCGCCAACTACTCCCACGATCTGGGATAGAACCGGCATCCCTTCCAACTGAATGGTCTGGCCGATCGGGCTCCGGCCGGCGAGATATTTGCTAGCAAACGTCTCGTTGACGATGGCCACCGGCGGCGCGGTTTTGGTATCGCCCTCCGTGAACCCTCGCCCGCTTTTCACCGTGATGCCCATGGTGTCAAAGTAATGTGCGGTGACAAGTTGGGCCGCGCAAAGCGTCTTCGAAATCGCAGTGGACGGATTCCCAGGCAACGCGAATCCCTGCCACAGCCGATAACCACCGCCCACCATCGGGAGATCCATGGCGCCTGCCACCGATTCAACCTGCGGCAAGCGTCCCAGCCGATCGATCACTTCCTGATAGTAGCGGGCCACTTGGCCTTCGAGATATTGCCCGCCTTTCAGGAATTTTGAGGTTGGAAGCTGTAGTTGAAACGTCAGCAAGTGATCTGGACGAAAGCCCGGTTCGACGCTGGCCAGCCGCAGAAAGCTTTTCACTAACAGTCCCGCACCCGCCAGCAGTACGAGTGACAGCGCCATCTCGGCAATCAGAAATCCAGTCCGCAACAAAGCGCGGCGGCGGCCCGCGGTGGACGATTTTCCGCCCTCCTGAAGTGCCGCGTTCACATCCGGCCTTGAAAGCTGCAACGCTGGCCCTACGCCGAACAGAAGTGGCGTAAGCATCGTCAAGGCCAGCGCGAAGAGCAGGACGCGCGCATCCACGTGAACTTCCGCCAGGCGCGGAATGTCGCGCGGTCCATACCGCCAGCGCGGCGCCCAGGCCACCACCCGCAAGCGACAACAGCAGATTCTCGGTCAGTAACTGGACCGCAATCCGGGGACGGGAAGCGCCCAGCGCGGTACGCAGACCGAACTCCCGCGTCCGCCCAATTCCACGCACCAGCAGCAGCATCGCGACGTTTCCGCAACAAATGAACAGCACCAGGCACACCGCTCCCAGCAGCACCAGCAACTCTGGCCGCACCGGGCCGGCCATGGATTCCTGCCAAGGAAACGCGTTCGCGCTCCAGCCTTTGTTGGAATTCGGATACTGCGCGGCGAGGTGGCTGCACAACGCAATCAGCCGGCTGTCGGCCTGTTGGATGGATTCGCCTGGACCGAGCCGCGCCAGGACGGCCAGGAATCGGTTCTGTCGCGTTGTTAAGTCTTCGTTCTGCTCAAGAGTGGTCCACAGCTCGGGATTGCGCTCGAACACGAAGCTGGCCGGAAGTACGCCCACCACGACGCTCGGCTTGCCATCAACACTAATGCTGCTCCCAACCACCGATGGATCCGCGCCGAACCGTTCGCGCCAGAGATGCTCCGTCAGCAGGGTAACGGGACTTGCGCCAGATTTGTCTTCTTCGGCAACTTCAACCGCCCCAGCAGCGGCCGAACCCCCAGGGTCGAAAAAAGGGAAGCCGTAGCTGCGGCCGACGGCAGCCGCTCTGAACTCGTCCCAACGCGCACCAGTGAGTTGCCAATAGAATAGATACCGCTATCTTCGAACGGGGCCCGAAGCTTTCCAATCCATGAAGTCCGGATAAGAGGTCGGCCCGTCGTGGACCTGCAGCGGGTCGTTGCGCGTTTCCACTCGCACCAGCCGCGATGCATCGCGGTAAGGCAAGGGCCGAAGCAGCACCGTGTCGACCACACTGAAGATCGCCGTGTTGGCGCCGATTCCAAGCGCCAGAGTAAGAATCGCCAGGGTCGTAAAGAGCGGGCTCTTGCGCGCCATGCGGCCGGCGTACCGCAGATCTTGCCAGAGTTTTTCTAGAGATGCCAACTGCCACATCACGCGGGTGTCCTCCTCAATCGTGGTTCGATTGCCGAAAGCGCGCAGTGCGGCGTAGCGGGCGTCTTCCGACGCAAGTCCCGCGCGCCGCTGCTCCTCGGCTTCCAGGTCCAGGTGAGTGCGCAGCTCGCGGGCGAGATCGTCTTCCCGCCGCTCCCGCCGCCTCCAGCTCATCCCAGCACCTCGATGGTAGATATTCTACCATCGGAATAGACGACCAGGAATCCAATCGGTTAGTAGCCGATTCAACCGCGCGCGAGCACTTCTTCCAAAATCCCGGTAGTAGAATAGCCCGGTTCGAGCGGCAACGCCAGAACCTGACCGCCCGCGGCTTCCACCTCTTCGCGTCCGGCGATGAAGTGCGCCCAGTCGGCGCCTTTGATAAGGATATCCGGCAGCACGGCGGCGATGAGTTCGCGCGGCGTGTCTTCGTCGAAAAAGGTAACGGCATCCACGGCTTCGAGCGCGGCAGCAAGTTCGGCACGTTCGTTTTCAGGAATGAGCGGCCGGGTGGGGCCTTTCAGCCTCTGGACGCTCGCGTCGGTGTTCAAAGCCAGGATCAGAACGTCGCCGAGCGAGCGGGCGCTTTCAAGCAAACGGATATGGCCGGGATGCAGGATGTCGTAGCAGCCGTTAGTGAAAACCACTTTCCGGCCCGCGCGCCTCCATTGCTCGCGCTCCACCAAAAGCTGCTCCCGAGTGTATATCGAGCCCAACGCCTATTCTACTTCGTGGGATCGATTCAAGAGTGTGGAAGCGCCGCCGATAAGGACGGCATGAGTACGAACTCCATAAACAGCCTTTCAAGCAGCTATTTACAATCGATTCTCGAAAACGCCCTGCAAAGCTACGGCGTGACCAAACAGAGCAACACGCTGACCACAAGCAGTTTGGGATCGCTCACATCCCCGCAAGACAGCGGCCAGCTTTCGCCGTTCGCGCAGATAGCGAGCACGCTCCAACAACTTCAGCAATCGAACCCATCCGAGTACCAGCAGGTTACAAAGACCATCGCTGCGAACCTGACCAGCGCCGCGCAAACCGCTCAAACCGACGGAAATACTAACGCGGCCAACCAGCTCACCCAGCTTGCATCGGACTTTACGTCGGCATCCCAGAGCGGGCAACTGCCGAACCTCCAGGATCTGGCGCAGGCCACTAGTGGAACTAGTGGAGCAAGCGGCCATCACCATCATCACCATCATCATGATGATGACAGCTCCTCGTCTTCCAGCAGTTCGACGAGCAGCACCTCGACTAGCAGCGGGTCTCAGAGTAGCTCTCTGAATCCTTTGAGCATCATCGCTCAAACTCTCACCAGCGCCGGGGTTACCGGCTCCAAGGGCTGAGCTTAGATAAAAAGGCTCACCGGAACGTGAAAGTACTGGGCCAGCTTGCGCGCGTGCGCTTTGCTGATCGATCGCTTTCCGTTGAACACGTCTGAGGCAACGCTCGACGATCCGAAAACCGGGATCAAATCGCGTTGGCGAAGGCCGCGATTCTCCGTTAGGATACGCAAGGCCTCAAGCGGCCCCGCATGGCCGAGCGGGTATTTGGACTCCTCGAATTGCCCTACCAGAAGGGTCATGAGTTCGGCCAGCTTTTCTTCCTCAGGCGTCAGCGCGCGGCCTCGCGTATCGAGCTTTTCGAGTTCCGCAATCACACGCTCGTTCTCTTTCTCGAACGTGATCACCCGCGGCAGCGCTCGCGCGAGGAGCTTGCCGTATGCGCTTTCGTTGATGGCCGTGGCAATAGCCATTTTTTCCATGCCCCCTTGTCGTATTCGGCGTGGGTCAAAAACTCCTTGCGGACGGAGTGCACCGCATTGGCCGGGATCACCTGGCCGGTTGCCAACCAACAGGAGAGCATCCGGATTGCTGCGAGGTGTTGCTTCACGATGATTTGGTTAACGTGCGGCCGAGCTGCTCGACGCAGGCGGCAACATGGACGGGCTGGATGTCTTCGAGCGCGAACTTGAGGCTTTCGAACCAGGCTGAAAACCGCGAGACGGCCTGGCGCCGCAGGAAGACGGTAGCCGAGGCCCTGATCGCGGCCAGAGGGCAGCTGGGAACGCGGAAATTTTGTGGATACTGAATCGCTGGAAGTAATATGCGAAAGCGTCCTTTATCGCATACTAAAGGATAGGCGGAAAACGTGGGAGTGTCAAAAACATTTTTTCCATAGAGTGTTTTTCAGAACCTCTCTCGCAGCCGAAGCGTCTAACTAGTATGCAGTGGAAAGACGGAGGAGAATGACCAACCTGGTTGACACAATCTCGGACCTCGACGACAAAGAGGAAAAACGGAAGTTGAGAGTAACTGCTTCTTCAATGACAATTTTTGATGGGCTGTGGAATGCCTTGAAGCAAAGGATTCAGCGCTACAACGAGCGGCATCCCCAAGACCGGCTTGCTCCCAATGCAGTGTGGATACATCACGAGTGGGACTCCCGCCATCGAAAAGCCCTGATCCGGAAGAACGCCGAACCGAAAAACTCGTTGAGTATCGTGTTTGAGATCAATTCGGGAGAGATGGGCTGCCAGTTCGCGTTGGGCTGTGGCGCGATCGATGCGACGATCACTCTTGATGTACGTGAAGGCACCCCTGCGTTTTACATGGAAGGCGACTCCTATTCAACGGACGAGATCGCTGATGCCTTGCTAGGGCCAATCCTGAGTCCAAAATGGCCGCCCGAAATACCAGCGACGCCAACAAGCGCCAAAAGGCCAATCGGTTTTAAGCCGTAGCTTTCTCGACGCCAGCGCGCAGAGCATTGAGAGTGAGTTCGTCGAAACGGAATGATGTTATGGGCGGGTGTCAGGTGAAAGGGTTAAGATGCGATCTTCTTCCTGAAACCAGTTCTCATCCTTCGTGCCGATGGGGAGGGGTTCGAGCAAGGATCGGGGCGTCTCTGAATTCTAGCCGGAGATGGCGAGAGAATGAATGGACAGGGGTTGAGTGGGAGTTACGCGGAAAGGAAATCTGCGCCGCGGGGGCTAAGGGTAGTCGCTTTTGATATAGGTTGGCGAAAAGGCGCGTGTTGGTTCGGGTATACAGAGCGCGTGAAGCTCGAATACATCCTCCATTCGCTTTTTCCCATCGAACCAGACGCAGCTCGCTTGTTCGTGAGTGCTGCCCATTCCGAAGTTGCCGATGGTATTGATCGTCATGTGTGGGCCGCCGCTCTTGAGTTGGACCACATCTCCAACTTTTAATTGATGCTCCATATAAGGGCCTCCATCCTCAATTATACAATTGACTACTCCATTCCGTCTCGCTGACAATCTTATTAAAGCCACTAACGACGGAGGACCCATGAAAAAGTCGGCGCTTGTCTTACTGCTGGCAAGTCTGAGTTGTGTCGGACAATTTCCCGAGGTGTACCAAACCAGCGGTCAACTTAACGGGCGGTATTGGGGATCTTTGGATGAGCACTCTAAGACTCAATTCATTGTTGGCTACTCAGAGGGCATAACGAGTTCGCTGGTAACTCCATACGTTGCATTGGCTTTGGGGAGCTCCAAGCTGGATGAGAAGGGCAATAAACTGTTGAAGGATATTATGCAGCTTTTGTTTCCACGAGGTACCCCATACGGTGACGTGATCAAAGGCCTGGATCGCCTATTTGCAGAACCTGAAAATCTGCCCCTTCCCATCAGCTCTGCTCTGAAAGTGTTAGGAATGAAGTTCCGCAGCGACAAGGCTGAGGATGTCGAGGCTGAGCTTCGTCGGCTCCGGATTATAGCGACCAAACAGAATCAGAATTAACAGCAGTAGTTTAAGTGCCACGGAAAGGCGCCCCAATGAAAACCGCACTGTTGAGCTTTCCCGTGGGTGCGTTGATCCTGCCATGCGCAGCCAGCTACCGGAAGAGTTCATGTTACAAAACCCACAGCGGAACAAACGGTGGGCGCCATTCTGCAGGCGTGGCTAGAAATTTCAGTTGCGACGCCGGCGGCGATCGCGGGGCGCTAGATCGTCTCATAGCCGTTCTGCGCTTGGGGCCGCTCCAGGGGTGTCGCGTGGCACGGCGGTACGGCCAGCAATTCACATAGTATCGAGCATAATACGGATTACCGATAATACATATTATGTAAACTTTCTCGCTTACCCAAAAAAGAAGGGCTCGAATCGCTGGGAGGTGCTATTCGAGCCCGAGGGAAGAAAATCGTTGCTAAACCAAATCTGTCCTTAGCGGTGTCCACTGCTTCCGTGCCCACCACCGCTCGCATGGCCGCCGCCACCGCCGCTCGCGTGCGATGTTCCGCTGCTGCTTCCGCTGCTCTTCGGCGTGCTGCCGCTGCTCGGTGCGCGGCTGGTAGTGCTTCCGCTATTCGAACTTCGCGGTGCCTGATAACCCGGCGAGGAGCTGCGCTGTTGGACGATCGGCGGACTAATGCGAATCGCTTGGCCGCTGCCGGCATAGCCTCCGTAGCTGCGCGCCCCGGATCCGCTCACCGATCCACGGGTGCTCTCCGAACGCTGCCAGCCGCCACTCGTCGAAGATGGCGATGTTCCGCTACCCGCGCCGTGAATCGGCTCGCCAAATCGATTCCAGCCGTGGCTTGATCCGGCAGAGCTATTGCCAGTTGGGGCGCTGCCTCCGCGGGAAGATTGAACTCCCGCATTGCCGGCCGCAGAAACACCGCGGCTGGCCGTGCTGAAATCGGAATGAGATAGCTGCTGCATGCCCCTCTGTTGCTGTGCGAACGAGGCATGGCTCACTTGCGGAGCCTGCGTATGGCTGGCGAAACTCTGTGCGCGACTTTGCGGGAAGCTGCCGCTTGAAGCACGGTTCGACATCTGCAAGCTGGAGCGCCCAGGCGCTACAGGAACCGCTCCGCGTACCGAACCCGCCTGTTGGATCTGCGCGTGATTCAGTGACTGTATTTGCGCGCCACTGCGGCCAAACTGATTCGTACTCACGCCGCTCACGCCGCCGTTTACGCGGGCGTTGCGATACATGCTTGTGATATTCGCGTTGTTGACGATCGTGGTGCCGCGCGCCAATCCCCCGGCCCGGAAGCCGGCGTAGAAGCCACGCCCATACCAGGGATGAAACGCTTCAAACGGCGCGAGAGGCACCCAACCCAGACCGCCGAACCCGAAGCCGATTCCCACTCCGAATCCGCCGCCCCATCCGAAAAAGCCCACATAAGCGGGCGCCCAGTAGGGATGTCCAAACACAGGTCCCGGATACCAGGACCATCCGCCTCCGCCAAAGAACCAGCGGCCGTAATGATACGGCGCCCAACCCCAGGCATCGGCGCTGACCCAGGTCCAGCCATAATAGTCTTCCCAAACCCAACGGCCATTCTGATACGGCGCCCATCCGGGATCTACATTGGTGGGCTGCCAAACATAACCGTAGTTCGGATCGTTAGTCCACCGGCCATTTTGATCCAGATCTTCAACGCCGGGTACATCGCGGCTGACGTGCTCATAGCTGCGTGAACGCAGCAGATATTGATCGCGCTCGTTGTTCCACTGGTCCCATGTATCGGGCGCGATGGCGCCAACTACCTGAAATTCGGGGTCCGATGCCGGGCCGCGCGCGTACATGGTCCGGCCAGCGGCTAAGCGCTCGCTGCCGTGCGGGCTGAAGATCTCCACTTCGCCATTGCGCACGGTAATTTCCGAAGTTCCGTCCTCGCGAACGCTGATGCGATAAGTTCCCTGCCCGAGCGGATGGATTGCTACGCTCGGAGTGTCCAATTCCGCCTGCGCCTGGCTGGGACGCAGAATCCGGAACATCACGGTTCCAGCGGCAACCTGGATCTGATAGCCTCTGATGTCCAGGCCTGTAAACCGAACTTCGGAGTTCGGACCCACCCGAAGCTGGTTGGCCCAATCCAGTTGTATTTCCGCGCGAGAGGATGAGCTGGTAAGAATACTGTCGTTGGCCATCAAGGGACCATTGATCGCAGCCGCCACCACGTCGCCAGAGTCGCCGCGACGAACCGAAACTTCTCCATTCAACACGCTGATGCGAGCCACGCCCCGGCCTTGCTCGTATTGACCGTCCGGTTCCTGTTGTTGTGGCTGGTCGTTTGGTCCCGGCTGTGGTCCAGATTGCTGTCCCGGCTGCTGTCCAGATTGGTCCTGCGCCAGGATCGGACTCGCGATCGCCGCAACCACTGCTACTAGCGATAGAAGAGTGCGCTTCATACCCGTTCCCATTCCTCGCCTTGAGAGGCAATCCGTTAGCCATTGACTAAGCATCTTGTTTCCAATACGTTATTGCATTCTGCCGGATCTCCATCCTGGCCGAAAACCACCAGCGGTGATTGGAAACGGCCGAATCTTGTGTTGTTCCGGAAATTAATGTAAACTACAGTTAAGTTGTCTTCCAAAACCACAGTCAATACCTCGCTTCCCGAGGTGCATTCCAGCGTCAGTACTGCGCAGCTCTCGGTTTGGCGGCGACTATTTGCTTTTGCCGGACCCGCCTATCTGGTGAGCGTCGGCTACATGGATCCTGGCAATTGGGCCACCGATCTGGAAGGCGGCGCGCGCTTCGGCTACCAGTTGTTATGGGTGCTGGTGCTGTCGAACCTGATGGCTATCCTGCTGCAGACGTTGAGCGCCCGGCTCGGCATCGTCACCCAGCGGGATCTGGCGCAGGCCTGCCGCGAGACATATCCACGTAGCGTGTCCTATTCACTTTGGTTTCTGTGTGAGATTGCAATCGCAGCCTGCGATCTCGCTGAAGTGCTGGGCGCGGCCATCGCGCTGAACCTGCTGTTTCATATTCCCCTGCTCTACGGCGTTATTCTCACCGCTGCCGACACGTTGTTGCTGCTCTGGTTCACCGGACTTGGGATTCGCGTGATCGAGAGTTTCGTCCTGGCTTTGATCGCGGTAATCGGTGGATGCTTCTTCATCGAGATCTGCTGGGCTGGCTGGCCCGCGGTGAAGGACATGCTGCCAGGCCTGGTACCGCATATCACGAACCGCAATCTCTACGTCGCTATCGGCATCCTGGGCGCCACGGTGATGCCGCACAATCTCTATCTGCATTCAGCGCTGGTGCAGACGCGCCGCATTGGAAAAACAGAGGCCGACAAGCGCGTAGCGTGCCGGTATAACCTGATCGATTCTGCTATCGCGCTGAACGGTGCGCTGTTCGTGAATGCCGGAATTTTGGTGCTGGCCGTCGCGGTGTTCTTCAAACGCGGAATCGTGGTGACCGAGATCCAACAGGCCAACCAATTACTCTCGCCGCTCCTTGGCACCACCATGGCGAGCGTGCTGTTCGCGGTCGCGCTCTTGTGCTCCGGCCAGTCTTCGACACTCACCGGTACCATGGCCGGGCAGATCGTGATGGAAGGATTCCTGAATTTCCGCATGCGTCCCTGGCTGCGGCGGCTGGTGACGCGGACGATCGCGATTATCCCGGCTGCGTTCACCGTGTATTTCGCGGGCGAGCATGGAACCTATCAGTTGCTGATCCTGAGCCAGGTGATTCTGAATCTGCAATTGCCGTTTGCGGTGATTCCCCTCATCCAGTTCACCAACAACAGGCAGCGCATGGGAACTTTCGCCAATCGTGCCTGGGTGAAGTTGTTGGCATGGAGCGCTGCGGTGATGATTCTGTCCCTGGATATCTGGCTCGTGACCATCACAATCCGGGACTGGCTGGCAGCGTCGGGCCGTCAGCGGCTGTGGCTCGAGTTGGGCCTGGCGCCCGTTCTCATCCTGCTCACACTTCTGCTGGGGTGGGTCATCTTTCAGCCGGTTCTTCCACCCTGGATCCGGCGGTTCGGACTTGCTCCCATCGAGCTTCCTCAAGCGGTGGCGATCAATCTACCGAGTCCGCTCTACGAGAAAATCCTGGTCCCCTTGGATCACACCAGCCGGGACCGGGAGGCCATTGCACACGCGGCGGCCATGGCCAAGCAGCACCATGCCAAGCTCTACCTGCTCCACGTGGAAGAGGGCGTGACCAGCCAGATATTTGGGTCCCTCGCGTCCACCGCCGAAGTGGAGGCGGGGCGCGAGTACCTGCGGGAGATTGCCTCCGAATTGGAAAAGCAGCAGGTCGCGGTAGAAATGGTGGTAAGGCACGCCAGAAGGCCTAAAGACGCGATCGTGGCCTACGCCGAGGAGCTCAAGCCGGACTTGGTTGTGATGGGGGCCCACGGGCATAAGGGCTTGAAAGACATCGTATTCGGGACTACAATTAATGCAGTCCGACACAAATTGAAAATGCCGTTGCTGGTGGTACGCGGCGGCGGTTGAAATTGGACCAACTCCCGGGGATTGGGACAGGTATCGTGTCCATCCGATACACCCGACGGGCTTAGAAGCTAGGCAAGGCTAATATTATCAAAGGTATGCATTGGAAGGCCGTTTGCTTAGCAGACAGTAGAACCTAATGCGTAGACTGTTCATCACAGGATTGCTGGTTACGCTGGGAACGCTGCCCGGGTCCACCCTGCGGCAGCTCAGCCTGGATGACATGATTCGGCAATCCACCATGATCGTTCACGGCACAGTGCAGCCGGCCAACATCATGTATCACGGCTCGATGATTTTCAGCCACTACACGGTCCAGCCTACAGAAATCTACAAAAGTCCGGCATCCGGCCAGTCGGCGTCCAGCCCGATCGATTTCGGGGTTCCTGGCGGGTCACTCAACGGCATTATTCAAAGGGTCGCAGGCGCGCCGATTTTAACCGTCGGCCAGGATTATGTGCTTTTCCTGTGGACCAGCAAAAGCGGTTTGACGCAGGTGATCGGTCTATCGCAGGGTTTATTGTCTGTTATCACAACTCCTGGCGCTGCTCCGATGGTGGTTCGTCCGGCTGCGGCAGCAGGAGCGCTGAGCGCGACTGGACTACCGGTGACCACGAACGACATCAGTATGTCGTTGGGCGCCCTCAAGACTGAAATTTCAAACGTTCTCAGTGGGCAGAGCACGCAATGAAAAGAACCTGGCTAGTTCGTTTGGCGGTGTTGGTGTTCGCTGGCCTCGTCTTGAGCACCAACGGCTGGGGTTACTATTTCTACGTTCTCTACAACACCAGTACCGGTCCGTTCAATCAACCGATTGTTGAGAAGTTCGAACTGAGCTCGTTGGTGAATAACACTGTTCCATTCTTTGTTGCAGATGCCGGCCCGGCCGTGCTGGCGCCCGGCGATAGCTTCCAAGCGATCATCGGCGAGATTCGCGCCGCGGCGGCAGTTTGGAGCAATGTGAGCACTTCCAAACTTAATCTGGGATATGGAGGGTTGTTCACGGCGGGCACAGCTTCCGGATCATCGCCAGGTATAGAAATCGAATTCTCCGATGAGATTCCCCCCGGCTTGGTGGCTTATACAGTACATGAAGTAACTGGAAACCTGGGATATGGACCCGATGGCCTGATTGTTCCGATTATCCGTTCGAGAATTTACCTGCCCAACGATCTGACCCAGGTTTCGTCCTATGGGGACTTTCCTAGCTACAGCGAGTCATTCTTCGTAACTCTGGTCCACGAATTCGGCCATTCGCTGGGACTGCAGCACACGCTGACGTCCGGCGTGATGTCGACGATTTATACCAGCGCGGCAAGCAAGGCCACGCCGCTCGGGGCGGACGACATCGCAGGCGTCTCGGTGCTGTATCCAGCCGACGGATATCTCCCGACGGTTGGCAGCATCAGCGGACGTGTCACACGAGACCCCAACGGACTAAGTCTGGCATCGGTGGTTGCGTTATCGGCGACCTATCCTGCGATCAGCACGCTTACGAATCCGGATGGAAGTTATAGGATGGACGGAGTTCCGCCCGGGTTGTACTATGTCTACGCGCATCCGTTGCCGCCGGCGGAGTATGGGGAAAGTACACCGAACAACATAATCTATCCGACCGACGTGAACGGTAATCCAATTGGATTGAATTACAGTGCGTTCGCCACGCAGTTCTTCACGGGAAATTATGGTGGTACTCGCGACGTCACTGTGGCGTACGCCACTCCTGTTCTGGTCGGACAGCTGACATCGGGGGTCGATTTCCACGTGAGCCAGCGAGCGTCTCAAGCAGTTTACGGAGTTCGGACCTACGGATTTTCTCCAACCAACGTACCCGTTGCGTCACCGCCGATTGTGGCTGGTTTTCCTACGCCGTCGCCTGTAGCCGCCAACGGCGAGGGATTGCTCGGTGCAAACAATGTGATCACCCCAGGGCTTAGCATCTCCGTGCTTGGGGCGGCCGCTACCGCGAGCAATTTGAGGGCGTATCCTCCACCCACGCCCTACATCGCCGTGGACGTCCAAGTGAATATCGCGGCCGAAGGTCCCAAACATTTGCTATTCGCAACGCTTGATGACCTTTACGTTTTGCCGGCAGCGTTTTCGATCGTTGCCTATGCACCGCCGTCCATCACGTCGGTCACTCCGAGTTTGGATGCCAATGGAAATCGAATCGTGTTGATCGCGGGAACCGGTTTTTTCCCGGGCGAAACCAGCACGACCGTGCCTGTCAACACGACAGTTCTGTTTGATGGGCAGCCAGGCGTGATCCAGGGAACCACGAAAGCTGGGCGGTTGGTAGTGGCTCCGCCTCCCGCCCAGCTCGGTTATACGGCAACGGTAGTGGCACTGAACTCGGACGGCCAGAGTTCCTTATTCCTCAACCCGACGCCGCCCACTTTTACCTACGGTGGTGCTTCGGCGACTCCAGCCACTGTGGCCGCTCCATCGCTCATGGTAACGCCAGAGCTTCTGGTTGCCGGCACCGCCGCTACAGTGGACATTATAGGCACGAATACCAACTTCGTCGCCGGCCAAACTATAGTTGGTTTCGGCACCAGCGATGTCGTGGTGAATCAAGTGACCGTCCTGGGTCCCAATCACCTGAGCGTGCAAGTGACGCCCAACGTGACAGTGGCGACCTCCGGTATCAATGTCACCACCGGCCTGGGCGTTATTTCGCAGGCGCTGGGCAATCAGATAACGACAGCAAATCCGAAATAGCGAGAACTATCGTACCGGAAGTTTGACATAAGGGCTGGATGCGCCGGGCCATTTTGTCGGATCTGAAAAAACCGGCGACCCACCCCCGCCAACTACGCTCCGCATCACATCAAAGGCGGGTTCCTTCTTTTCGTGAGCGGGTGCTGATGGAATATGTGCTCGCCAAGAGCAGGAACTCATCGCTATCCATCGGCTCTAAAAACCTTATACCATCCGCGCTGTAACGCCTTCCCAACCTCTGGCTCAGTAACCGGGTACCGCTCGCGACGTCAGAAGAACCACCGACGCGAGTCTGATCACGATTCCTCTTTCTACTTTCCCTTGCTGAGCTTCCGGAAATATTCCGCGATCGCATCGGAATAGCCGGCCGGGACGTGTTCAGCGCCGGCGCTGCGGACCTGGTCGGAGTTCTTTTCATCCAATTGGCGGCGCAGCTCCAGTTCCAGCCGCTCCATCTGCGGGATCACTTCGCGCCCGATGCGCTGGGAGAGCTCGGCATCGTTCACGTAGGCCGGGTTCATGGTGTGCAGCAGTTGCAAAACTTCATTCGAGTATTCCGGATGAGTGCGGATGAAGTCGCGGAGTTGGCTCATGTCGCGTAACGATTCGCGATAGCCTTGCTCCAATCCGTTGTGTGGGTTCACTTCTCCCGAGCCACCGCGATTTCCGACGCCGCCGAAGGGCGAGCCGCCGTCCGGTTGTCCAGGCGAAAGCTGGCCGAGGCCTGGTTCAGTTCCGTTCGGGGCTTGACCCTGGCCCTGTTGCCCTTGACCCTGCTGCGATTGGCCGGATTGCGATTGACCTGATTGCGACTGACCTGGCTGCGACTGACCTTGTCCAGGCTGCGGTTGGCCGCCGTTCTGCCGGCTCCCATTACGCGATTCATTGCCTCGCCGGCCCTGACCCTGCGCGAGCTGCTGCATCCGATTCCGCATGCCTTCCAACTGGGCCAACGCTTTCTCAATGTCACCCTTGTCGCCGGCGCCCTTACCCGGCTGGCCTTGTTGCTGCAACCCGGCTTGCGCCTGCTGGAGCTGATCGCGTAGGTGATCGAGTCCCATGGTCACAGTGGACTCGCGCACCCAGGTGTACATCCCCTGGCCTTGCCGAATCCATTCGGCGCCTTTGCGCATGCGTAGCTCCAGTTCATTCTGCTGAGCTTCCGAGAGAGCATCGCGAAGCTTTGAGGAGACCGGATTCTTCGCTCCCGCCAGGCTCTGCGCGGTATCACCCATCTGTTTCTGGAGTTGCTTAAGCTGGTCGGCCATTTGCTCTTTTTCGGCGGCCATCTGCGAATTCTGCTGCTGCGATTGACCCGGCTGCGTACCACCGGCAAACATCTGGCGCAGACGGTTTTGAAAATCTGTCTGGTGTTGCGAAAGTTGGTTGGCCTTTTGCGCCATGTCGTCGAGCTGCTGCGAAGCGTTCTGGCGCTGTATCCCATTCAAGATGTCATGCGCTTCCTGCAGCCGCTCGCCCGCACGCTTCTGTCCGGCATTGGCCTGATCGGAATTGCCGCCCTGCTGATTTTCGGCCTGGCGCATATCGTCAGTTGCGCGAGACAGGCGATCGAGTGCCTGTTGGAGCCGCGGATCGGCGGTGGACCCGGTGCGCTGCGAACTGGCAGATTGCTGGCTCTGCTGCTGGCCTTGCTGCCCTTGCTGCCCTTGTTGCGAGGCTTGGCCGGATTGTCCCTGCTGACTGGAAGCCGATTGCTGCTGGGATGAATCGCCCCGCGTGAGCTGCTCCATCTGCCGCTGGAGCTTCTCCGCTTCCCGACGAAGCATTTCCTGCTCCCAACGTTGCCGGAACGGCTGCTGCTGATCCTTCTTCGAGGCCAATTCCTGCTGGCGGCGAGCCAGTTCGGCAAGTTTCTGGAGCGCTGCGTCGATTTCCTTGGCGCGGGTGTCAGAAGCCGATTGTTGGCCGGTTTCGTACTGATTTTTTTCGCGGTCCAGCTCCAGGTCGGCGAGGTTCTCAAGATCCCGCGCCTGGCTGCCTCCCTGCCCCGCGCCGCCCCTGCTTCCGAACGCCACCTGGATATCGCGGAATGTGTCCTCGGCTCTCAGGGCGTGCTGTAGACTCTGCTGTTCCGGCACCAGGGCTTCGTTCCATTTCTGGGCCCGTATCTTCTTGGCGGACTCAGTCATGTTCGCAATCGCCTCTTCCATGTTCTTGACGAAGTTCTGCATCTCGGGACTGCTGTCTAACTGGCGCGCCTTCGCCCGATCCACCAGAGATTGAGCCTGAGCGGCGAGCTTCTCCTGGATTTGGCCCAAGAACTTCGCGTCGTCGGCCGCGATGGAGGGGTTCTTCGCGCCATTCTTCGCTTCGTTCCAGGTAGCGGCGATAATTTCTTTTTGATGCTCGGAAATCTGTTCCGCGGGATTGCCGCTTCCTCCGCCGCCTTCTTGCTGCGATTGGGAATAATTGCGCTCGAACGGTTCGGCCTGGATAAAGTACATGTCGGTCTTGGTGGTACTGCGGGCGTCGCGCGCGGAAGCATAGACGCTCACCAGGTCGCCCGGGGAGAGCTTGTAATCTTCGAGCGCGATGACGTACTTGCCCTCAGCGTTCTTGGCGCCTTTCTGGCCGAGCATCGAAACCGTTTTTTCCGGGCCACCGTTCACGGAATAATGCAGGCTGACTTCGTCCAGTCCGAAATCGTCCTCGGCGCTGACGGCCACGGTGACTTCTTCAATAGGATTCACCTTGGCATCCCGGCCGGGACGAGTGATTTTGACGCTGGGCGGCGAATCTTTGCGAGCTTCGATAAAGAAATCCTCGCTCATGCGGACGTTCTCGCCTTGTTCGATGGCCGCGATGTGATACATGCCGTCCTTCTGGACCGGGAGATGGGCGGTAAGCCAGTTCCCCGCCCCGGATTGGAGCGCAATCTGCGAGTCGTCGCTCAACATCAGGACGCCTTTGTTGAGTGGACGATCGGTTTGGACAGCGATCTCGGCATCGGTGCCTTCCACCGCTCGCACATCTCCGCCGGGATCTTCCACTACGTCCTTCAGGCCGGACCAGGCCGGGTAATGATAAGTTACGCGAATCTTCTGGATGGAAGGGAGGTCGATGACGCGCAGGTTGAAATGCTTGGATTGGACAGCGCCGGCTTCGACATAATACTCGACATTTTCCGCCAGGCCGCTAAACAGGAATTCAAAGGTGGATGCGCCCGGCGAAGGCCGCATTTCGACAGGTTCCCACTTAGAGGCGCTCTTCGATTGAGCGAACAGGCGTACCTTCGGAGCATCGAAGCCAATGAGCTGGGCCGTCACCAATTGATCGGACTTGCGGCGAACGGTGCGGTCGCCGGGGTTTACCGCGATGTCGTAGAAGGCATGATTGCCGGATCGTGGTGCACCCGCCCACAGCAACGATGTTCCATAGCCGAGATAGCCGGGGCCTGCGAGGATCAGCCATAGCAGGACGGCGACAGCAAGTCCAGCCGACGTGAGGAATCCAAGGATTGGGCCGGTGGGCGCAAGACGCTCGGGCTGGTTGGCTTCGGCAACTTTCATGGCATCGCCCGCCAGCAGCTCGACAAACGGGTCGTTTGCGTTCGGCTTTTCCGCGAGAGTGAGCAGGCGCTCCTGGAAGTCCGGGAATTCGCGTTCGGCACTGCGGGCAGCGTTGCGCCGGTTCATTTGTAGCAACGGGATCACCAGGCCAAACGCAATGGCTGTAGCGACGGAAATAAATAGGAGAATGCGCGCCCACAGCAGACTGGTGGACGAGAACGCATAGCGGTTGATGATCCAGACCAGGACCACCGTTACCACCAGCGCGGATACCGTGACCAGCGATGTGCCTTTCGATAGCGCAGAGAACCGCAAGCGGCTTTCCAGGCGCTTAAGATATGCGTTGAGTTGATCGAGGGGGCTCATGGGCGCTCCTTTATTCCGGAAATCCAAGGGAATGAAGACTTCGACAACTAGTGGGGCGGACCCCCTGGTCCGCGCGGGTCCCCCTGGACCCGCACTTCAAGATCGAGCGAAAACACCAGCAGGCCGACGAGGGCGTCGGCTGCGGACCAGGGGGTCCGCCCCACCTCCAGCATGCCTGTGTTTGCGCACTCATGCGGCCTCTTTTTCTACCGACAAATATCGGCTGGCGATCACTGATTCGATTATGGCGACTATCAAAACCAATAGCAAAGCGTAGCGCCACAAGCTTTGGGGACGCGGTTGACTCGCGGCTTCGCTATTCGCGCTGGCGGTCTCCGGGCCGCGGCCGGTGTTGCGCCACAGCTCCAGAGTTTCTTGCGGAACGGGCGTTAGATCCGATTCCAGGCGGTCGGCGTGGACCGCTACCATCTCCACCCGCCCGTTGGCGCGGCGGATTTCATAAAAGCCTTCGCGATTCACCTGGAACGATTGCGTAGTGGCGGCTTCCTTCAGTGAGAGCGGATGGTGGCCATCAGGATCGATCACATCCACCGAAGCGCCTTGATCCTTGGCCGAGCGCAGTTCGATGAACGAATCGACGGCCACGCTGGTGGAGCGCCCCTGTTGTCCTCCGAGGTATTGCGCGGTCTCCTCGACAAACGGCACAAACGAGGCGTGCAGTGGGAAATCGTTCGCGATGTTGTCAAAGGTGGATGCAAATATCATCACGCGCCCTTCGCCCACTTGCTTTTCGAGCAGCAGAGGTACTTGATTTGTTAAGCGAGCGATAACGCGCGACTGGCCGGGGTCCACGCGCACCACTTGGTAGAACTGAACGCCGTCCAGCTTGTTGGCTCGCCGCAGCGAGGGATGCTCGGCATCGGCCGTGGACACGATCTGGAATCGGTCGCCTTCGCGTCCGGAGTAGCTGGTGCCCTGGATGGCTTCGTTCGAAACCGGCACGTGCGCCAGAGCCGCAGATAATGGACCCAGGGCCACTAGCAATGAGCCGCCGCCATTGACGTAGGCACGCAAGCTGTTTTCAAGACCCGCCGGCAGCGCGCTGACATCGGAAAGCACCACGAAAGCGTATTTCGAAAGCGACTGGTTGGTGGCTTGGTCCACCGCAAGCGGCTCCAGCACAAAGCCGGCTTCAGTCACAGATTCCAGTGCCGAGCGGTAGTAAAGCTCTCCTTGCTGCTGGCCTGCGGAGTGTAGAAATAGAACCGGGTGCGGATCGGCGCGCTCCACGGCGAATGGAAAACGGTCGTCCTGAGGCAGAGAGTCGGCTGGCTCGATCCGGATCTCGGCCTTATGGAATCCATAGGGCGATTCGAGCGACAGAAATTCTACACTAGCCCGGCCGCCGGCTGGAATGTCCACGGATTTGCTCTCAAGGACGCGGCCATCCAGGACCAGCGACACGGTCCGCTTGGCAGGTTCCGTTCCGATGCCTGCGATGACAGCTTGAACCTGTACTTTTTTCGGGCCGTAGATCTTGCCGGGCGCCGTCACGCTTTCTAGCAGCCAGTTGGGCTCACGATTGTCCGCGACCGAGTGAAAGATCAGGTTCGTATCGCCGCCCAGCCGCAAATCGGCGAAGGAGGGTGGCAGCGATGATTTTTGCATATCGCTTACGAAGTGAACCTCCAGCGGCACGCGCGAGGATTGCGCGACGGTCCGCAACGTTCGCGCCAGTTCGCCATAGGAACTGCGCTCGTCGGAGGGCTGAATGGATTGGATGGCGGCTTTGAGCTGATCCGCCTCTTCCACCGGCTGCGTCAGCATGTGAATGTGGGAGCCGACCTCCAGCACCTGGCCGCGCTCCCCGGCGTTGAGATTTGAAACAGCGGTCAAAGCTTCCCGTTTTGCGCGCGCTAGATGATCGCCGTACCGCATGCTGAAGGAATTGTCCACGGCAATCAGTAGCATTTTGCGAGAGCTGGAGCTGGCTGCGGATCGCGTAACGAACGGATTGGCGAACGCCAGCGCTAACAGCAGCAACAGAGCCACACGCAGCGAGAGTAGTAAAAGATAGCGGAGCCGGCGGTGCTTGATGGAGCTCTGGGTGCGCCGCTCGAAGAACATCAGGGAGCTGAAGGGATGCGGAGTGCTGCGGTACTGGCGCAGCAGGTGAATCCAAAATGGCAGGCCGATGACCGCCAATCCCGCCAGAAACCATGGCGCGAGAAACCCCACCTATAACCTCCCCTTGCGAATCAAGAAATACTCGCGCATCGCGTCGTCGAGCGGCCGGTCGGTACGGAGCAGGAAATAGTCGATATTGTTGGCGCGTGCCTTTTTCTTCAGCGCGGCTACGTGCGCGTCGATCCTAGGCCCATATTCTTCGCGCGCGTATTCGGGCGAAACATCCAGCGCGTCCTTAGTTTCCATGTCCACCAGCAGAACCGGTTCTTTCAGCGTGGGCCGGATCTCTTCTGGATCGAGGACGTGAAACAGAACCAGATCGTTGCCGTGGAAGCGCAGGGGCGCGATGGTGTCGATCACCACTTGCGGTTGCTCATAGAAATCCGAGAGCACCACCACAATTCCGCGTCTACGGTGGAACTGCTGGAAATGAATAAACGGCTTGGCGAAATCGGTACGCGTTCCGAGCTCGGCTTTCTCTATCGCATGCGCCACGCGCATGAACTGGCCCTGCCGAGTGGAGGGCTGTACGTAGTTGCGGACATCGTCGTCAAAAAGAATGACGCCTGCGGCGTCGCGCTGCTGATTCGCCAGATATGCGAGAGAAACCGCCAGGAAGCGCGCATAGTCCAGCTTGGTGATGCCGTGTGAAGAATATCCCATCGACGCGCTCGAGTCCACCATCAAGGTGAGCTGGCTGTTGGTTTCTCCGCGATAGCGCTTCAGATAGGCACGCTCGGTACGTGCGTATACGTTCCAATCCACGTGCCGAAGATCGTCACCGGGCGTGTAGGCGCGGTATTCGGCAAATTCTTGACTGAATCCGAAATCGGGCGAGCGATGCAGCCCGGCCACAAATCCATCCACCACAGTTTTCGCTACCAGATCCAGGCTCGAGATCTCGGCGAGGAGCGCTGGGTCGATGAAGCGGGTTGGAGTGCGGGGGTGCATCTAACGACCGTTTCTCGTTTCTCGTTTCTCGTTTCTCGTTGTCACCATTGTGCGTACTAGCTGTTTTCTCTCTTCTGCGTCGTTCATTCACGCTCCCTCCCGGTCGCGGCTCGGTAACGCAGGGCGTCCGGTGACCAGGAACGAGAAACGAGAAACGAGAAACGAGAAACGTCTTTCACTTCGGCTCCGGTTTCCACTCCAAGAGGCGCTTCAGAATCGCATCGGAATCGAGCCGCTCCGATTCGGCGTGGAAATTCAGGAGAATGCGATGGCGCAGGATCGGGGCGGCCAAGACGCGGACGTCTTCGTAAGTCACGTGGTAACGATTGCGCATCAGGGACCGGGCTTTCGCGGCCAAGACCATGAACTGAGCGGCTCGAACGCTGGCGCCGAAATTCACGTAATTCTTGACGAAATCGGGGGCGCTCGAGTCGTTGGGCCGCGTCGCGCGAACCAACTCCACGGCGTAGCGCGCCACTGAATCCGCAATCGGAACCATACGGACCAATTGCTGAAAATCCAGAATCTCTTCCGGGTTGGTCACGGTATCCACCTGCGCAACAGCTGTGGTAGTCGTGAGATCCACCACTTTCACTTCGTCCTCGGCCGACAAATAATCCAGGATGGTGTTGAATAGAAACCGGTCGAGTTGCGCTTCGGGCAGCGGATAGGTTCCCTCCAGCTCGATCGGATTCTGCGTAGCGAGCACAAAGAACGGCGCGTTGATTTTGTATTGATGACCACGCACCGTGCAGGACAGCTCCTGCATGGCTTCGAGCAGCGCCGATTGTGTCTTGGGAGGCGTGCGGTTGATCTCGTCCGCCAGCAGGACGTTTGAAAAGATAGGACCGGGAACAAAGGTCCAGGTTCGATGGCCGGTGGTGGTGTCCTCTTCGATGATGTCGGTTCCGGTGATGTCGGAAGGCATCAGGTCGGGAGTAAACTGAATGCGCTTAAAAACCAACCCGAGCGTCTGGGCCAGCGTGCGGACCAGCAGCGTCTTGGCGGTTCCAGGCAAGCCGGTGATCAGACAGTGGCCGCCCACGAAGAGCGATATCAACACCTGCTCGATCACCTCTTCCTGTCCGATGATCGCTTTATGGACTTCCCGCACGATGCTGTTGCGAACCTCCTTGAAACGGTCAATCCGTTCCTTGAGTTCCGCCGAGCCGGCAATGGTTGTGCTTGGAGTGGACATTTTATTTTGAGATTTCTAAAAGTAATCTTTGCGCCGGCTTGTAGCCCGGAGCCGCTTCGAGAGACTGCAGCACCTGATCCCGCGCGTCATCGATTCTGTTGGCCTTGCGCAGTGCGTTGGCCAATTCGAAATGCGCCCCGGCTTGATCCAGCGGCTTGGTGGCGAGTACGGCTTGGTATTCGCGAATCGCGCCCGGCAGATTGTTCTGCGCGAGCCACAAGTCGCCCAATCGCTTGTGCAACTCTGGATCCTCGGGATAAATGTAGTTTAGTCGATCCAGCGTGGCCGCCGCCTTTTTGGGATCGCCGGCTTCTTCCTGATACGTGGCCAGCCGCTTGATCAGAAGCGGGCTCCGGCCGCCCTGCTGGCTGTAGGTCTCCAGTTCCTTACGCGCGGCCGTTTTGTCGCCCTTGGCTTCGTACGCGTCCGCCATTAATTCATAGACGCTTCCCGGTTCGACATAGTCAGGATAAAAATCGCGAATGGTGGCGCCTTCCCTGATCACGCCGTCATACTTCTTGGCGCGCAGATCGCCAACTGTGATTTTCAGCTGTTTTTTCCATTCGTCGAAGTGGTCTACCGTATTCTTAGTCTGCGCCTCGATCCACGCCAGGAATTGTTTGTCGAATTCCTCACTGGACATGCCGAGATTGTTGCGGATCGCGTCGGGGGTGGATTCCAGTTTGGCGTACGAATGGACCATATCCAAAAGCTTCCCGTAGCCCCACTTCTCGGCGATGTAATTGCAAATCTTGCCGGCTTGATAGTAGGAGACCACCACCTGCGCCGGATAGTTGGGCCGAATAAAGCCACGGTCGAGTTCAGCCACGGGCAGCAGTTTCTTGGCGTGAATCGCGGTGACGACTTCCGGATCCAAGCGATCGCCCCAGTCCGGCGAGGCCGCGGTTTCTTCGTAGACGGCCAAGCCTTCGGTAAACCAGCGCGGGACGCGATGATTGGTGGCCTGCAGCACAAACACATGGCTCATCTCATGCCACATCGTACTGGCCCAGTGAAAGGTCCCGGGCGGGCGTCCGGAAGGGCTGTCCATCGCGACCACGGACCCGAATGTCACGCCCAGAGCGCCCAGCCCCGGCATGCCCATGGTGCGGACGGCGAAATCTTCATGGTCCGGATAAACTTCCAGTTGCACCGGCCCTTTTAACTTCAATTGATATTTCTTCTCGTAGGTGGCAATGCAGCGCTTGAGCTCGGACTCGATATATGGACGGAGCAGTTCCGCTTCCTTCTTGTTGAGCTTGAGAATCGTGTTGCTGGTTTCGTAGGTAGCAAAATTCTTGTAGCTGTCCAGCAATCGGAGCGTGTTCACGGTTTCCGCGTTCTTGTATCCACCTTCGTAGCATTGCTCGAGTTGTGCTCTGGCTTCCTGCTCCTCGCCGAGACGCATTAGTTGAATTCCCAACTGCGCGCGCGCTTCCCAAAGACGCGGATTCAAATCCAGCGCCTTCCGATAGAAGGTGATGCCTTCCCGGTAGCGGCGATTCAGCACGAAGAAATGGCCTGCCGTGGAATACGCTTCGCCATACACCGGGTTGATCTTCAGGATGCGATCCATCCACGGCGAATCTTTCCTGTCGTCCAGCCAATCGATTGTGGCGTTGATCGCCATGGCATCCAGCGATTCCGCATCTATGGCCAGCGCATTGTCGGCTTCTTTCGCTGCGCGTTCCGGGGTGTTGTCTTCGAGCGCGAGGTAGGCCAGAAGCTCGTGCGCTTCAGCCATTTTCGGATCCAGCTCGGCGGCGCGGGTAGCGAAATGGACGGCTGCGCTACCGTAACCTTCCGCGGCGACTAACGCCAAGCCTAGGCTCGCGCCGGCGTCGTTTTCCTTAATTTCCAGAGCTTCTTCGAACAGGCCCTTGGCTTCGTCTTTGTTAAAGCGCTCCAGGAACAGGCGGCCCCAGCCGACGCGGATTTCCACGCTCTTGGGATGTTGCTTCAGAGCTTCTTTGAACTGTTCGTTGGCTTCTTGATACTGTTCCAGACCCCACAAGCCTTCGGCGCGCAGATAAGGGTCGGGTGTACCGGCCAGCCGCGCGAAACATGTACGAGCCTCGGGCAGCTTGCCGCGATGGCGGAGTGCGCGGCAGTCGTCGAGTTTCTGGGCCACTAGAGGGAAAGTTATTAGGCCGCAGATGAACGCGGATGAACGCAGATAGCTCACTTGTCCAGCTCCGCTTGGGTCTTGGCTAGCTCCAGCAGCAATGCTTGCAGTTGCTTCTTGTACTCGTCTGGTGGAGTCGCGGCCTTTTGGTATTTCAGGGTGTCGATTTGCTGCTCCAGCTCTTCGCGATGGGCTAGCAGCGCTTTTTTCTCGGGCGTGTTCGCGGCGGCCTTGGTTGCTCCAATGTGAAGCATCGCGATCTGGGATGCTACCCGGCCCTCGCCGTTTTCAGGTGACGGTTTGCGCGTGCCGTCCGATTGGCCGGTATCTTCCAGAGTGGGATGCTCCGTCGCCAGCCGTTTTTGCGTCTCGTAAAACTGTGACGTCTTCTGTTCCGCGTAGACGAATGCCTCTAGTGCCGAGACCGTTTCGTTCTTGTCGGTATCGGCCGCGGGGTCCCGCAGCGCCTCCACCCAATAGCGCGCGAAGATGGTGGCATTTTTTTCCGATCCGCTCTTGGTGGCAGTGATTACCGCACGATTCGGTTTTTCGAGCGCGGCGCGTGACCCGCCACTGGCGCTGGTCATGTTCACCACCAGTTGACGGCCGGCCGGGATGCGGTCCAGCAGGGTCGCGAGTTCGATGGCCGAAAGATCGGGACCCGGCAAGTTGATTTTGTAATCGACGCCGTCATAGCTGCCGTGGCCGATCAGCATCAGCACGAATGCGTCGCCGAGTTTGGCCTCCTTCGCGATCCCCGCCAGTACGCTTTGCAATTGGGCTTTGGTGGCTTGAGGGCCGTAGAGTGTCTGAACCTTGGCGTCCGGATTGCCCACGCGGATCAGTTTGTCGATCTCCTGGGCTTGAGAGGCAAATCGCTGCTCGTATTCCGGTTCGCCGCCCAAGCCCGCTACGGTGACGTAGAAAGTGTTGGCATGCAGGCTAACAGCCAGGCCAAGCATCAAGATGTAGCGCACGCAGGCTGTGGGGCGGACCCCCTGGTCCGCGGCCGACGCCCTCGTCGGCCTGTTCTGATCGTTGAAGAGCGGGTCCAGGGGGACCCGCGCGGACCAGGGGGTCCGCCCCACTAACTTCGCCACGCTCATACCACACCCCACCTGCGCCGAAGCAGCCATTCAGTGCAGCACAACAGCAATGCCAGGAAAAATACGATCGGCATGTCCCACAGATCTTTGGTCTCGCGCACCGTGATGCCGGCATCGGAATAGGAGATGTCGTCGCCTAATTTACTCGCTTCGCTCGGCCGATAATAACGGCCGCCGGTCTGAGAAGAAAGCTTCTCCAGGAGTTCACGATTCTGTTCCAGATGGAAATTCTCGGCAACACCATTTTCGCGCCGTAGCGTAACCACGTCGCGTCCTAATTCCTGTTGTCCGCGACGCGCCGTGATCTCGGCCACGTAGGAACCGGCGCGACTCGCGTCCCAATCGGCAGTGTACACGCCTTGCTCAATTGGATCGGGATGCAGATCCACAGTTTGCGCCGCGCCGTCCGGTTCCAGGATGCGCGCTTCCACTTGCGCATCGCTGGTCGCGAGGTAAGTGGTATCGCGAACCTCCGCACGCAAACGCACATGGCCGTCGTCGTAAAGAGTGGGCCGCGGTGTAGATGCCACCACGCGATTCGGCGTATCGGAAACCAGCCAGCGCAGCAACTGGCGCCAGAACATTTCGTGGCTCATGTCTTCCACCGGCTGCAGCATCTGCCAGCGCCAATCGCCGCCGGTGGCGAACACCGCCGTACGTCCGCGTCCGTACTTTTCGGTAATCAGCAACGGAAGCTTGTGACCGGAGGCGGTCATTTCGGCCAGCACCAGCGCGCCTGGCTTTGGATTGCCGGCTTCCTGAAAGTTCATCAAGTACGGCAGCTTCTTCCAACGGGCGACATTCGAATCCGGATTCTCGTCGATACGGCAAATCAGGCTGTCGCGGCCCGCCGGGGTCAGCTCCGCAGTGGCGGGCTCGCGGTGGAATGTGTTCTTGTGATTCGGCAGGTGAACGGGAAGCAAATCGGCGAAAGGTTCTTTGTCGTAGCCGCCATCGGCGAGTGAAGCGGGGCCGCCCAGGAAGAGCAATCCCCCGCCCCGCCGATCCACGAATTGTTGGATCAAATCCTGCTGAGCGGTGGTGAAGTAATTCACTTCCACGCTCCCGAGGATCAGTCCCTGAAACCCGAACAGATCCTCCACTTTGGTCGGGAACCCTGCCTTCAGGAAATCGACGTTGGAATCGGGCGCGAACTGTGCATAAACCTTGTTCTGAGTCGTTCTGAGGACACTATCCACTTCAATGTTCTTGTCATCCTCCACCGCACGGCGGAGGAATTTGTAGTCCCAGCGCGGCTCGCCCTCCATATAGAGGATGCGTGGCTTGGCTGAGTCCACATTCAGCACGCGTGTCTGCCGGTTGTTGTTCTGATTTTCTTCGCCAGGAAGCGGGTCTATCGCAAAATCGAGGTTCTTCACTCCGGCGTCACCTGCGTTGAATAACACCGATTCGGTCTGAACGGCGCCGTCTCCCTTAAACGTGACGTCTCGGCTGGCGAGAACCTTGCCACCGCTTTCGCGAACCACCAGATGGCCCTTTCCGCCTCCAAATCCGCGTTGGTGGAAACTCACCTGTGCTTCCAGCCGCGACTTTGCGAGCGACCGCGCCGGCAATTGGACGTCGGAAACCTCTACGTCCCGCGCCATCTGCTCCCGCCCGAATCCCACCGTGTGGATCGGAATGCGTTGCCGCTTGATTTCGGAGATAGTATCCAGATCGATGCCGCCAGTGTTGTCGGAGCCGTCGCTCAAAAGGACCACCGCGCCAATGGGCAGCGTCGCGGAATCAGCTAGAACTTCCTTTAAGTTTTCTCCGATGTGGGTTGCAGTAGCAGTGGCGTTCAACTGATCCAGCTTTTCGATTCGTTCCACATGCTCGCCGAGTCGATAAAGTCGAACTTGAAATTTAGACCGCAAACTGTTCATAAGACCGCTATTAAGCGTCTTAAGAACCTGATCTTTTCGGGATTGGCCGTCTTCTTGAGTTGCCATGCTGCGGCTATCGTCAATCACCACAGCAACTATGTTTTGCTGGGGCCGTAGAGTCGCAATGCTGACCGCTGGTTGCCAAAGCAGGAAAATCAAAAGGCAGACCAGCACTGTTTCGAGCAGCCACACCACCGCTGTCCGGACTCCTCGCATGGAAGGAGCAATCGCACTGCGCCGGCTCCAAATCACCCAACCGAGGCCGGCCGCTGCTGCCAAAATCGCCAGGATCAGCAGCCAGAACGGCCATTGGGCCAGCAGTACAAATGTTCCTTTCGCGAAGACCGTGCGTGGATATTTGAAAAGGAACTCGAACATCGGATGGTGAACTCTTCCCGGCTCCTCAGTAACTCACTGCATTAAATGACGTAGCGAAAGCCGTCCGGTAACGCATCGCAAGAAGCCAGAACTGGCTTAAGAATAACATGCCCTCATTCATTGGTGTCTCTCAAGGCTGGCCGGGTTACAGGAAAAACCCGTTTCTCGTTTCTCGTTTCTCGTTCGGACCGATCGCCGCCAACGAGAAACGAGAAACGAGAAACGGCTTTTCCCTCGCTGCTCCATACCGCCATTGAACTATCCAGGCTCCCCATTGGCTCCCGATCAGATGCAATCCCGCGATGAGTATGATTCAATAGGAAATAACTCTTAGTGCTCATGCCCAACCTGGGATTCAAGTTTCGTAGAGACATCCGGGCCCTAAACCGGCGCGCCCGGGAATGGCGAATGATCTTCAAGGGAGTTGCGTCCACCGATCATCCGGTGATGGCTCACATCATTCCTATCCGCCGCTGCAACCTGGCATGTACTTACTGCAACGAGTATGATGACGTCTCAAAACCGGTAGCCGTGGATATTATGCTGGAGCGTCTGGACCAGCTGGCCGCGCTCGGTACTAACATCGTTACCTTCAGCGGCGGCGAACCGCTGCTGCATCCGCAACTGGACCAGTTGATTTCGCATGTCCGCCGGCGCGGCATCATCGCCGGTATGATCACCAACGGCTACCTGCTGACAGCGCAACGTGTCCAGCAATTGAACGATGCCGGTCTGGATCACATGCAGATCAGCATCGACAACGTGATGCCGGACGACGTGTCCAAGAAGAGCCTGAAGGTTCTGGACAAGAAGCTGCAGATTCTGGCCGAGCACGCGCTCTTTCATGTGAACATCAATTCCGTGCTGGGCGGCGGCATTCACAATCCGGACGACGCGCTGGTAGTTGGCAAGCGGGCTTTGGAACTGGGCTTCACTTCGACTGTCGGGATCATTCACGATGACGGCGGGCAACTGAAGCCCATCGGCGAGCGCGAGCGTTCCGTGTTTCTGGCGATGAAGGAGTTTGAAAAGAAGAACTTCTCGCAGATCAACTATTTCCAGAACAATATCGCCCACGGCAAGCCCAGCAATTGGCGCTGCCGCGCGGGCGCACGCTATCTGTACATTTGCGAAGACGGTCTAGTGCACTACTGTTCGCAGCAACGCGGTTTTCCCGCCAAGCCGCTGGCTGAGTACACCGTAGCGGACATCCGCCGCGAGTACCTCACGCAAAAAGATTGCGCACCGTTTTGTACGGTGTCCTGCGTGCACCAGATTTCCTATATGGATTTCTGGCGTGACCCGCAGACTATTCCGAGCACGGCGCCGGATACGTCAGCTTCGTTAGTGCAGATCCAATCCAACGGCCGCTAACATTCTCACGAATCGCCGAAAACTCCAGTCTTCTGAAGAACAGCCAAACTACTGGCTGGAGCACACTGAAGGATAGAGTGGGGTCCGGCAATCTGCACAGTTTCGATGCCGGGCTTTGCGGCGAGGAACCCGCGAAGCCCTCGATTCCCCAGGAGGCGATCAGACTCTGGCAACAGATACGCGAGTCGAACGGTGCAATCTCGGAGTGTCGGCATATAATCTGCATTCAGGGAATCTCGAAGTCGCTGGGCCAGCACCTCCGGGCGGACGCGTGCAATGACAGCTTGCGCCTCAGAAATCATTTCAGGCCGCGTGTCAGCGTCCATGAGGAGCCACCGGAGCATCCAAGCTGGCGCTCGCGAACGGAAAAGGGCAGTTGGCAGGACTTTTGCGATCCAGCGGCCCATACGCCCCCACGGCAAGGACACGAAGCTTGCCACGAACACGACAGCCTGAAGATTCCCAACAGGGTGTGCGGCCAGTAGGCACGCAACGGGTCCCGAATACGACTCCGCGATGATCACGTAAGGTTCGCTGCGCGGAACAACGCCTAGGACTCGTTCTGCTAACTGCTCGTACGTCAGGTAGGTGTCTTCGGGGTAGCTGATGACCTTAACATCGATCCCATTGGGCAATAGGTCAACAAAGGGTCTGAGCAGGATTCCAGTGCCGTCCATCGCCGGAAGCAGTACGATCAACACCTTCTCATTGTCATTCGACGGGCAGTAGTACCGAATTACTGGACGCTCCGGCAACTTCGACAACTACGGGTTGATTGCCGGCGGCGAGTCCGTCGGGAACCTCGACATTGATCTGGTAGAGGCCCACAAATCCCGGCGCCAACCCACTGAAACTGACCGTCGCTTTCGTTCCGCCGATGGTGACAGTGGGAGTGGCTACTGTCGGTTGGCCTTTGCCCGGCTCGCCATCCGCGGGCGGCGAAGATACCGCGCCAAGTCCGGTGCAGTAGATAAGCACGGTTTCGCCAGGCTTCGCCGGATGCGCCGTATCAGCCAGTTGAAAATCGGCGTGCAGAATCGCTCCGAAGGTGTTTCCTCCCGCCGAATAATTGAAGATGCCGGGCTGCGCGGTCAACACCGGCACGGAAATGGAAGCGCCGGCCGTATCGCCGTTCGATACCGCGATGGTCGCGTTTGGCCCGGTCGCGACTTCCCATGGCACTTGAAAATTAATCTGCTGTTGTCCGTTAACGCTGTCCACCGCAAACAGCGCAACCTGCTTATTGTTGACAATCAATGAATCGTTCAAGAATGTGCTCGGAAGTGGAAGAACGGAAGTGAGATTGATACCAGCCGCCGACGTCAGATTCGTCCCGAACGCGGTGGCGATTTCGCCCGGAACCACGCCGCCTCCCGCAAAGCTCGCTCCATTCACCACCGCTGAGACCACCGGAGCGATCACGCCGCCGTTCCAGACCCAGGTATCGCTTAGATCCTGGCCGGTTGGGCTTGATCCGCCAAATAGTACGACTTGGTCGCGAGCCGAGTCGTAAGCCATGGCGTGCTCGTGCCGCGCCGGCGGGCTGGTTTGGGGGGACTCTTGGGTCCAATTGGAGCCGTCCCATATC
>CABEDY010000150.1_pt1 | contig 31368 bp, 24 predicted proteins | sample 3423171 | NCBI WGS metagenome assembly CABEDY01 (sample SAMEA5534333, study PRJEB31848) | metagenome | biome: tundra; feature: field; material: soil | place: USA | collected 2013-05 | depth 0.15 m | reverse complement strand
CGTGTTCCGGTGTCATCGGAAATCCTTTCGAGCGATTTTTCGCGCGCGAACCACGCCAGCCCTTCCCTGCAAATCGTCTGCGGGTCCAGTTCTTCCAGTTCCTGAACGGCCTTTGCGCCGTAGTAATGCACAGCCAGCGTGCGATGCCCGGGTGCCAGCGCCAGCGCAGCTTTGCGAACGGTCGCCGACTCGCCGACAGTGAGATCGATCCAGATGGCGACCTCGCTCACTATCTGCGCATCGGGAGTTTCGCCCAGCAGCAGAGCCGTCAACTGCATAATCGCGCGGTAGTCATTCGGTTTGAAGAACGCGGTTCGGGCTTGTACCAGCTCGGTCTCGCTGCCGGCGGCGAGCCCGTGCCCGGCCAACGCATGACTCAGGTGATCGCGCGATGGTTCGTAAACTCCCGGCGGGAGTTCGGCAGCATCCAGATACGATGCGCTGCAGCCCGTGAGCACCACGCCCGCGCCCAATTGCATAAACCATTCGCGCCGCGTCATAGATTGCCCTTGCGAAATTCTTCGGCGATATAATCCGCCGCCCGAACCGATATCGCCATGATGGTCAGCGTCGGCTCCGAACAGCCCTGCGTGACGAAGCAGGCGCCGTCAGTCACGAACACGTTCTTGACGCCGTGTACTTGGTTGTAAGCATTCAACACGCTGGTCTTCGGATCGTGACCCATCCGCGCGGTGCCGCACTCGTGGATGTTCTTGCCAAAGATGTTCAGTTCGTCGCGAGGCTGCTCACGTTTCTCAAGCTTGAGTTCGTCCATGATTTCGCCCAGATGATCCCGCATGGCTTTGGCCATGGCGAGCTCGTTCTCGCCGTAACTCGCATGGATGTGCAGCGCCGGAATGCCCCAGGCGTCCTTTTTCTCCGGATCGAGCGCAACATAATTATCGTGACGCGGCAGGCATTCGCCCTGCGCGTAAACGCTAAAGCTGTACGGAATGTTGTCGCGCACTTTGTCACGCCACGCGCGGCCAAAACCGGGAGTGGAAGACGCATGGCCATAGAGTTCCTGCCGGCCATCGCCGGCGAAATAGTAGCCACGCAGGAAGTTCTTGTTCTGGTTGCGAGCGGACGCGTTCACGTACTTCGGAATGATATACCCGCATGGCCGGCCCACCGGTTCGCGCTTCGAGGACGCCAGCGCGGGCATCACTCCGCCGGCGTTTTCGAGCGTAGTGTGGTCCATCAAATAGTGACCCAGCACGCCGTTTTCGCCGCCGACTCCGGCCGGAAATCGGCGAGAACGCGAGTTGAGCAGAATGCGCGTGGATTCAAGAGCGCTCGCGGCCAGCACTACAACTTTGGCTCGGACTTCGCGAGCCACATGCGTAGCGCGATCGATGAACGCCACTCCGTCCGCCTTGCCTTCGGCGTTCATCATCAGATGGCTCACCACGGCATCGCTCACCAGATGAAAACGGCCGGTGCGCGCCGCGGCCGGCAACGTAACGGACGGGCTATTGAAATAGGACGCGGTGAAGCAGCCGCGCTGGCATTCGTCGCAATAATGGCAAGCTGGACGGCCGTTGAGTGGAACGGTGAGGTTAGCGGTGCGGTCGACAATCAGCTTCCATCCGAATTTCTTCTCGACAATTTTCTTCGCGGCCAACTCACCGCAGCTCAGCCGCATGGGCGGCAGAAATTTGCTATCTGGCAATTGCGGCAGATTTTCGACCGATCCGCTGACGCCGATAAAATTCTCAACGCGATCGTAATATGGCTCAAGGTCCTGGTAGCTGAAAGGCCAGTCCTGGCCATAGCCGTCACGGCTGGCGGCCTTGAATTCGAAATCGCTGTAGCGATAGCTGACGCGGGCCCAGCAAAAGGTCTTGCCGCCCACCTGCCGGCCGCGAATCCACATGAAAGGCTTGTCGGCAGGGAAAGTGTAAGGATGCTCGTTGTCATTGACGAAAAACTGGTGGCTGTAATCGTCGCAGGCATAGCAGAGCCGCTGTACCGGCTGATTTTCAAGCAGCTTCTTCTGATTCCCGAAGCCGCGATACTTGAGCTGATAGGGCCAGATATGTTCAGTGAAATCGCGAGTGGGTACGCGCGGCGGCCCAGCCTCGAGCATCAGAACCTCCACGCCTTTTTCGGTCAGTTCCTTGGCCACCCAGCCACCGCTCGCGCCCGAGCCGACCACTATCACGTCATAGGTTTTGCCCGGCATCGTGCAATTGTACCCAACTTGTACTACTAGACCCGAAAATCTTTGCAGCCTGCGACGATTTGTGGGGCGGACCCCCTGGTCCGCGCGGGTCCCCCTGGACCCGCTTCCTCAAGCATCGACAAATACCAGCAGCAAGCCGACGTGGGCGTCGGCCGCGGACCAGGGGTCCGCCCCACTTTGCATTCGTCCCATCCGAGATCAAGTGTTTTCGAGTCTAGGAGCTATCTCGTTTGGTATAGTGGTGCCTCAGTCACTTCTCGGATCATGCCACTCACATCAACCGACTGGATCGTCATCGCTGGCTATCTGCTCATCAATCTTCTGATCAGCATCTATTACCGGCGCCGGGCCAGCGGCAACACCGAAGAGTTCTTCATTTCCGGACGCAACGTCTCCTGGTGGCTGGCTGGAACGTCCATGGTCGCAACCACTTTCGCCGCTGACACTCCACTATTGGTCACAGGCCTGGTGGCCCGCCAGGGTATCGCCGGAAACTGGTTGTGGTGGGGACAATGCCTGGGCGGCATGTTGACAGTGTTTTTCTTCGCCCGCTATTGGCGGCGCGCTGAGATCCTGACAGACGTGGAACTGGTGGAGTTGCGATATGGCGGCCAGACCGCTGCGTTCCTGCGTGGATTCAAGGCCATTTACTTGGGCCTCTTCATGAACTGCGTGATTCTGGGATGGGTCACGCTGGCCATGGTGAACATCATCACCGTCCTGCTGGGCCCGGCGATTGCCGAAGGCAACATTTTGCAACTCGGCGGTTTTCACTATACCCTCGGGCCTCCCGCGCACACCTCGCTCATGATCTGTATTCTGGTCCTGATTCCATTCACGGGACTCTACACATTCATTGGAGGACTGTGGGGCGTATTGGTCACGGACCTCTTTCAATTCGTTTTGAAGATGTCCATGATTATCGTGCTGGCATGGGTGGCGCTGGCTAAGATTGGCGGGCTCGAAGTTTTGAGAGTGCGTTTGACAGAGATCGCAGCCAATACCAGGGCGGCTGGAACGCCCGCCGCGGATCCGCTCAAGTTTTTTCCGGACTTTCATCTGGGCTGGACCTCGGACGCCATCTGGACCCTCCCGGTGCTTACATTTCTGGTGTACGTCGGCATGCAATGGTGGATGGCCTGGTATCCGGGCGCCGAGCCGGGTGGAGGCGGGTACGTCGCGCAGCGCATGTTCAGCGCCAAGGACGAGAAAAATTCCCTCGGCGCCACCCTTTGGTTCAACATCGCTCATTACGCGTTGCGACCCTGGCCGTGGATCATCACCGGCCTGGTGGCTCTAGTGGTTTATTCGCCGAACGGAGGCATTCATCCCAGCGCCGCGTTCACCCAGAATCCCGAGCAAGGCTATGTGATGGTATTGCGCGACTACCTGCCGCCCGCTTTGCGCGGCTTGATGGTAGCCGCTTTTCTGGCCGCCTTCATGTCCACCATCGGAACCCAATTGAACTGGGGCAGCTCGTATCTGGTCAACGATTTTTATAAACGCTTCTTGGTGCGCGGCGCCAGTGAGAAGCACTATGTCACCATCGGCAAGCTGTTTACGGTGCTCCTGGTGCTGGGCAGTGGATTCACTTCGGCTCAATTGACATCCATCAGCCAGGGTTGGCAGCTGGTGCTGAACATTGGATTCGGTACCGGCGCAGTCTACATTTTGCGCTGGTATTGGTCGCGCATAAATGCCTGGAGCGAGATTGTCGCCATGGCTGTGGCCGCGGCCACTACTATTCTGCTCAGCCGGGTTTCCATTTCGGGAAACAACGCCGTGGTATTCGCAAAAACCGCCATCATCACCACCGCCATAACCACTGTGGCTTGGCTGATCGCGACCTTTGTGACGAGTCCGGAATCCGACCAGAAGCTGCTATCGTTCTACCGCCGTGTGCATCCGAGTGTGTATGGCTGGCGCCGGATTGCGAAGCTCGCGCCTGATATGCCAGAGGTCCGAGATGCGGCCAGTAACAGTTTCGATTGGGTGATGGGCTGCGTGATGGTGTATGGGTGCCTGTTCGGCATCGGTGAATTGGTTTTCGCCCGCTGGCTACCTGGCGTAGTGTTGCTCGCGATTTCAGCGCTAGCGGGTTATCTGATTTTTTGGGATTTATCGCGCCGAGGCTGGTCGACGTTTTCCGGTGTTGTTAAGACGGCCGAGTAGTCCGGGACAATTCCAACTCCAGCGCCTCACCCAGCACCAGCAACAGATGCTCCTCAAACGGCCTCGCAATCATCTGCACTCCGATGGGCAGACCTTCGGCCGATTGCCCGCATGGCATCGAGAGCGCGGGGAATCCGAGCACGTTTACGCCGCGGACCAGCCGCGTGGTGGCGAGCCGTGTGTCCACCATCTCGCCGTCCAGTTCAACTTGCTTTTGACCGATCAGCGGAGCGGTGGTCGGCGTGGTTGGAGTCAACAGGCAGTCGATCGTGGAAAACAGCGCGCAAAATTCGCTCACCAACATCTTTCTTATGCGCTGTGCGTTGATATAGTCGGTGGCGGGAACCAGGCGCCCCTGATCCAGAAGCGCCAACACGTCGGCGCCGAAATCTTCGCGCCGCGAAAGATAAGGTTGGTAGAGCGCGGAGGCTTCGGCCAGTAGGATAATCCGGCCCACGTCGTTCAGCGCGTCGATGTCCGGGACTCTTACCTGCGTAACCCGCACGCCAAATTGTTCGGCGGCTTGGGCAGCTTTCTGGACTGCGTCGCGCACCTCGCTTGCGATGTGGGTGAAATAGAAATTCTCCGGGAGGCCGATCCGGATGTACTGGCAACTGCCAGGCGCAGGGCGGAGTCGTGCAGCGTTGTCGAGCATGGCTGCTAGCGCGACACCAGCGTCTGCCACCGTCCGGGTGAGTGGACCTATGTGATCCAGGCTCAAGCCCAGCGGCTGTATCCCGGAGCGATTGACGAGACCGTAGGTCGGCTTGAGCCCAACCACGCCGCAGAATGACGCAGGAATGCGGATGGATCCGCCGGTATCTGTTCCGGTGGCGAGGAAAGCCATGCCGGTGGCAACGGCCACGCCCGAGCCGCCGCTCGAACCACCGGGTGTGCGGGAGGGGGCGCGCGGATTTCGAATGGTCCCGAAGTGTGGATTATCGGAGGTGACGCCATAGGCCAGCTCGTGTAGCCCTGTCTTGCCGAGCATCACGGCGCCGGCTGCCGTCAACTTTTCGACTATGGGGGCGTCCACGGTGGGAACATGATCGCGGAACAGCTTGGATCCCGAAGTGGTGCGGACGTCCTTGGTGGAGATCAGGTCCTTGTGAGCGATGGGAATGCCGTGCAACGGTCCCCGGTCTCGACCGTTAGCAAGCTCACTGTCCAGCGTCCTGGCATGAGCACGAGCGCTCTCCTCAGTTACCGTGATGAAGGCATTCAGTCGAGGGTTGAGTTTCGAGATCTGGTCCAGGCAATGGTCGGTTAGTTCAAGGCACGAGACCCGTCGCGAGCGGAGGGCTTGCCCGGCTTCAAGGATATTCACCGGCCCTCCTCATACTCGGTGGTTCCTAGTAGATACACCAAGGCGGAATCCGTTTGGGGTGGCAGTTTCTCGGCTTGGGAGCGAAGGCGCCCCAGCAAGGGTTCCAGAATGAGCCGGATCGTCTCGATCTGGTCTGTCGGGATCTCAGGTTTCAACATGTTAGAACTCCGCGTGGGGAATTTAACCCTAAAGGGCGTAGGGCTATCTAATATTCTGCCTTAAGACTGCCGATCAGACTAGCGAAGATGCCACGCGTGTCAGATCGCCGCCGAAAAGCGCGGCGCCGGGCAGTCTCGGAAAACGAGGCGGTCTGGGTCAAGCTCGAGAATCTGCCTGGAACTCCGGGTGAAGTGCTTGCCAAGATCATAGATGCGAGCGAAGTTGCCATCGGCGTTGAGCTGTCGGTGGCGCTCGAAGAGAATACTTATGTCGTCGTAAACGGGCATGCGGGGGGGCCTACCTCCAATGGCAAAGTGCGCGCCCGTGTGGTTCGGTGTATCGCTCTTCCGGATGGTTCTTTCAGCGCGGGACTGATGTATGAAGATGGTCCGGAATCCGAAAGGCCTACCGGTTACTCCGAGCCGATCGTGGACTACTACGAGGTTCTGCAGGTAAACCAGAAGGCCGATCCCGAGACCATTCATCGCGTGTTTCGATTGATGGCGCAGCGCTTCCACCCCGACAACGGGGATACCGGAAACCCGGAAATTTTCCGGGGCATCATGGAAGCGTATCAGGTGCTGAGCGATCCTGAAAAGCGCGCCGCCTACGACGTGGGCCTGCATTCCGAGCGTCAGGTGCGCTGGAAGATCTTCGATCAAGATGACGCCGCGGTCGGAAAACGGGCCGAGTCATCCAAACGGCGTGGAATTTTGGATCTGTTGTACACGGCCCGCATGAACCAGCCGGGTCACCCGGTGATGACCATTCATGAACTGGAAGATATGCTCGGCTGTCCGCGCGAACACCTGGAGTTCAGCTTGTGGTATCTGCGGGAAAATGCGTTCATCATCCGCGCCGACAACGGCCGATTTTCAATCACCGCCAAGGGCGTGGACCGGGCCGAATCGGAGGAAGCGGGACGTCTTTCGAACGACCGGCTTTTGACCGCAAGGCAAAATCTGGCTCGCGCGCGCTGATCCTCAGCCTTCCGATAAAGCCCGAATTTCCGCCTCTACATCCAGCGGCAGCTTGTGAAATTGCGGCGAGGAACTTTTGAGATTGTAGGTGAGGATGCGGCTATTGAGTTCCCGGGCTTGCTTTCGAAATCCGTCGAGCGCACGCTGCCAGCTTGGGGAGGCAACAGCGTTGCGCCGACGGGCGTCCCCAAGATCGGCTCGCAGTCTCAAAGAGGCACGGTCGATCTCGCAGGCTTCTTCGATCCAGGGCGGTGCGAATCCGTTCACGCGCAACAGATGGTGCGCCATCTGGAGATTCGGATCTTCGAACGGATCTTGATCCAGCGGGATCGGCTTGCCTTTGGAGGGCAGATTTTCGAACGCACCCGCCTCCATCGCTTCCCGGATTTTTCTTTCGGCGATGCTCTCCCATTGGTCCACTCTTTTTTCAGTGTGACATGGTCCCCGCGCTTACGGGTCTGTGAAAAAATCACAACAACCGGTCGCTTACGCTCGCGGCTCGGAAAGAATGTCTCATGTTTAGAGAGCGTTACTGAGCCGCGACCGTGAGGGAGTCGGTGCCTGGGCCGATTTTTTCACGACCGCTTACGCTTGGGCTACGGCAAAGTGAATGTGTAGAGCGAGCTGCCGGTCGCGATGGCGATGTACTGCTTGCCGTCCACTGCGTAGGACATCGGAGCGGCTATAGCTCCGCTGCCGGTCTGGAAATGCCACAAGGGCTTGCCCGAGCGCGCGTCGAATGCGATGAAATTGCCCTCGGCGTCGGCGCTGAATACCAGACCGCCGGCAGTGGACAACACACCTGACCAGGTTGGCGACGGATGTTTAAATTCCCATTTGATGTCGCCAGTGACAGGGTCGATCGCGCGCAACGCGCCCGAATAAGGCTCGCCCTGGGGCGCGGGAATGTAGGCGCTGCCGTAAAAAGCATGACCGGCTTCATAGGGCTGCGGCGCGGTGCTGAAAACATCGCACTGCTCGCGAATGTTCACGTAAAAGAGTCCCGTTTGCGGATTGAACGTCGGCGACATCCAATTGGTGACGCCTGAGGCGCCGGGGCAAACGAATCGGCCTTCCAGCGTGGGCGAACTTTCCTTGGTGGCTACTGGACGGCCCTCGGAATCCTTGTGATCACTCCAGGTGACTTTACCGAACGGAGTGGCCGAGAGCAGTTTTCCGTTGGTGCGATCCAACACATAGAAGTAGCCGTTCCGATTCGCTTGCACGATCAGGTGTTTGTCGCCCTGGTCGATGATGACCGGAACTTCGGTGGAATCCCAGTCGTGCTCGTCGTGATGCGTGAATTGGAAATGCCACTTGAGAGTTCCCGTATCGGCATCGAGCGCGAGCAGAGTGTTGCTGTAGAGATTGTCGCCCGCGCGGCCTTCGCCACGATTGGAGGGCGAGGGATTGCCGGTTGGCCAAAAGATCAAATTGGTGGCGGGATCGTAGACGCCGGTGATCCAAGCCGCAGCGCCGCCCGTTTTGTAGGATTCGCCTTCCCACGTTTCCTGGCCTGGCTCACCGCGTCCGGGAACCGTGTAGAAGCGCCATTTTCGCTTCCCTGTTGCGGCATCGTAGGCGTCGATGAAGCCGCGGATGCCATACTCGCCGCCTGCGACGCCCATCACCACCAGGTTCTTCACCACGAGCGGAGCGGGCGTGAAGGTGTAGCCTCCAGCGTAGTCAACGGCCGAAACATCCCAGACGACGTTACCGGTTTTCGCGTCGAGCGCCATCATATGAGCATCCAGCGTGCCCATAAAAACCTTGTCGCCAAGTATAGCTACGCCCCGGTTCACTCGGCCGCAGCAAGGCCGGATATCCGCAGGCAATTGGCGCTGATAAAGCCAGATGGGACGGCCCGCGCGCGCATCCAGCGCGAATGCGCGATTATCGGGAGCAGTTGCATAGAGAATGCCGTCCACCACCAGCGGCGTAGTCTCAAACTTTCCGGTTGCGCCCGTTTGATACACCCACTTGGCCACCAGCGACTTCACGTTGTCCACATTGATTTGATCCAGCGTGCTGAAGCGGTGTCCGGAGTAATCGCCAGAATACGTGAGCCAGTTCTGGGGCTCTTTAGAGGAGTTCAGAATGCGATCGAAAGTAACCTGCGCGGTCAGTGCAGAAGCTACCGACAATAATAGGACGGCAGAGTAGAGCCTCATTTATCCTCCACACTGAGCAGATAGGCAACAATGTCGCCCAAATCTTTGTCGCTGAGCTGCGCTGTATCATAGGCAGGCATCAGGGACACACGAGTCTTTTTGAAGGAACGCAATTTGTCTTTTTCAAACAGATAGATTTTCTCCGCGGGATCCATTATCTGGACGCTGAAGCTGTCTTCGTTGAGAGTGACGCCCGTGATGGTCTTGCCCTCCACAGTGGCTACGGTCACGGTTTCGTATTCCTGCGGAAATGCTTTGGTGGCTTCGGTAAGTCCGGCCGCCAGCCTACGGCTTGGATCGCGAATGGATTCGACGATGGACTCGATGGAGCGAGAGCTGCCGGTGCCCGTCAAATCCGGCCCCAGCCGTCCGCCTTTGTCCTGCACCATGTGACAGGCGAAGCATTTGGCGGAGCCGAAAAACGCATCCTTGCCATTGGCCGCGTTGCCGGGTGGATGCGCCGGCGTTTTCACTTGCACGCTTCGAATATAAGCGACCACTTGCCAGACTTCCTCATCCGTCATGCCGACGCCGATGCTTCCAATCGCGGCCGGCATGGCTGTCCCGGGAATTCCGTTCTTGATGTTTTGGAACATTTCGGCGGCTGAGGCTCCGTGGCGCTTGCGGGCCAGCGTGAGATCGGGCCCGCGCCCACCGCCGCGCGCTCGCAGGCCGTGACAGAACGAGCAGTTGATGCGGAATTGGAATTCGCCGGCTTTGGAGGCATTGGGATCGCCGGCGAGCGGGTTGCGGTCTTGGGCTATGAGGACAGTACCGAGCAAGAGAAGTCCAACAACTTTGGGAGGCATGTTGTTTCTCGAAGTCTACCAACAATTCCGTCGCGCTGGCTCAAAGGCCCCGACCAAAGGCACCGACTCCCTTACGGTCGCGGTTCAGCTACAAACGATCGTTACCGAACCGCGAGCGTAAGCGACCGGTACTTCTTAATTTTGTTCGAACTAATTGCCCTTTTGTTGCGTTTGCTATCTATGGATCGTCTACTGCTTGACCTCCGCCTGGCCTTGCGCCGCCTTCGCCAGAATCCTGGCTTCTCCATCGTCGCGATACTGACGCTGGCTCTTGGGATCGGCGCCAACACTGCGATTTTCAGCGTCATCAACGCCGTTTTGCTGCGGCCGCTGCCGGTGGAGCGCTCCTCGGAACTGGTTGCAATCAACGAGACGATGGCCGGCAATACTTATCCAACGCTCAGCGTTCCCAACTACCGGGACATGCGCGATCGAAACACGGTGCTCGCGGGATTGGCGGCGTATCGCATTCTCCCGGCCAGCCTCGGTCTGCCGGGCGCGAGCCAGCGGCTGTGGGGTTATCTGGTCACCGGCAATTATTTCAACATGCTGGGCGTGAAGCCGGTGCGCGGGCGTTTGCTGCTTCCTGAGGACGATCGGGTTCCGGGTGGGCATCCTGTGGCTGTGATCAGCTATGGCTGCTGGCAGAAAAGGTTCGGCAGCGATCCTTCAGTGGTGGGGCGCCAAGTGAAATTCAACAGCATGGATTTCACGGTGCTGGGTGTCGCGCCGCAAGGCTTCTTTGGCACCGAGCTTTTTTACACGCCCGAGGTTTTCTTCCCGTTGATGATGCAGAAAGAACTCGAGGGCGGGAGTGGTTACCTGGATCGGCGCGATGTCTCGAACACCTTCATCGTGGGGCGTCTCAAACCTGGCGTCACGCTGCCTCAGGGGCAGGCCGGGCTGAACAGCGTCGCGCGCAAACTGGCCGAAGAATATCCGAAGGAAGATGCCGGCATGAAGATCATGCTGACGCCGCCGGGCCTGGCCGGTAATTACCTGCGCGGCGCGGTGGTGGGATTCGCAGCCGCACTATTCGGCGTCTCTTGCCTGGTTCTGTTGGTGGCCTGCACCAACCTGGCGAGCATGCTGCTGGCTCGGGCTTCGGACAGGCGCAAGGAAACCGCGATCCGTTTGGCCATCGGCGCGGAACGTGGCCGGCTAATCCGCCAGTTGCTCACGGAAAATCTAGTGGCCGCACTCGCCGGCGGCGCAGGGGGCGCGCTGCTGGTGCTTTGGATTACGGATGCACTATCCTCCTGGCGGCCGGCTATGGACGTCCCTCTATTTGCAAATTTCACGACGGACTGGCGCGTATTTCTGTTCGCGCTGCTGATGTCTGTGGCGACAACATTATTGTTTGGCCTGCTTCCGGCAATGCAATCCACCAGGACTGACCTGGTTTCCGCTTTGAAGAACGAAGCTGCTTCCGAACGATCGCGGCATTGGCATGTGCGCGATTATGTGGTGGCGAGCCAAGTGGGACTATCGGTGCTGTTGTTGGTCTGCTCGGTGCTGGTGGTGCGCAGCCTGCAGCGTGCGCTGCATGCACCCATCGGCTACAATCCGGAAGGCGCGGTGACGGTTTCGTTCGATCTCAACATCCAGGGATACAGTGAGGCTCGCGGGCGCGCGTTCGAGCGGCAGTTACTGGAAAAAGTGCGGGCCATTCCCGGCATCCAATCGGCTGCGCTGGTAGATGCGTTGCCGCTTTCGCTCAGCAGTTCTTCGGACAGCGTCTTCATCGAAGGGCAGCCCCAGCCAAAGGCCACGGAAGCGCCACTTGCCTATTACTATTCGGCCTCACCCGACTATTTCCGAACCTTCGAAACCAAGCTTCTAAAAGGACGCGAGTTCGATTCACGGGACAAGCAGGGGGGCAATCGAGTAGCTGTGGTGAACCAGGCATTTGTCGAAAAATTGCTACATGGAGGCGAGCCGATCGGAAAGCGGTTCATGTTATCGCCGGACGGGAAGCCCATCGAGATTGTCGGCGTGGCGGAGGACGGTAAGTATATCTCGCTGACGGAAAATCGGAGCCCTGCTTTTTGGAGACCGCTCGAAATCTGGTACAGCGCCAACGCGTCGGTGGTGGCACGCACGCAGTTGAACGGCGCACAAGCGGTCCAACTGTTGCGCAATGCAGTGCGCGATCTGGACCCGACCGTCGCGCTTTATTCCACAGGAACCATGACCGAACAACTGGACTTGCCGCTCTTCCCTGCCCGCGTGGCCGCATCGGCTCTGGGTGCATTCGGCCTTCTGGCGCTGATTTTGGCGGCGACCGGAATTTACGGAGTGATGGCTTACGCGGTCTCGCGGCGGACGCGCGAGATTGGGATTCGGATGGCTATTGGCGCTAGCCAGGCGCAAGTGCTGGGGATGATCGGACGGCGCGCGCTGATGCTGATTGGCACGGGCACGGCTATTGGATTGGGCCTGGCGCTGATTGTCGCGCGGCTGCTGGGGCAAATTCTATATGGCGTTGAGCCGACTGATCCCGTCACCTACGCGGCTGTATTCCTGATGATCTTGGCCATTGCCGCAGTGGCGTGTTGCATTCCCGCGATGCGTGCCATCCGCATCAATCCGGTATCGGCGCTGCGGCAGGAGTAGAATTTTGGTGTGAAGGCTCTGGTCAGTCTGATCTTCGCAATCGCCTTGAGTGCACAGTCTGAGCTGCCGAAGGACGTGATCTAGCTCTCCCAGATCAGACGCGAAATCGGGAAATCTCTCGAGACGCTGGACAACTACACCTGCGTGGAAACCGTCGAGCGGGAGGAGCGCAAGGACGCGCGCCGGCGCTTCCAACACGTCGACACCGTAAACGTGGAGGTCGCAGTGGTCAAAGATCGCGAGCTCTATTCCTGGCCCGGCGGCAAGGAATTCGAAGACCGCGACGTTGCAGTACTGGTGGGAGCCGGCTTGATGTCGACCGGCGGCTTTCGATCGGCCATCAAAAGCGTGTTAATCGACAACAGCAGCACCATTAAGTTTCGTGGCAACGAAGAGATTTTGGGATACTGCGCACGTGCCCGAGACTGGATCCTTCTGGGCCGGTGCGGAAACCCTGAGGTTGCTGCGCCTGGAAACTGTCGCCAACGATATTCCGCCGGATCTTCGTGTCACGACCATCAAGGAGACGGTGGATTATTCCCGCATGCGCGTGAGATCTCAAGATTTGCTGCTTCCGCAGAGCGTGGAAACATCGGCTACTAAGCTGAACGGCGTCGAGAGCCAGAACCGAATCGAGTTCAGCCATTGCCGCGAATTCAGTGGGGCGGCCGAGCTGTCGTTCAACAAGCCCGCGTCGATCGAGAGGCCAGCGTCACCAGTGACGGAGCTCCAAATCCCCGCCGGGTTAGAAATCTTTGTCCGCCTGGCTCAGGCGATTGATTCGAAAACGGCGGCTCTGGGCGGCAGTATCCGCGCGATTATCGACACACCGGTCCGTTCTCACGGCGCCGATCTCATTCCTAAAGGCGCATTGCTGCTGGGGCGAATCCGCAGGCTGGAGCGACAATTGGCCCCCCGCCCGTACTATCTAGTCGGTCTTGAATTCACCGACATAGAGTTCGCGGGGCATCATGCGAGGTTCATTGGACAGATGCTCGGGACGGTGCCTGTCCCAGGCCTCGCTCTCGGTGTCGGCACCTACAACATGGACCGGAACACCGCTGGCGTGGCCGGCTATCTCATCAGCACACGCTCCGAAACTGAGGTCCCGTTCAAGATTCCGGGCGTCAGCACTTTTTTCATGGAAGGAACGGCCTTTCATCTCCCCGAGGGAATACAAATGACCTGGGTTACTACTAAATTGAAGTAGCGCACGCAATCCTGCGTGCCGCGTTCACACTCGTGTGAACGCCTGGTGTTCGCAAGAGTGCGAACACGGCACGCACGAGTGCGTGCGCTACAATCCGTGGCCGAATGGGAAGAGCGTCTTATACCCCGGATCGCTGCGCTCCAGGCTGGTGGAATCTCCGCGCGGCCAGGTGAAAGAGAGCTTGCCGGTGGGTTTGTAATCGCCGAAGAGCACGTCGGCAACACCGTCGCCTTCCGAACCCGGCAACCAGGCGGCAACGATCGCATCCGCTTTTTCGAGAATGCTGTCGATCAGTAGCGGCCTTCCCGAGACGATGACGGCCACCACCGGGATGCCGGCGCTCTTCATGCGATCCACCACAGCCACATCTTCGGCGTCGAGATGGAGGTCAGTCCGGTCGCCTTGCATTTCCGCGTAGGGTTTCTCGCCGATGACCGCGATTCCAATGCCCGCGCCCTCCGCGCCACTCCCATCGCGCGAAAAGCTAACCTGGGCACCACGGGCCGTAGCGCGGATGCCCGCCAGGATGGTGGTTCCCTTGGTAGGTTCTCCGCTCTGTCCTTGCCAGGTGATGGTCCAGCCGCCGCATTGATTTCCGATATCGTCGGCGTTCTTTCCAGCTACATGGATGCGGCCGGTTTTCTTCACAGGGAAAGCTTGCTTTTCGTTTTTCAGCAGCACCAACGATTCCCGTACGCATTGGCGCGCCACTTGGCGATGCTCGGGCGAGCCGAAGCTCTTGTGCAGACTGCGATCAGCCAGGAACTTGCCCTCGGGATTCATCAGGCCCATCGAGAACTTCACGCGCAATATCCGCACAGCCGCATCATCGATTCGGGACATCGGAACCGTGCCTTCTTGCACCAGCTCCTTTAAAGTGTTGTAATATTCGCGGTATCTGTCGGTAATCATGACCATATCCATCCCGGCGTTAATGGATTGCGCGATCTGCTGTTTGCGGGTCCCTGGAAGTTCGTCCAGCGCGTTGTAGTCGGAGATTAGGAAACCTTCGAAGCCGAGTTCTTGCTTGAGGAGGCCGGTCAGGAGCTGCGGACTCGCCGAGCATTTCACTCCATTCCAACTGCTATATGACGGCATGATGGTTCCGACGCCCATGGCGATCGCGGTGATATAACCCGGCAAATGGATTTTGCGTAGCGTGGCCTCATCCATGCGCGTATCGCCCTGGTCCAACCCAAAGCGCTGGCTCCCGCCGCGGGGCAAACCCGTTCCGAAAGAAGTTCCCCCGTCGCCTACGTAGTGCTTCGCGCAAGCCAACACAGACAGCGGATCATCCAGCGACTTGCCCTGCAAGCCCCGCGTGGCCGCCGCGCCCAGCACTTTGACTAGATCCGGAGACTCGCTGAAACCCTCATACGTGCGTCCCCATCGAATATCTTGCGGAACCGTGACGCACGGTGCAAAGGCCCAATTGATTCCCGTTGCGCGCACCTCAATGGCGGTGATGCGAGCGGCTTGTTCCACCAGCGCGGCGTTGCGCGCGCATCCAAGACCGATGTTGTGCGGAAAAATAACGGCGCCGATCACATTGTTGTGGCCATGCAGGGCGTCGATGCCGTACAGCAGCGGGATGCGCTGCTTGGTCTGCAGGGCGCGCGACTGGTAGTGATCGTAGAGATCTGTCCAGGACAGCAAATCGTTTCCGGACTTGGGGTCGGAATCGCCGCCGCTTAATAGAGAGCCGAGGTGATATTTATCAATGTCGTCCAGACTCGCCAAAGACATCTGATCGGGTTGCGTCATCTGCCCGATCTTCTCGTCCACGCTCATCTCGGAAACGCGGTGACGGGCGTGAGGATCGAATTGGGTAAAGCGGCGCTGGTCATCGGCCGCGCGAGCCACGCTCAACGCAGCCGCCGCACCCAGGGAACTCAACAGAAATTGACGCCGGGAGGTGTCCATCAGCAAATCTCCTTCTACAGTCGGTGGGGCAAGCCTCCGGCTTGCCCATTGGACAAGCCGGAGGCTTGTCCTACGTGCCGAATTATGCCTGAGCCTTCTTTAACCACTACTAACTGGTTTGCGGCCACCTTTAGAATCTTTTCTTGATGTCCGCTGGGCCAACGGATATCCAGGTCGGCCGTGGTTGCCGCGCCCAGCCCGTAATGCAACCGGCGATCGTTCACGGAAAGATACGACGATTGCGCCAACACCGCCTGCGCCTGTTTTCTCACGCCATAGCTGGCGATCACCGTCGCGCCGATCGCGCTCCGATTTGAGGCTGTACCAATAAGCTGCACCTTAAGCCAGTGATTGTTCCCCGTAACATCGTTGCGCAACAGCGACGGCGGTTCGTTCAGGTTAATGATCAGAATGTCCACATCGCCGTCGTTGTCGAAATCCCCAAATGCCACGCCGCGGCTGGAATGCGCTTCCGCGATTCCCGGACCCGCTTGTTCTAGCAGTTCTTCAAACTTGCCATTCCCCAGGTTTCGGAAGAACACACTGGGCGTTTTGTAAGGGTACTCCGGAAACTTACGCTCGATTTCAGGATAGACCATACCGGTGGCGAAAAAAAGATCGGGCCATCCGTCATTGTCGAAATCCTGGATCGCCGCGCCCCAGCTCACGAACCTGGTTTCCACGCCCAATCCCGCACGGATGGTCACGTCGCTAAAGAATCCTTTTCCGTCGTTTTGATAGAGAGCCGGCGTGTCTTCTGAGAAGTGCGTCTTGAATACATCCAGAAATCCATCGGTATTGAAATCGCCGATGCCGAGGCCCATGCCGGCCTGCTCCTGGCCGTCGTCGTTCAAGGCCACGCCTCTTTCCAAGCCCTCTTCGGTGAACGTGCCGTCGTGATTGTTGCGGAACAGAAGGCTGGGCGACGTGTCGCAGGCGACATAAATATCCTGCCAGCCGTCTCCATCGAAATCGGCGGCCACCGCTGTTAGCGCGTAGCCCGGCCGGGGAACGGCTGAGATTCCGGATTTTGCGCTGACGTCGGTGAACGTACCGTCGCCATTGTTGTGATAGAGACGGTAATTTTCCTGCGGAAGGCCCATGGGACCGCAGTTGACCTGAATGCCCTTCCAGTTGCAGGCCGGATCTTTGCCGGCTTTGACAGCCTTTTCGAGATCGAACACCAGGTAATGCGCGACGAACAGATCCAGATGACCATCGCGGTCGTAATCGATCCAGGTACAGCCGGTTCCAAAATGTGCGCCGGGACGAAGCAGACCCGCATTTTCGGTGACGTCGGTGAAGGTTCCGTCGCCGTTATTGTGAAAAAGAATGTTCTGGCCCCAGCAGGTGATGAATATGTCGTCAAAACCGTCGTTATCGTAATCGCCAACGGTGATGCCGCAGGCCCATACGCTGCGGCTCAGCCCGGATTTTTCAGAAACGTCCGCGAAGGTTCCGTCGCGATTGTTTTTGTAGAGACGGAGGGTTGCCTGGGTGGGTGTGGAATCGACGCGGCGGCCGGTTAGAACTACCAGATCCATCCAACCATCGTTGTCGTAATCGATGAAGGCTGCGCCGCAGCCCATGGTTTCGATGATGTACTCAGCGTGGCCCACGCCGCCGTAGATCACGGGGGCAGTGAGGCCGGCGGCTTCAGCTACGTTGACGAAGTGGGCGTGGAATGGAAGACCGGATGGCTTACCGCGCGGCTGCGGCTTGACGCCGCGCGATGCCATGCCACGGGTTTCTTGCGCAAGCCCCCGGAGTGTCAATAGAGGAAGCGACAGGGCTTGTCGGCGGGTCATCGGCGAAGCTTCAGGATAACCCGTGGGGCAAGCCAGAGGCTTGCCCTACATACTACTGTCTTGCGCGGGAGTGTCCGCCGCCTTGTGTCACTTTATAATCGGCGGGGACTTGAAACAATGAAGCGTCCGGCTCAGCCCGGCTAATATTCGTCAGCTTGTAGGTGGACACTCCGGTTCGAGGATCGGTGGTGGTGCTCATCACCGTCGTCTGCAGATCCGGCGAATACCAGCGTTCCGTCACAATCTGGAGCGTGTGCTCGTTGCCGATCTGGCCTGCGGCAATCGTTTTCGTAATCCGCGTCCCTTGAACCGTCAAACCGTCCATGGTCTCAGTGCCCAACTCTTCGGTCTTTAGATTGGCCTCTGATCTGGCATGCGCCGTTCTGGGCTGCCGCTCGCTTGCGCCAGGCGTCGCCGAATCTAGGGTGTAGTTCCTCGGTTGGGACACGTGGGCGGTTTTGCTAGCCGGGTCGAGCATGTAGCTCGAGCCCGCCACTGGATCGTGAATGAAAACGGCCTTGGGCGATGCAGTGGAACCAGCCAATGCCCCGATGGCGCCGATGGATTCCTCGCGGCGCGAACGGCCCTCGCTGTCGCGTGCGACCGAGGACGTGGTGGAACGCTGAATATGACTGCCATCAGCCAGCGTCTGCGTGAATTGCGAAACGGCCTGGGCGGAGTACGGCGCGCCTTTGACCAGCTTCTCGGTGCCCATCCGGGCATGCATATAGAAGAAGTCGCCACCACCGTGAGAGGGAGGGGGCGGCCCCTGAGCGATTGCCGCAGTGCCCACGAGCACGCCCAACGCAAGTGTGAAACGAAGCTGAATCATGTCTGATCTCCTTGGTCAAAAACGAATTTACTGTACAAAACGAACTCCGCGCGCCAGGCCGTCCTGGCCCAACAACATATCCGCCTGGATGAACTCAGCAGCTCGATCTTCGCTCACCGGTAGACCCATCAGCCGCAGGGAAGACATCGGCAACTGAACGCGGACAATGGTCGCGCTCTCCATCGGAGGCAATTCATCGGCATCCGGCAGGGGGTAGAAATTGATGGCAACTTCGGCGCCTCGCTCATACGCTGCGGGCTGGATGGCTGCTTTGGGCGGGGTCTGCGGCGGTTGGACAATGTTCACCGCAATCGGCGCCATCCTTGGCGCGGGAACGGCCGGCCCCGTGCGAACCCACAACATCATCAAGAGACCTGCCGCAATGGCTGCAGTTGCTACGCCCAACCAGCGATTTCGCCGCCGCGCGTGCGATCGCCTGCGCAACTCACTCAATAACCGATATTCCACGCACACAGGCGCTTCGCGCGGCCCATCGGCAGCCAGTCCCCGTAACGCTTCCAGAAGTTTCGAATCGTTATCGTTCATACCGCACACCTCTCTTCAGCCCGCATCTTCTCGGCCAATAACGCGCGCGCCCGGTGCAGGCGCGACCGTATGGTTCCAACGGCGCAATCAAGCGCCGTAGCCGCTTCCGTATAGTCCAATTCGTGCAGATCGCACAACACCACCACTTCGCGATAAGCCGGCGGCAGCGCGAGCACGGCGCGCCGAAGAGACTCGATCCTCTCATTGCGAGCCAGGCTGGCGAGGGCGTCCGGATTGTCCGCGGCAATATCGGCATATTCGCTGTCCGGATCATCCAGTACAGTGAGATAAGGCCGCTCCTGTTCCAGACGCCTCAGCACGAAGTTGCGCGCTACGCCATAAAGGTACGCGGCTATAGAACCTCGTGCCGGATCATATTTTCTTGCGGATCCCATCACAACCATGAAGACGTCTTGCGTCACATCTTCGGCGATTTCCGCCTGGCCGCTCATTTGGAGCGCGAAGCGATAGACCGGTCCCTGATAGCGCCGATAGAACGCCAGGAACGCGGCTTCGTCGCCACGTGAGATCAATCGCAGAAGGTCGCCGTCGCCGTTTGTCAGACCGTTCGACATGGGGTCGATGTTAGGTATTCACCGTCTGCGGAGAAAAAGTTCCAATTTTATTGTGGGGCGGACGCCCTCGTCCGCGTCGGACCCCCTGGTCCGGCATGTGCCATATCACACCGAAGCAGGCCGACGTGGGCGTCGGCCGCGGTCCAAGGGGACCGCCCCACCATTCTCTAGATAACTTCAGAAACAGCAGACTAACGCAATGTGACAATGGTGGCTCCCCATCCGCCCGCTTCGAGCGGCGCATCGCCGAAAGTCTCCACGAATGAGGTTTTGGCCAGAATGGAGCGGACCATTTCGCGTTGAACGCCGATTCCCCGTCCATGCACAATCCGCAGGGCCTTGAAACCCACGCGATGCGCCTCTTGCAGATATTCCTCAACGATCGGCTTAACATCGCGCGGCGGAACGCTATGCAGGTCGAACACGTCGGTGATGGGAATCCGGACCGGGTCCTCGTCCATGCTCCACTGCTGTTAGCCTAACATTGTGAATCCGAATGCCGAATACCAAAGGCGCCTGGCGGAGCGCCGCACGGCAGCCGTACGCGAACAGAAGCTGTTTCGCTGGATCGGCAACGCGCGTCTCGCCACAGGCATCGCCGGCATTGGCATGTGCTTCTTCGTTTTTGGCGAGGTGGTGATCTCGGTCTGGTGGCTGGTGCTTCCGCTGGTTTTGTTCTTGATCCTAGTGGTTATTCACGCTCGCGTGGTGGAAAGTCTGGAAGGCGCCAAACGCGCGGTGCTGTTTTACGAGCGTGGTCTCGACCGTCTCGAAAACCGCTGGAGCGGGAAGGGCGAGACCGGAGATCGATTTCGAAATCCCTCGCACCTCTACGAAGAGGATCTCGACATCTTAGGAAAAGGGTCGCTGTTTGAGCTGCTATCGACGGCCCGAACGCGCGCCGGCGAGGATGCACTGGCTCAATGGCTGCTTGCGCCGGCGGCGCGGGAAGAAGCTGCGGCGCGGCAGGAAGCAGTTTCCGAACTCCAGCCGTGTCTCGATCTGCGCGAGGAATTGGCGGTTCTTGGCGAAGCGGTTCGCTCCACCATGGATACGGATGCCGTGGCTCGCTGGGGTGAAGCGGCGGAGGTACGATTTCCGAACGGAGCACGCTTCATCGCGCTCGTTCTGGGGGCTGCGGTGGCGGTTACGTTTGGCCTGTACATGGCTGAGGTAACCAGCCGCACTCCTTTTCTAGTGGTGTTGCTGGTCGAGCTTGGCTACGCGTTCTTCCTGGGCGGGCGAACGCTGCGTGTCTCGGCCTCGGTGAGTTCGCCCTCTCGTGATCTGGCTCTGCTCGGAAAGTTGCTCGCGCGCCTTGAGAACGAACCTTTCCGGGCTCCTCTGCTGCTGCGCATGCAGGCGGAACTTAAGGCGAGCGGGCTGGTGGCATCGGAAGAGATTGGCCGCTTGCGCCGCTTGGTTGCCCGGCTGGATTGGCAACGCAACCTTCTATTCACTCCCATCGCCATGGCCATTTTGTGGGGCGCGCAAGTCGCCATGGCCATCGAGCGCTGGCGCCTCCGCTCCGGGCCGCACATTCGGGCCTGGATCGCCGGAGTGGGTGAGTTCGAGGCGTTGTTCGCGCTGGCCGGATACAGCTATGAGCATCCTCACAACACTTTTCCAGAGTTGAAGGAATCAGACGAAGGCTGGTTCGAGGCGACCGGCCTCTGCCATCCGCTGATGCCGGAATCGCAGTGTGTTCCGAACGACCTGCGTCTAGGCGGCGAGCTACGCTTGCTGATCGTGAGCGGATCGAACATGTCGGGCAAGAGCACGCTGCTTCGATCGGTGGGCTTGAACACCGCGCTGGCATGGGCAGGTGCACCGGTTTGCGCCAAGCGGCTGGCCATCTCGCCGCTGATAGTGGGAGCGTCGATACGCGTGCAGGATTCGTTGCAAGACGGCCGGTCGCGCTTCTATGCCGAGATCACGCGGCTGCGCGAAATCGTGAACCTGGCGGCTCAGCCACGCACGGTGCTGTTCCTGATAGACGAACTGCTGAGCGGCACCAATTCACACGACCGCCGGATCGGCGCCAGCGCCATTGTGCGCACGTTGATCGATCGAGGCGCCATCGGCATGATCACCACGCATGACCTGGCACTGGCGCATATCGCCGAAGACCTTCCCGGCCGAGCCGCGAACGTTCATTTCGCCGATACATTTGAGGATGGGCGGCTGCACTTTGATTACAGGTTGTCGCCAGGAGTGGTGGAGCGTAGCAATGCGTTGGATCTGATGCGGTCGGTGGGGTTGGAGGTGTAAGGCAGCGTGTGGGGCAGCGTGTGGGGCAGCGCCATGCGCTGCCATCCCGCGCTCGACCAGGGCCACTCTTCGGGCTCGGTCACGAGCCCAGCCGTGACCGGATTGCAGTGGATGTAGCGGACGATTGAGTTCCGCTCCTCATCGTTCCGTACGAAATGGTCGTAGGACTCGTCCTGCCAGAATGGCTTTCCCGTGCGCCCGAGGACCGCATTCGCCGCACGCGCGCTTCCACTTTTAATGTTCATCAGAGCTTTGCTCAGCGGTATCAGGGGTCGCAAAAGGACATGGACGTGGTTGGCCATGACGACCCACGCGAAGAGCTCATAGAACCGCCATTGGGACATGCCAGCAACCAGGATTCGGCTGACGCATTCAGCCACTTGTGCGTTCTTCAACCATAAAGGAGCGTTGGCCGCGCGATCAAGTTGTTGATCTAAAGCGACGAACGCCGCACCAGTTGGCGTGGAGGGGCTGACTTGCTTGGGGGACTTCGGCAGAGAACCGTAGAGGCGCCAGGTGACGAAGAAGTCGACATCCTCTGGTTGCCAATGCGGGAGGCGCCGGGTATAGAAGGTCACATTAAATAGTGGAAGCGGAGATAGAAGATCTCTTTGAAAGGCAGCGCATGGCGCTGCCCCACTCACTAGGCTACTGGGCGATGCACCCAGCGGTCCACCGCTTTTTGCAGTTTTTCGAGACCCACTGGCTTGCTGATGTAGTCGTCCATGCCGGCTGCCAGACAGCGCTCGCGGTCGCCCTCCATTGCATTGGCGGTCAGCGCGCAGATGGGCGTGTGCGTACCGACTTCGCGGCTGCGAACAATCGCCGTGGCTTCGAATCCATCCATGTCGGGCATTTGGCAATCCATCAATACCAAATCGTATTTCCGTTTCTCCAGGGCCTGCACGGCTTCGCGCCCATTCACTACCGCATCGGCGGGCACTCCGAGTTTTTCGAGCAGCCGCAGCGTAATGCGCTGGTTGATTTCGTTGTCTTCGGCCAGCAGTACACGCAGATGAGTCGCGATGGGAACAGGCTTTTGCGGACGCGCAGCCGGCGGCGCGATCGAGGCTCTCGACGTGGAACGAATAACGCGATCCTGCTCGACCGCCGGTTTCGGCGCAGGTACTTCCGCAGGCGCAGCCTTGCCGAAACTGGCCGTGAACCAGAACCGGCTCCCGTGGCCAGGCTCGCTCGCTACTCCGATTTCGCCGCCCAGCAACTCCACCAGTTGTTTTGAGATCGCAAGGCCCACACCCGTTCCACCATGCCGCCGCGTGCTGGATCCGTCTCCTTGTGTGAAACTCTCAAACAGCCGGCTCTGCTGATCCGTGGGCATCCCGATTCCAGTGTCGTGCACTGTAAATCGAATCTGAACGACGTTGGTGGCCTCGTTCAACAGTTCAGCGCGGACTCCGATTTCACCGCGATCAGTGAATTTGAGCGCATTGCCCAGAAGATTCCTCATCACTTGCCGGAGCCGTCCCGGATCTCCCACCACGCGCGGCAGGTCTGGAGGAATGTTGGAGACAAACTCCAGCCCCTTCAGGCGAGCCTCCAGCGCGAACATAGAAGCGACCTCTGCGATTGTGGCTCCGAGTTGAAATGGAACCCGGTCGAGCCGCATTTTCCCGGCTTCGATTTTGGAAAGGTCCAGGATGTCGTTGATCAGCGCCATCAGAGCATCCGCGGAACCTTTGATGGATTCAGCGAACTCCTGTTGCTCGGCTGTGAGCTTGGTGGCAAGCAAGAAGTCCGTCATCCCCAGGACGCCGTTCATCGGAGTGCGAATCTCGTGGCTCATGTTCGCCAGGAAGCGGCTCCTCAGTTGCGTTGCCTCCCGCGCCGTAGCCAGCGCCGCCTCCAACTCTTCGTTCTTGCGCTCCAGCTCTTGGGCGTATTCGGTCAATTTCAACTCGCCGCTCTTGCGCGCGGTGATATTGCGCACCACGGCGATCCAGTGATCCCAGCTCAGCGGCAACAGGCGGCTTTCATAGACCTGCTCGCCCTGCCGGCCTTCCGCCTTAAACTCGATTACCTCCAATGCGACGGTCTTCCTGACTTTGTCCTGAGCTTCAGCGAACAGTTCCACTACTGCCGGCGCCAGAATGTCCTTCAAGTTGCGATCCGCGAACTTTTCCGCAGACAGGAAAGGGTCGGAACTCTGGCCGCCTTTGCAATCCAGGACGTTTCCGTCGCGGTCCAAGCGGAGAAACAAATCCGGGAAGGCCTGGAATAGCGCACGCAGTTCCGCAGCAGTCTCGTAGGCCTGGTCTTCGCTCTTCTTGCGTTCGGTAACGTCCACCGAGGCCAGGCGCAGACCTACGATGATGCGATATTGGTTCTCAAGCTTGTGTTCATGGATTTCAACAGTGACCTGAGCGCCGTCCGGCCGCAGATATTGATGCTGATACGGTAGGAGCGCGGTCTGTCCCGTGAGTCTGCGCTCAATTTGATCGCGATACCTCTGCCGTTCGGAGGGTGGTATTAAATCCCAGCAGTATTTTCCTACCATTTCGCGCTGAGCCAGTTTGCGCAGTTCGCATTCCCGCCGATTGACGCGCCGCACGATTCCCTTGAGATCGATCTCGAGATATCCGATGGGCGCTGTTTCGAACAGGTCGTCGTTGGCCGACTCGTCCCACACGCGTTCCTGTGTTCCAGTTTCGATTTGGTCCGAGCGGCGTTTCCGCCGCACGTAGCTCGTCAGAAGAGCTAGCACGACGAAGCACAGCAGCCAGATCAATGGTGATACGTCCGACACGCTCAATATCCCCACGCAAAAAAAGGAATAGACACTGACATGGTTTGATCGGCATAGTGCGATAAATCCTTTAGATGTAGAACCTTGTAGGGCAAGTGTCTGACTTGTTCGAAGGGACAAGCCGGAGGCTTGTCCTACCCGCCGATCAGGTTGATGGCGCCGATGCCCCCACGAACATCCAGCCGGATAGTGATCTTGGAATGCCCGTATTCCTCGTTCACATAACGGTCGTCGCGCTTCTCCAGGCCACGGGCATTGACCCCACCGATGCCGCCCTTGGCGTCCGCAATCACGCCCACGCCTGAGGGAAGGTAAATGGTTGCCTCGCCCACGCCGCCGTGGACGCTTACGTTGTAGTCGTTCTTGGGCTTACCACGAAGATCGATCCTCAGTTGGCCAACCCCCATGTGCACATCCAAACTGCGTAGCGTAAGGCTGCCAACATCCAACCGGCCGTCGCCCGCGCCGAAGTCGACCTGGAGATCCATCGGTTTGTCATCGTTGAGGCGCACGTCCCAGCGATAATGACCCGAGTGGTTTCCGTGCGGGCCGTGGGACTCCTCCACCACCAGGTGCCCCCGGAAGCCGCTGGAATCGTAGCGGATCTCCGGTTTCAGGCTAGGCCGGTTATAGCGGAACTCGGTCTCCATCAGCTTCGCGGAACCGCCTTGAACGTTGAGTTCCCCGGCACCCATCTTTAGCTCGACGTGAACGAGCTCGGACTTGTCGAGATCGATGGAACGGGTCTCGGTGCGGGTCGGGCCCTCCGGCTCCCACTCAACACAACTCATTAAGCCCACGAGGCTTAGAGCAGCAACTGCAGCAAGAATTCCACGCGTGATTAAGAGCATTTGACCCGTCCTCGCAAGATATACGACAAGTTCTATGCCCCCAGTTCCACCATTTTGGGGGTACCCGGTAACGCCTAAGGTCTTGGCCCTAGTGGAACCAAGCCCGAACGCCCACCATCATTATATTCTTCCCTTAGTACATTTCTTTGTCGAAACCCACCTGTTAAACTAGGGCATCCTGATTGGTACAGGATCTATTGGTACAGGACCAATGGTTAGTAAATATGGTTTGTAGATATTGCCGCAAGAAGATCGGTCCGGTCCGTAAGCTGAGGGATCCGCACTTCTGCTGCGACGATCATCGCACGAAGGCTACCTCGAAGTCCGCGCGCGCGGTGCGCGAGGCCGAGGATCTGTACGGCTTTGATGACAGTCAACAACTCCCCACCTGGCGGGCTATCACACAGGTTAAGCGGGAGGAAAAATCGGGACAAAAAGGTTTATCCACAACAGTTTTCGCCGGACTTGCGGTGGTGTTCGTATTGCTGGCGTTATCGCAGTTGCCGATGGGCGCCCCGGCCGCCAAGGCGATATCGCCTTTGCCGGACACCAATCCTCACCAGAGTAAAAGCAGCTTCGGACAGATGATCGGCAACCTGCTGCAGAGCAAGAGTTCGGGAACTTTGCGGGAGGATTTCCATTCTGGCGTTGCGAACTGGGAGGGTTTCAAGTCAGTCGGCTCGGACTGGTCCATGGAAAGCGGCGTGGTGCATCCCACATCTTTGCGGGTGTGGAAACCGTCCACTTCGCTCTCCAACTACGAGATGGAATTCATGGGACAGATCGAGCGCAAGAGTATCGACTGGGCTTTTCGCGCGTCCGATGTTCGGAACTATTACGCCACCAAGCTCATCATCACCAAACCCGGCCCTCTCCCCAATGCCGGCCTGGTGCGCTTCATTGTTCTGGACGGCCGCGAGCGCGAGCGCGTGGAACTGCCTCTGCCCCTCACGCTGGAACGGGGTGTTGATTATCGAGTTCGGGTCAGCGTGAGGGGCGGCCGGTTCCTGACGTCGGTGAACGGCCAATTGGTTAGTTCCTGGATGGACAATCGCCTCAGCCGGGGCGGCGTGGGGTTCTTCTCCGAGGACGGCGAATCGGCTTTGCTGAAATGGGTGAGCGTATCGGAGCGCGATAGTTTCCTGGGACGGATCGTCTCGCACTTCTCGCTGATTGCTTTCCCGACGGCCGCGATCGCGATGCCGTAGGGGTGCGCGCGACACAAATGCGGAGCCTTTCGAGGGTGTAGCCGAGCCGCGACCGGCAGGGAGCGACACCGCGAGTGCCGCTGGTTACGGGTTCTTGGTAGCGCTTCCTGCCGGTCGCGGCTCGGCTTTTACTGTGCTACCGTGAAATTTCAAAAGCTTTTCGATGCGGTGCTGTAGTTCTCTGCTGCTCTCCCTCGCGTTGGCCGGGTCTTCGCTTGCCTCCAATCCGACGGCTCAGAAGGCGTTCCGGGAAGGACTTCGTTATGAAGCCGCCGGCCAGTGGAAAGAAGCTGAGAAGGCGTACACGCAGGCCATCCAAAATGACGCCGGCGACGCGTCTTTCTACCAGCATCGCGCCAAAGTACGCTCGCTCGAGGGTGACCAGCAACACGCGCTCGAAGACTGCACGCAGGCGATTGGCTTGTCGCCCGGTGACGCGCAGAGCTATCAGGTGCGTGGCGACGTCTATAGAGCATCGACCGAACCACGAAAGGCGCTCGCCGATTACGACCATGCTATTCGACTGAAGCTCGACACCGCGGCCATTTACAACAGCCGGGCAGCTGCTCACGCCAGCTTAGGCGAGGTCGATCAGGCTATTGCCGATTACACCCAGGGCATCAAGCTTCGACTCGACGATCCAATACCTATCGAGGCGCGGGGCAATGTCTACGCCAGTGCGGGACGTTATCGCGACGCTATTGAGGACTACGACCAGAGCATCAACCTGAAAGCGGACTATGCGGATGCCTACTTGAGCCGCGGCTTCGCCTGGGGGCAGCTTGGCGAATTTGCGCGAGCCATCAAGGACTTCGATTCTGTTCTTGAAATCCGCCCCCAGGATGCCAAGGCCTACACCATGCGAGGAGCCGCGCATCTGCGGTTGGGAGAAAACGAAAAAGCAATAGCGGATTTTACCGAGGCTGTGAAGATCACTCCTCAAGATCCGTATGCCTACCTCGCCCGCGCGGCAGCTTTCGTGAGATTGGAGCGTCTGGCGGAAGCGCTTAACGATCGCGAGGAAGCCGTCCGGATTGCACCGAATATGGCGGAAGTGTACCTGGCACGCGGTGGCTCGTATCATCTGCTCGGGATGCACGAGAAAGGGCTGGCGGATCGAACCAAGGCGATTGAATTGAATCCCAACCTTCCGGAAGTTTGGTATGCACGCGGCAGCGCTTACTACTTGCTGGGCGATTTTGCCAAGGCGCGCGATGATCTCGCGCAGGCGCTTCGGCTGCGGCCGGCTTATACCGAAGCATCGGATGTCCTCAAGAAAGCCGAAGCGAAGTTAGCGGAGGCGAAGCTGGAACCGGCGAAGGAGGCCGAAGCGAAGCCGGTAGAAGCGCCGAAGCCACCGCAGCCCGAAGAGCAACCTGTGGCATCAAAGCCAGTGGAACCTGAGCAGGCACCTATCGCGCCGCAACCGCCCAAGCCGGCCGCACCTCAAGCGAAGCCTCCAGCCACGGGCACGGCTGCTCAGCATGATCTGAGGGGACGTGCTCTCACAGCGTCCGGACATTATGATGAAGCGATCGCGGAGTTGACCGAGGCAGTTCGCCTACAGACCGATTTCGCACGAGCTTACAACGCTCGCGGTTTTGTGTATCTCTTGAAACGCGACTTCCAACACGCTTTGGCTGATTTCGATGAAGCCATACGGCTGGAGCCGAACTACGCCAACGCCATTCAGAATCGCGCCTTGGCGGTAAAAGGGCTCGGGAGAAAGACGGAACCCGCGTCGCGGTGAGCCGCTAACTTTCGCGCAGCGCATTCGTGGGGCGGACCCCTTGGTCCGCGGCCGACGCCCACGTCGGCCTGCTGCTGGTATTTGTCAATGCTTGAGGTAGCGGGTCCAGGGGGACCCGCGCGGACCAGGGGGTCCGCCCCACCATTAACCACGCCTCCTGGAAATCCCTCTGGGCAGCGCATCTTTTTCCTGCATGACGGACGCACCAGCGACTTGCTGCAGGCTATCCTGGCGCATGGCAGTCAGAATTCGGAGGCAGAGCGGGTTGTAGATGTATTCCAGTCCCTGAGCAAATCGCAGAAACAGGACATACTTAATCTCCTGCGGTCGTTGTAATGGAAAAATCCGGCAAATGCACCGACTCCCTCACGGTCGCGGCTCGGTAACACTCTCTAAACATTGGGGCATCTTTCCGGACCGCGTGGGGAAAAAGTTTCGCTAATACTTTTCTTGGTGCATCCGATAAGACCATTCACAAGGAGTAGTTCAATGACGAATAGCATCAGCAGCACTACGGCGGTGAATCAGTCCTATTGGCAGCAGGCACATCAGGCTCAGCAGCAGGAGGCAAAACAGAAAGCGCAAGAACCTCAAGACACGGTGACCCTCAGCAAGGAAGCCAAAGAGGCTTCGGATTCGGATCACGACGGTCATTAAAGGCCGTCAAAGGCCGTCCGCTTTTCTTAGGCGCGATACTTACTGCGAATCGTCCACCTCGGAGGCCTTGATCTCCTTCTGCGATCCGGTGGAGGCCCATCGCAAGAATCCGATAATATCGGCCAGCTCTTGCGCGTTATAGTCGGCCAAGGCCGGTGGGTGTTTCCAAACCGTATCCCGGTCCATGGAGGTGATCTGTTTCGCGGTCAGTTTCTGAAGCACCGGAGGTATTTTGCTCAGGTCCCAGAACTCGAAGTCGTCGCCTTGCTTCTGCTTCAGAATTCCCGGGAATTTTCCATCAGCGGTCTTGACCAACTGGACCTCATTGGTCATGGTCATCTTGATGGTCGCCACTAAGCTGTGCGGCGTTGCCACCGAAGCAAATTTGGCGAGATCCGGTCCAACTGCGGTTCCGACGCCGTCCAAGAAATGACAGGTAGCGCAGGCGATCCCTTTGGGCGATTTCACAAAGAGTTCACGCCCCCTTTGGGCTTGCGCCGGCGCAGGGCGCTTGTCTTGAGCTATTGCAGAAGACGAGGCCAAGACTATCAACACTGCAACAGAGAAAGCTTTTCGCATATATTCCTTCCCCTGGCGTAACCTACTGCAATCTCAGGCCCAGGGGAATAGGGAGAGGGCCGAGAGCGGGATGCTCAACTATTCCCAGTACTTAGGAGGCAAGAATGTGCGCCATCGTCTTGGCTTTCGATCCTTAACTGGGTGGGTGCTTTCACCCAGTAGCTCGGCAATCAGCTGTTTCGGTTGCGCGAGATCAAGATCGCCGTCAGGGCGGGTCCGCGACATAAATGTGGACCCTTTCGAGTGTGTAGCCGAGCCGCGACCGGCAGGTAGCGCTACCACGAGGGCTGCTGGTTCTGGGTTCGTGGTAGCGCTTCCTTCCGGTCGCGGTTCAGTTTTTCGTATATTGCTACATGCTTTCCATATTTATATCGCGCACCCGATCACATCCCCTGGCCGTCGCCCAATGCATGTAGAATGTCAACATGCCTAAGAAGGATCGCTATCAGAATAGGATTGAGCTGCTGCAAGGGACGCTCGACCTGCTCGTTCTCCAGACTTTGCAATGGGGACCGCAACACGGATACGGCATCAGCCAAACGATTCGTGCCAAGGAAGGTGTCTGAGAACAAGCAACGCGCCATGACGGCGGCGTTGAATCCGGCAAAGCAAGGATGATTTATGACGTTCCGTTATGATGTTAGGAACGCATGCCTACCAACGCAGAAGCCATGGCACAAACGCTCGCTCAGCGCGGCGTCCGCTTTGCGTTCGGACTGCCGGGTGGCGAAATCGTAGCGTTTATCGATGCTTGCCGCCAGGCAGGATTGAAGTTCCTGCTCACCGGCCATGAATCGAGCGCGGCGTGGATGGCGCAAGTAGTGGGACAAATGACCGGTGTTCCCGGCCTGTGCGTTGCCACTCTTGGTCCCGGCGCCACCAACCTAGTAACTGGCGTGGCCAACGCATTGCTCGATCGTGCGCCGATGCTGGCCGTTACTGCGCAGATCCCGAGCGGCGTCATTCACACCATGACGCATCAGCGCCTGCCGCTCGACAGATTATTTTCAGCCGTTACCAAAGGCTCATTTAGCGTAGGCGAAGAGGATGCTGTGGAGATTGTGGAACGCGGCATGGATCTGGCTGCGGCGCCGCGACCCGGGCCGGTACACATTGCTTTGCCAAGCGATCTGGCCGTGCAGGAATATGCCATGCGACAGGAGCTGCGGCCCGCATCAATGGCGCAGCAGGATTGCGCCGTCACCGTCGACGACATCGCAGCACGCTTGAACGCGTCCGAGCGTCCGCTAATCTTGATTGGTCTTGCGGCAAAACCCGCCGTTCGAGTGTTGATCGACAAACTCCAGTCGCCATTTCTGGTTACGCCGAAGGCTAAAGGCATGGCCAGCGAGGACCATCCTTTGTTTGCCGGCGTGGCATCTGGAATGGCGATAGATAAGGAAATCGTTGAGACTATCCGAAGCGCGGATCTGATTCTCGGCGTCGGTTTCGATCCGGTGGAGTGCGCTAAGACCTGGTTTGCGGATGTGGAGGTGGTCGCTATCGACACGGCATCCATGGCCGAGGGAGATTATCGGCCACTTGAAGCAATCGGCGATCTCGATTCTATGCTGGTGGAGTTAGTGGCTCGAATTGCTAGTCCGAAGCCGTGGCCACCGGAGTTGCTCGAAAGCCGTCGCGCAGCGATCCAGCGGACGCCGCTCGCATCCGCCGCCGGATTGTCGCCATTGCGATTAATCGAAGAGCTGCGGTCGGTTTTTCCACGCGACGGAATCGTTACCTGCGACGTTGGATCGCACAAGCTGGTGATGGGCCAATTCTGGCGCTGCTATGAGCCTGGAACATTCTTGATGTCCAATGGGCTGTCCGGCATGGGCTTCGGAATTCCGGCGGCGATTGCCGCGCAACTGGTGGCGCCGGAAAAGCCCGTGCTCGCGGTGGTGGGCGATGGAGGCATGCTCATGATGGTTCATGATCTGGCCCTGATTCGTGAACTCGCGCTGCCGGTGATCAT